>MAAB01006377.1_pt1 | contig 10084 bp, 10 predicted proteins | sample 1115991 | NCBI WGS metagenome assembly MAAB01 (sample SAMN04961124, study PRJNA320927) | seawater metagenome | isolation source: sample BD02T18 sea water enriched with oil for 18 days | place: USA:Gulf of Mexico | collected 2013-07-27 | reverse complement strand
TAGCCTTGCCAGTGGTGTGCGCAAATCGTGGCTCACCGCGCTGCTAATCAGTTTGTTGTCGTTGATTAAAGACTCAATTTTTTTTGCCATACGATTAAATTCAGTTTCTATGTCATAAAGATAAGATGATTTATGAGTATGGATGCGTTTAGATAAATTACCTTTACCAAAGGCAATGGCACTTTTTCTTAATATTTGTAAACGTTTAATAAGAGGGTATAACCATACGAGAATAATGAGCAATAAACCCATATAAAATGATGCTGTTAAGGCTAGATTGAAATTGGATGCGTTAATCACCAGTTCATCAGGGGTAAATGACAGCACTTTATTTTGTTGAGGTAAGTAATAATGCAAAGATAATGCGTTGGTGCTTTCAAGAATAAGTGGCTCACCAAGTTTAAAGTCGGAGATTATTTCAGCTGGAAGTGGAAATTGTTCAATATTAACCAAGGCAATATTGTTTTGATGACGAGTATTCCACGCTTTTATAAAGGCTTGGTTGTTATTTTGGGTGTCTAATGCCAACGCCAGTTGCTTGCCTAAATGACTGTAGCTACTCACTAAGTCTTTATTTGACTCGCTGCCAAATTGCTCAAATATTTTATCTAAGCCCCAGCCAATTCCCACTGTGGCCAGTAACATAACAAAAATCAGTGATAACGTAAGACGGCTCACTTTTTCCCCTTTCTTGATATTTTTATATTGCTCATGTTAGGCCCAAGCGTCGGTTGCAAACAAATAGCCTTTACCCCAAATGGTTTTAATGCGATAGGGTGTACTGGAATTGTCATTTAGTTTTTTACGTAATCGTGAAATTAAAATATCAGTGGAGCGATCAAAGCCATCGTATTCAATGCCGCGTAATTCTTTCACAAGTGCCTCGCGACTGACGGTTTCACCCGCTTTGTTAGCCAATATCCATAAAACATCAAATTCATTGGATGATATGGCTACAGGCACATCATTTAAGGTAGTGGTACGGGAGTTTGAGTCAATGGTAAAGTTTCCGAAGCGAATGACTGTTTTGGCTTGTTCATCTTGATAGTCTTTGTTTTTCCGCCTTAACAAAGCATTTATACGGGCCAATAACGCCTTTGGGCGTACCGGTTTAGTCACGTAGTCGTCGGCCCCTAACTCTAGGCCCAAAATCTCATCACTTTCTTCATTGCGGGCCGTCATCATGAGAATTGGGCGATCATAATAGTTGCGCACCTCTTTACATATATCAAATCCATTCATGACGGGTAAGGTAATATCAAGAATAACTAAATCAGGGTTGTCGGACTTAATTAAATGCACCGCTTCGTCACCCCGAGTGGCCAGGGTCACTAGATAGCCTTGAGCGGTTAGGTAATCGCCTATCCACTTTGCCAAAGATAAGTCGTCCTCCACTAACATGACATGTGGCTGAGGTTCAGTATTGATATCGGTTGAGTCCATTAAAAAAGTCTCCAGCTGCTACGTTGTCTTTTTTTGTTGCCATACACCCATGCTACGCTCAACTGGGTTTGAACTAAATCTTGCTGCGTTTTCATATTGCGTAATCTAAAAGTAAGTGTGCTTGGAGATTGGAAATCGTGGATAAAAGAGCCTATCTTTTCATTTTCCCAGCATTGTAAAGACGCATGTGTGTTTGATATATACAGGCAATAATCCCCCTTTTCAGGTGCCTGCCACACTAGGCTGGCACTTTGATAGCAAATTTGCCCTTGGTGCAAGGCAACGCAACGCTCTGGCACCACTTCCAAAGAAGGAGCTGATACATTTAAGGTGGAACTGAACTCTTCATTAGCTTGCACGGATAAGCATAAGGCCATGAATAATAAAATGATGCCACAACCAAAGTAAGGTGTTTGTTTTAACCTTAAAAATGAATCCCTTTTATAAAGGGGGCGCGATTTAGAAAACATAATTTAAAGTAATGGTGCTGAGAATGGCGTTGCGTTTATTGGGCTGCATTAGCGGGCTGGCGCTAATGTCTTCATCAATGTGCATGGCCGATAATTTACTGCGCACAATCCAGGTTTCATTAACAGGGTAGGTAAGTCCAATTTCAGCGCTGAACGAGTCGGCGCTGGAGGCAGTATATTGTGGGAATTCAGTGTTGGCCTCTTGGTTCGATACACCCAAATAGTAATCCACTACGTCACTGGATAGGTGTCGATAATTAATAAGCGCATGAAGATTGACGTTGCGAATTTGCCAGCTACGACCCATGGTTAGGCTGGCACTGTATCCATTGTGCAAGTTGGTAAGAATTTCATTGCGTAATTGCAATTGTATAATTGAGTGGCCAAAATATCCGGTGGCGCGGATACCGGCGGTGAGATCCACGTAGCGGTCACGCAGTGGTGCCAATTCATCATAATCCTCTTCAGTAATTTCATCGTTTTCAGGGCCAAAGACAAAATCCAGGGTCCAGTTTTTAGTATTAAGAACATTATATCCAAACACTAAACCATGCTGACTATCCGATAATGCTTCTACAAAATAACCTCTCCATTGGTAACCCATGTTTAGGACCACAGTAATCCCCACGTCTCCACTTTCAGAGCCTTTTATTTTTGGCCCAGTGCTGGCTTCAATGCCAAAGCCTAAGTCGGCATAACCGCCGTCAGCCTGTTCCATTTCTGGCCCCGTGCCGATTCGAATATCGCGGGCAATCTCACCGGCCCACAGTGGGCTGCTAAAACATGTCATGAGTAACAACCCTATTAGGGAGTTACAGAGCGGAGTATTCATATTTACAACCCTTAAGATGCCCATAGGCTATTTGAAATATTAACCAGTTAACTGATACAAAGGTGTATCAAATTGTACAGTTTCATAATAAAGACGATGCTGCGTATGGTAACAACTCACCCCGTCAATTCAACGGGTTAGCTATTTTAATGGGAAGGGAGGGGTGACTAAATAGAATGTAATAATTGGTTATTGAGGCGGGTTTTCCATGGCGCTAGTGTAAATGGCGCAGCAATTACGGCCATTTTCCTTACAGTGATATAAAGCGATATCACTTTTTTTAAGCCAGTCGATGGGTTCACTTAATTTTGGGCTAATTTCACTAATACCAATGCTAATGGTAAATTTAATTTTATGTTCATCAGTAAGCACCAAAAGCGCTTCTACCTTTGCTCTTATACGCTCGGCTAATGCTAGAGCTTCTTGGGCAGGAGTGTCCGTTAATATAATGCCGAACTCTTCTCCGCCATAGCGACCAGCAATATCGGTAGTACGCAGTAGTTGCTTTAATGTACGGGAAACTTGGCGAATAACCTCGTCACCAGCGGGATGCCCGTATTGGTCGTTCACGTGTTTAAAATGATCAATGTCAAACATGATTAATGAGCTGGTGGTGTCATAACGGATGCAGCGCTTAAATTCAATATTTAAACAGTTTTCCCAGTGGCCGCGATTATTCAACTGAGTCAGTTGATCGGTACGGCTAAGATTTTCTAGGGTAAGGTTTAGTTTGTTGAGAGCCTGTTTATTCACGGCGATATCCGTGACGTCATAAATAATCATGCAAATGTGATTAACGCTGCCGTCGGTGGACGAAAGGGGGATGAAGGTCGTGTTTTGGTACATATATTTTGCAGTGCCCGTAATAGGGCGGTAATTTTTAAACTTAAAAACATATGGGCGCTGTTCCCAAGTGGTGAACGTGCGGTTTTTAAGTAAAAATACCGAGGCGACCTTTTTACGCAACCAATTTTCGGGAATTTCTTTAAAAGAATCAAATATGGATTCTCCTTTTATTTTATCAGGGCTTAGGCCGCTGTGGTTTTCCATAAAAGAATTCCAAACTTGAATTTTGAAATTAGCATCCAATACCACAAGGCCCACATCAATGGTTTGGAGCATGTCCATCATCCAATGGGACTCGTTAATATCTAGAGTATTGTCACTCATAATAAAAAACTAATGCGGTGGTTAAGGGATAAAAGTGAGTCTTCGGTGAATAGTAGTAATAGGTCGCAGTCGATGTTGTAGTCTTTTATGTGGTAATTGATCTCTATGGCCAAGGCTTTTTTCCATTGTTTGTTCTCAGCTTTTACTAATTCACTGATACTGCAATGTTGACCCAATACAACAGGGTGACCTAGGCTAAAATTCACATCCAGTTGTTGAGCAATGCCATTTAAACAGGCGCCATTTAAAATGCTGGCCACATCGGTTAGCAGTTCCACCTCACTGGAGTCATCTACCTGGCCTTCATAATCCATTAACCTGGCAATGTCAGTAAAACTTGCATCATTAAAAATAAGCAGGGCTTCACCGCTAATGCCGGCACCAATGAATCCTTGGCATACAGCCGATACCGACTGGCTATTTTCAAGTTCTGAAAGGGCCATTTGCAATTCGGTGACTTCTAATAAATTAACGTTAGGAATGGGCAGTATCACAAAGACATTTAACAGGCGGGCTAATTGATCGGCTGCTTGTCCCATGGCCACATTGGTGATTTCTTGATAACAGTCACGCTGTTCTTCATCTAAGGTGAGTTCAATTTTATGTAAGGCCGTCATGGTTTAAAAAAACCAGAATAAAAAGGCATGTATCATATTTACCTGCCCCCAACTTGGCCGGGTGCTGGGTGAGTGTTGTTGTTAGTATTGCCTATCATGATTCTAAAATCCCAAATTGTGTGAGCACTTGGGTAATCTTCTCTTTATTAGTGGGCTTTTTAATAAAATCCATAGCGCCCAATTTTTTAACCCTTTCTTGCGCTTCAGGTTGAATATCACCTGAAACCACAATAACCATAGCGGGCAAATCATTGCCCTTGATGGCTTCTAATACGCCATAACCGTCCAGTACTGGCATGGTTAAATCTAGAAACACCACCTCGCCCTTACCGGCTTTTATGGCTTCAAGGCCTATCTGGCCATTTTCGGCGAAGGTAATCTCTACGTCCCAATCGCTTGGTAATGCGCGGGCCATTTGCTTGCGGGCAAAGCTTGAATCGTCACAAATGAGTATTGGTGTGGCCATAGGCAGCTGCCATATAAGTGGGAAGGCTTTAGCTTAATTAAAGCTGGATTTTAGCGGGCTGCCAGCCTAATTAGAGTCTGTTTGGCCCAGTCCCGTTAATTCAATGGGCTCTATGGGGTTGTGGAGAATTTATGCCGGCCACCATTGCTGAGAACGGCCAAATTAAAGGGTTGTTGTTGGCGGTGAGGTTTATGCTCGCAACCATTGGTCAAATATGGTCAAATTCGCCCCAATTTATGAATACAGTATTTAGTTGTCTGTATGCAGGCAGACCTAAGCCCTCCGGAGTATATTTTGACTGATAAACAAAAAATAATTGTGATTGGTAATGGCATGGTGGGCCATAAGTTTCTGCAAAACTTGGTTGATAGCAAGCAAGCTGCGAATTTTGATATAAGCGTATTGTGTGAAGAACCCAGAGCCGCCTATGACCGTGTGCAGCTTAGTGCATATTTTAGTGCTAATAGCGCAAAGGACTTAAGCCTTGTTGATGATGGTTTTTTTGAGCAAAACAACATTGCCATAAAGCTGAACTGCCAGGCTATTAATATAGATCGTGAAGGCAAAACGGTGACCACTCAAGCAGGTGAATGCCTACCATATGATAAGTTAGTGCTGGCCACCGGCTCTACAGCGTTTGTTCCCCCTATAGAGGGGCGTGATCGCCCTCACTGCCATGTTTACCGTACTATTGAAGATCTGCAAGCCATTAAGGATAGTGCCCAGCAGGGTAAGGTAGGCGTGGTTATTGGTGGTGGGTTATTGGGGTTGGAAGCCGCCAAAGCGTTAAATGACTTGGGTTTACAGACTCATGTGGTGGAATTTGCTCCAAGACTCATGGCTGTGCAGTTAGATGATGCAGCTGGAGCCTTATTGAAAGACAAAATTCAAAAACTGGGTGTGACGGTACACACCGATAAAAATGTAGAGGTTATTCGCGCCGGTGAAGAGTGCGTTCATCGCTTAGAGTTTGCCGATGGAGGCTCGTTAGAAGCAGATGTCGTAGTGTTTGGTGCCGGTATTCGCCCGCAAGATTCATTGGCACGGGATACTGGACTTGAACTTGGACCCAGCGGTGGTGTTAAAATAAACACCCATTGTCAGTCCAATGACGTATCTATTTATGCCATAGGTGAGTGTGCGGCTTTAAAGGGTAAGATATTTGGTTTAGTGGCGCCGGGTTATCTTATGGCAAAAGTGGCTGCACAAAGTATTTCTCAAAGCGGTTATGCCCAATTTAAGGGCTCTCATACCAGTACTAAATTAAAGCTTTTAGGTGTAGACGTAGCCTCCATTGGTGATTGCCATGCTCGCACAAAGGGCGCGGTGGTTTATAGCTACTTTGATGGTGCTAAGCAAACGTATAAAAAAATCGTGTTAAGTGCTGATCAGTCTCGAATTATTGGTGCGGTGATGGTGGGGGACGCCAGCGATTATCAAAACCTATTACAAATGGCATTAAATAAAACGGCACTTCCGGCCCAGCCAGAATCCCTTATTTTACCGGCAATAGCGATAGATAAAATATCAATTGGCGCAGCCTTGCCTGACAAAACTCAAGTTTGTGCGTGTTATGAAGTGAGTAAGGCCACTATTCGTCGTGCGGTGCAAGACGGTGCTAAAACACTTCAGGATGTAAAAGCAGCCACTAAGGCGTCAACGGGTTGTGGTGGTTGCACCGATCTAGTGACCGACATACTAACTCAGGAGCTTTCATCGGTAAAATCCCCCGTGAAAGTGGCTAGGGCAGTTAAGGTTTTTGATCCCGCCAATGTTAGTGATGATACAAAAATTTGTTTTTGCGCAAAGGTCACTAAAGGGCAGCTTAGCCAAGCTGTTAAAGACGGCGCTAAAACTCTCGATGATATTAAGGTAGCCACTAAAGCGGTTACGGGCTGTACCGGTTGTAAAGTGAAAGTGCAAAAGATCATCGAGCATGAGCTTAAAAATATTGAGAGCAATCCTACACCGCAGGCTCTGCCAGATATTAGCCGTAATGATCGTGTGTGCTTTTGCCAAATGGTCAGCAAAGGGGAAATCTGTGACGCGGTACAAGCGGGTGCTCGTGACTTAGCCGCCATCAAGGAGGCGACTTTCGCTTCCACAAGTTGTGGCGGGTGTACCGACAAAGTGGTTGAAATTATGGAAACTAAATTAGAGGAAATAGCTGAGGGTGTTTCATAGAAGGCATTACCTGGCTTCTTTTTGATAATCACTGCAGCAGTTATAGCTGTGTGTGATTAGAGAAAGTAGTGCTGACTTGCCAGCACTACTTTTTAAGGGGTTATTGGCTTGTTATTTTTGTTTCAACTTCCCCCGCTGGATAGTGTGAAAGGGAGATTCTAATGGGTGCATGGGGTGCTGCATAATTGGTGGCATCCACTGATCCGACACTCTTCCCTAGGCTTCGGTTATCGGCGGCAATGATCAAATAATAGGTTTCATCTTTTTCGACTTTCCCTGTCCACTTTCCATAAACATTGGCTGGTCTTGACCATCCCATGCGCCCCGACGCAAACTTTATGTTGCTCTGGTTAACCACTTCTCCATCGCCATCTATGATAAATGCCATGGGATGCATAATGGTTTTATTAAATCCTAAACAGTCACACCGTGACCATATTTCAATTGTAAATTCCTTGCTTGTATTGCCTTCAAAAGAAAATGCTCGATAATTAGACTTAATGTTATTCAGCTTCATTATGGGGTCTTTAAACGTAATATCCCATATTTGTTCTTTATTAAATCTTAGGCTATTGGCGGGCTTAAGTTCTAGTAATTCCTGTGTGCTGGTGGCAATGGAATTGATTGGCAGAACAAAGGTGTTGTAATCCTTCATGCCTGATGCGCAACCCACTAGATTTAGGCCAAATATAACAAATAATAATCGTGTCGCTAGTTTCATCTTATTGTACTCCCTGTTTTATTTTTATAGTTCAAACGTCATGTAGATGCCTGCCTGATCGCCGGAGTAATCTACATTTTCTTTAGATTGATAGTCTAAAGATACAACCCGTAAGCCGAATAGAAAATTATCGCTCGCTCTGTATTCGATAAATAGGCTGGGTCCAAACGCATTTTTAAATTCAGCTTTTTCGCCATTTGGAAACTCAACGGAATTTTTAATATCGCCATAAAGGCCTGCACCCAGGTTGAAGCCTTTTTGTGTGAATAACAAGGAGGCTTGCAAAATAATACCCTGATTAGTGCCTTCCCCTCCTTGATAACGTAGGCCTGCATAGCTACGGCCCACCAAATTGTAACGGGCAGATAGTGGGTGTGAGTAGCCAAAACCAAATATTGCACCACCGCCTGCGTTATATGGATCGCCATTATCACCGCTTAAAGGGTCAATGGTGGTGTTAGTGGCGACTTTATCCCCGCCACTGGTGGCGCCTAAATCGAAATACCAACCAGTGTGACGTATAATGGGATGCGGGTTACCAGCAACAGGCACTCTTAGCTTAACGGAAGGGCTGTATGAAAACAGCGCTTCTTCTATACGGTAACTGGTTGGCCCTGGAACATATATCGTGCCACTGGGGTTTGCGGGAAGATAACTTGTAGATTGGGTGTTGAAGGCAAGTGTTTTACCTATCAAAGCAGGTGACGTCATTATCACCAAGTAACTATCTCCAGATTTAACCAAGAGCTCTGACTTGAAGCCATTCTTGTAGAATCCAATATTTTTAATTCTTAGGTTTTTCTGCACACTCCTGGTGACCTCAAAATTTTCATTTAGTATTAAAAATACAGGGTAGAAAAACTCCTGGTTTTTAATTTCTGATGAAATTTCCATGGTGTGGTCTGAGCTATAAGCTGGTAGTTTGAATAAATAAGCAGGACTAGAGCCTTCAGTAAAATTGACTGTGACCGGTTTTGAAAACAAATTACCTTGAAAACCTTCGGCCAGTGGTGTGTATTTATACTGCTTGAAATCAATCCCCACATCCTCTTGGTTTCTTTCGGCATGACTGGTGGTTGAAACGAATAGGCTTAAGCTTAGTAATATTATTCTGAACATGGGGTAACCTGTGAATGGTAAACGAACGGACTAAATTGTCAGAGCAAGTATGATTAGCCACTTAATATATTATTTTAATGACTTTTGTTCTTACGTTAATTCAAAACTAGGTCCTGTGCAATGTGCTTATTGACAAGCTTGCTTGTAGGAATTTGGGGAGTTTGCATTATGCTTGTTTGATTACTTTAGACATAAAAAACCCAAGCAACTTTCATTGCTTGGGTTTTTTAATGGCCGCTTTTTACAGCAAGCCAGAACTTTAAATCGCTTTAGCAATTTCAAGAGTTTGAGCTACTTGCAACAGTCGCCCAATTTCACACTTAAACCAATAATGGGTCCCCCCATTATTGGTTGCCCGCAAGGGGAGCTGCTCACTTTTCAGTTAGCAGTTAGGTGTCAGTGCCCACTAGGTGCGGGCTGCTTTTTAAATCAAGAGTTAACCAAGAATGAATCTTGGTTAAAACAAGACTAAACCGCTTTAAGAGGAATAGCTGGGCGCGCTAGGTCTTCAGACGGTGGCGCAAAGCTTGTTAGGTTAATACCTTCAACCGCTGCTTTGTACTCAGCAATCGTTGGGAAACGGCCTAGGATAGCAGACAGTACAACCATTGGCGTAGAGCCTAGTAGAGATTCGCCTTTCTTCTCAGCAGTATCTTCTACAACACGGCCTTGGAAAAGACGAGTAGAAGTAGCTAGTACAGTATCGCCAGCTTCCGCTTTCTCTTGGTTACCCATACATAGATTACAACCAGGGCGTTCTAAGTACATGATGTTTTCGTACTTTGTACGCGCGGCTTCTTTTGGATTTGAATCATCGAAAGTGAAACCAGCGTATTTAGATAGAACATCCCAATCGCCTTCAGCTTTTAGCTCGTCAACGATGTTGTACGTAGGTGGCGCTACAACTAGAGGTGAGTTGAACGTGATAGGACCGTTCTTCTCTAGGTTGCGAAGCATAGCAGCGATGATTTGCATGTCGCCTTTGTGAACCATGCAAGAACCAACAAAACCTAGATCAACCTTACGGCCATCGTAGAAAGATGCAGGACGGATAACATCGTG
>MAAB01006376.1_pt1 | contig 10089 bp, 10 predicted proteins | sample 1115991 | NCBI WGS metagenome assembly MAAB01 (sample SAMN04961124, study PRJNA320927) | seawater metagenome | isolation source: sample BD02T18 sea water enriched with oil for 18 days | place: USA:Gulf of Mexico | collected 2013-07-27 | reverse complement strand
ATGTTTGAATTTGAACATGTGGCGATTTGGGGATTATTGGCTGTGGGTATCTTGTTCGCCTCCCGTGCCATGTATGTGACTCTGGTGTATTACACAGGAGCGGTGCCAGCTGAATATTACTCGGTATTAAAACGCCCAGAATATAAAGCGTACCAACAAACTACCAATATGTTTTTTCCTGGGCCAAACAAATAAGAAATTAGTTAACTAAAAATAAAAGGCCCAATTGCAATGAGCGGTGAATTCAACTAGCTAGTGCAACTGGGCCTTTTTATTTACTTTTTATTTTGATGTTTGTTAAGCAATGCTGTGAGCTGGGTACGAGTGCGTTGGTAGTTGTTACTGGACCAAGCCATTAAATCTTTTTCCTCTGTCATGTTCTCGGCTAATTCATCCAACCAGTTATCTACTTCATCCAGCCATACTAATCGCGCTTTAAACTGTTTGTTTCCCAATCGCGAAATCATGGAGGCCACAACCGCGGTTTGATTTAAAATAAGCCCTTTTTCATTAATATGATCAAACAATACCAGAGTCTGTTGAATGTCATCCAATACTTGCTGACGCATTTCCTCAACCCGTGCACGCAAAGCCTTGGGATTTTCAGGGTTAGTCAGGTAAAACTTCAACAAGGACTTATATTCAATTTTTACATTTGCACCTGGCTCAGCCAGCCATAAATTAAATACCTTGCGCCCCTGTGGCGTAATTTTGTAAAGCGTGCGTTCACGGCCTTGTTTGATTTCTTGAGTTTGGGTAATCAAACCTAAACTGGCCAGCTTTTTGGGTTCACTGTAAAGCTGACTTTTGGTGCGAGGCAATATGTGTTTTAGCACACTGTCGCCCATGAACTGGGTAAGCTCATAGGCAGCCCAGGGCTTTTTTGCCAATAACCCCAACAGGCTATAGGCGGTGGTATTAAGGCGTGTAGTGGTACTCAAAACGGATCCTATTGTTCGTTTTTCTATTTAGTGTTGTTAGGTTAAAAAATCTGCCATAGCGATACATTTATTATGCTATATTTTAAGTATTTTAAATTAATATTTAAAGCTTATAAATAACTCTTTGACCCATAGGTAAACTTTCTCAATGTAAGGGGAAGATTATTTTTGATTGAGTTGAACAAAATAAAAGCCCCACCCCTCTACCAGAAAACTCTAGTCAAAAACAGATATTAATTGTTAATCCGAGTGCGGCCATTAATAGTGGACTGCCACTATTAGTTTTATGGGCCCGTTTTTTATTGTAAAACCATAACCAGTTCGTTGCATAGTCTTGAACCTCATCTACTGCTTCAAAAAGGTATTTTCTCAACCAACTATAACGGGTTGTAATCGTTAATAACATTAAACAAACGAACTTAAGCCATCTGACAATTGATCATGCATAAAGTCCATGGACCAAACTTGATTGACTTTAATGGACTCTTTTATTGGTTCAGGTTTATTGCGCTTCAGTCGCCTTCTGACTTGATACGTAAATTTAGGGCATGATCATAATAGATTAGGTAAACCTGCTTATGGTTTCATTTTAAACCCTTAACATTACGTAAATAATAAAAACAAAGGCCATGGCCCCATTCAGATTCATTCACGGTTAAATTGATAAGCCGGTTGGCAATCTCTTGAATTTCATTGCTTAATAAGTGTTGATACCGATAATAGGTTTCACTAATTAAAAAGGCTAAGCATGCAAGCTGAATACTCACGGCGTAATTTGAGACGGCCTGTTGGGCCATATCTTTGTGCTGTGGCAGCTTAACCACTTTTTTGCAGTGGCCTCGTGAACAAAATCGGACTTAAGGTGCTCTTCGGCGTACATTTTCTTCAGCCGCCAGTTCTGTCTTCCAATTCATTGAGCCGGGACATCATTGAAGAATTCATACCACTAATTGGTATGCTAGAAAGTGGCAGTAATGCAGAATAGCTTTAATTAAAATTAATGCTTAATAAGAACATATAAATGTGTATGGCAACATGAAAATTAAAAAGCAAGTCACTCGACTTACTTTTTATTTAGGTTTGCTATCTGCCCATTCTACGGACTGCTGATGTAGTGAAGTTTTTTCGTTTTACTTTAATGTCAAATATATATGGGTTAGACTCACGACCAAATAAATCCACAACATATTTATTGGAAAATAAGTCATAATTAGCCGTTCCTGCAATCCAATGTGTATTGACCCCAACAAATTGTAATGGATGGCCTTCAGATACTCTCCATAATGTCCCTCTGTTATCATAATGATCAGCAATACTCACTTGCCAACTATCTTCATCCAAATAAAGTGTACGTTTAGCGTAGATATGTTTCTCTCCCTCTTTTAAGGTAGCTTCTACTTTCCAAACTCGATGTAATTCATATCGAGCATAGTCTTGATTGATGTGGTTAGGAGTAACGATATTTTTATAAGGCACATTTTTATCTACAATTTTATAAGCATTGTACGGAATGTACATCTCTTGCTTCCCAATTAATTTCCAATTGTATTTATTAGGTGCACCGTTATACATGTCTACTTGATCGGTTGTACGTAATCCGCCACCATTTGCCGTGGGTGCATCATAAGCAACCTGCGGGGCTCTTCTTACTCGTCTTTGACCTGCGTTGTAGACCCAGGATTTCCGCGCTTGTTTAACCTGATTAATAGTTTCGTGTACCAATAAAATATTACCCGTGTATCGAGCCGGAGCTTTAGCGTACTGAGTGTAATAAAATAGTACATTGCTATCTTTAGCTTCGTCATATGGATCGATCAAATAATATGGTGAAACCTGTATAGCTTTTATATTAATAGGCGTGAACGCCCCATTAGCTTCAATAACAATTTGCGCAGCATTAACCTCGAAGGACCCTCCACGGAATCGAGTAATGTGGTTCCAAATAACCTCTAGACCATTTTTAGGAATAGCAAAGGGAACTGTTTCATTAAAATTCAGTAAGCCATTTCCGTTTTCTGATAACTCTGTGAACTCAGCATTTGTTTTTGCTTTATCTAAAATTCTTTGTGGATAATTAGCTGTTCGGTGTGTTTTGTATATCGGCATTTTATAAGTGTCTGGGTATTTGCTAAACATAGCAATTTGTCCTTCACTCAAATTGTCTTTGTACTGCTTAAGATTCCCCTTTGTAATAGTAAACAAGGGCTTTTCATCTGCGTAAATGTCCTCTAAAAAATCTACACTTTTATTTTGGGGGAGGCCACCAGTGTATGCTGGTATTGAGCCGTCAACATTGCCTGACATTTCTCCACCTATTGGAGTAAGAATGCCTCCTAATTGGCTGGCTTCAGATTGAGATACTTTCGCAAAAGTAAATTGGCTCAATCCAAAAATGACAATTGGAATAAATGCTGTTATAAATTTCATATTTGATTCTCGCTGTAAAATTTTCTGGTTTTATAATTTGAAACTGTACACTTACGCTAGCCGAATATAATCTGTGTCAAAGTCTCCTCAAGTTTAACTGCATAACATTGAGGGCATCGTGGCTACCCTTATAAACATCACTGTTCTTCGATCCAATAAACTCGTTTTGTTTAAAAGGCAAAGCAGAATCGCTATCAGGGGGTAGTAGGATTTAATCGAAATCTAATTTTGTATCCGGGTTGAATAAGTTACTTATAGTATCTATTATCTTGGTTTGATTGTTTTTAGGGTCATGTCATAGTCTTACCTACTCGATACTAAACAAGATAATTATGGAACTCAAAGTCCATAACCAAATAATTTTATAGTGACTATGGAGGTACTATCTATCATTTTCGTGTAAAGCTAATTTTAAAGCTAGATCACAATAAATTCGATATACACGCTTATGATTCCATTTAAAGCCCCTTAACGTTACGCAGGTGTAATCAACTGCTTATTCAAGAAACAGAGCCTAAAATAAATATCTATGAAATTCAGAACCAATTTTAGAAATTAGTTGCAATAGACCTGTAACGCTCAGCTTACAATCAAGGTCCTTCTGCCTAATGTTTTCTGTATGAAAGACGCACTAAGAGAAAACTCTATTCAGTCGAATATTGCAACTGCTAGGTTAATAAAACGACACACAATACCGACACTATTTAATAATCCATTTTTTAATGATCGACATTGGTAAGTCGAATCCTTTAACGTCAGAATACAAATAATCAACATGTAATATAGTGATATAGCCTTTAGGGCATGTAATAGAGAAGCCAATAATTAGGTCCATTTGTAAAATAGGGCTAGGAATTTAGATTTTACTTGCTACAGCACTTAGCCTTTTAAACTAAGTAGCTCAATGTCCTGCCTCGGTATTAATCCCTAACCCGTGCGGGGAGCAAGGCGTAGCTTAATCTGAGTAAGTGCCACGGATAGGATAGTGGTTCTCTGGGTTACGAATAAACTCTAAACCGGAAACTAGAATTTCTAAGTCTGGTCTAGAAAAGGGACCGTTAGAAATATCTATCACCTGTACTTGGCCTTTATCATTAATAATAAACAGTCCTGGTTCTGAAAAAAGGCGATCTGTTTCCTGGCTAGATCTGGGATTTGATATGTACAGACCTAATGTTTTCATTTGTTCAATAGATAATCCGTAAGCCACTGGAAAGCTCAATTTCATTTCCTGATTGTGGGCTACAGCTTTTTCTTCAGGGTCGGCCGAGACTACGATGATGCCTATTCCCAAATCATAAAATTTGTTTTTCATTTCTTCTAGCTGTTGCAAGTAGCGGGTACACAGAGGGCAATGTTTTCCTCGGTAGACCACTACCATCTGCCAGTCAGTACCATTTACAGGATTGGCAATTTCTATCTGGCTGCCCGACAAGGTATTTAAACGTATACTGGGGAAGGGAGATCCCGCGCTAATTTTTTGGTTGCTGATGTTCATGATGTTAAATACTCCGAAGATTATGATTCGTAAATGGATGTTAAATTGGGGGGGTGATGTTCCCATTTTTTAACGTCAGGTAAGAGTAGAGGGTAATGCTACTACAGATATTTCCTAGACTGTACGCCACCAATCAATAAATGTGGTCGTTCACTAATGTAAATCCATAACCAATTGATGATTAAATAAATAGTAACCCTGTCATTAAAGAAAACCATAGGTTATAGCTAATAACCTTTGGAATTGGCAATATAATGACAATAGAGCTAACCAGTTTATCCTCAGCAAAGTCCTTCAAAAATGCAAAGCAAGTATCAGCATATGTAGGGCTATACCAAAAAATATATAATAGGCTACATACGGCACCAATACCTGCGGCGTAAACAGTTGGGAAGAGACCTGCGGGTGTTAAACCCATAGAACAAATAAATCCGCCCATGGCGGGTAATAAAATAAGAGGCAGGTTTTCCGGGGTGCGGGCAATATTTTTTTTACTCAATAGTCGAATGAAGAACAGCGCAATAGGAGCGGTAGCGGTAAAGGCACCCAGCCAAGCGCTATTAGTACCGGTAAGAATTAACATTATGCCACTGTGTACAGCGCCTATTATGGCCCCTATTGAATACAGGGTGATAAAGAGTGGTTTTAGACCGTTCATGATATTTCCTCGTATGATTACTTAATAATGAGTAGTGAAATGTCAATGACGTCATCCAAGTCTTTGATATCGGTACCATGTCGTACCGATACCATTAGACCCTTTTTCACATTCATGAAAAATTTTGCCAATGCCATGGGGTTATGGTGTTTGGCCAAAAGTCCATTTTGTTGTGATAGCTTGAAATAACTAGCCATAGAGTCTTGAGCTTGCTGTAAGTAAGTCTGGGCGCGGTTCACTAAATCTGGTTCACTGTCGGCGAGTTCGACCACGGTGTTAACCAGCAAACAACCAGAGCCAGCGAGATAATGGCTTTTATCCGGTTGATACGACATAAAAAATATACGTATAAATTCCTCTGGATTGTTAGATAGCGCAGAATCTTTATAAAGGACGGCGGACTTGACCGCTATATCATCCAGCACCATTAAATATATGGATTCTTTATTACCAAAGCCATTGTAAAGGCTTGAGCGGCTGAGCTCAGTGGCTTCCAATAATTGGTCTATAGATGTGCCACGATAGCCCTGAGTTTGGAATAAATTACTTATCGTGTTCATTACCTTGGTCTGGTTGTATTTTTGTGGTCGTGCCATGGTCTTCACCTAAGTCATTTATATACTCATGCTAAGGCAGATTAATATGGAACGCAAAGTCCATAATGTATTGTCCAGGAATTGGCTTAGACCCTGATGTATAGGGTTAACGGCAATAGCGACAATATTATAGTGAGTGCTTTTTAGAATGTTTTGTTTTTAAAGGTAAAAAGGCTGCGTCTTTAAAAGAGCAGCCTTTTTTTGTAAAAACTTAATCTAATAATGAATTTAATCACTCATTAAACTTAATTAATCCATACCCCAGCCAAGGCTTTGCGTTCGATATCTTTGGCAAACAAGGGTGTTTCTTCATTAATATGTTCATTAAAATTATTTTCAGCTGATTTTTTTAGTGCCGGGTTACTTAACACAGCCTGGAAACCAGGGTCCGATGTAAATAGCGTGACTGTGCAAGTGAGTTCACAGGAGTCATCATTAACCACTTTAACCTGCATATCCCAATGTACTTCCATTGTAAAAAATGGCCCACCTTTTATCCAAATGGCGGTATTAGGTGAAACACCCAATACATGGTCTGGCTTAGCTATTGTTTCTATATAGTGTTGCACCATGTGAGCGTTACCCATGGTTTCTACATTGATAGCCATGCGCTTGCCATTGAACAGTTGCCCCAGAGAAGCACTTTGATGCCCAGTAGCACAAGCTTGGTATTCTTCAGATGTGAGTGTGAACATCCATTCTGAAAGATTTATTTTATTCTTTGCTGCTGTGATAACTGCGCTGGCTTGACTGCAGCCAAATTGTATTTTCTCTGTCATGATAAAACCTGCCTAATTTGTTTTTTGAAATTTATCTTTAGAATTTAAATAGTGTATCCACCAAATTCTTCACTTAAATTATCCAAAGCCTTGTCTAACATATAGGTCATCATGGCGGGCATGATATGTTTGCCTTTAAATCCCGATGGTTCGAAATACTGGCGCCAGGTTATCAGTGAGCCACCTTTTCCGTCTTCTTCAATGGTAATGACACCCAGGTGGTTTTTCATGGGGCTATTTGGTGTGTTTCGCGCACTATAGCTGTAGCCCTTACCTGGCACCCAATGTTTTATATCTTCTGTGAGATTTTTATCTCCAAAAAGGCAAATACGCACAGTACCCACATCATTTTGTCCGGGTGTAATGGAATGACGATTGTCTACCTGGATTTCATGGTCTAGAAATGGAATCCATTCACCTAGATTTTTATGGTCGCCCATGCGCGAAAATACTTGTTTGGGACTGGCCTCAAATTGCGCGCGCACAATTACCTGCAATGGAGCTCTGGTTACTTCGTTAACACTGATACCATCAAAGTTTCGATCTCCGGGCTTAAACTGGGTGTTAAAGTCATCTGGGTGTTCATAGCTACTGCAAGCTTGTAATAAGGCCAAGGTTAAAATGACCATAAGAGTTTTAGTTTTATATAGGAGTTTCATGGTTTTTCTCAGTTTTTGTTGAATTTAATAATGTAGGCTTAAGGTACTTTAATTAGTTTTTTTACTAGTGTTATTTGTTGTGTTTTTTTATTTCAAATCGATGAAAGCAATGTGATCAGGAAGTGGCACGTTGTTTTCATTGAGTTCATGTTTTTGCATGAATGTATTTGATGCTGCGCAATAGCGATTAACTAATTAAATCTATTAATTTATCGGTATTGATTACATTGTGGCCAAAGGCGGGCCAATTAACCTTAATAGTGTTTTCCATTTCAACTTCATTAAATGCGGCTATGGCATCGGATATTAAAGTGGCATGATAGCCAAGTTCCACTGCGTATCGACCTGTGGATTCCACACAAGTATTGGCACGGTTACCTGCAATCAATAAACGATTTATGCCATGTTGTTTTAATAATAAATCCAAGTCGGTATTGGCAAAGCCACTGGCGCAGTAATGATCTTGTGCGATTAAGTCGCCTTCTTGTGGTGTGAGAGTTTCATAAACTTGTGCGCCAAAACTTCCCTTGCTGAAAATTTGATTGTCCTTAATAGATTGTTGGGTAGGTGTTAAGAATACACGGTTATCATAATCGCCCACTTCACTGGCATGATGGTTGGCATAGACAATTTTAATACCCTGTGAACGGCAAGCTAGAGTAAGGCGAGTGATGTTCTCAATAGTGTTGTTTGCCTTAATGGTTGACTGAGTGAAGGGCCAAAGCTTTCCTTTTTCAGAAAAGAACTCATTTAGTGGATCTACTAAAACCAACGCTGTTTGGTTAATTGGGTAATCAGACATAATCTTATTCCTCATTTGCTTTTATTTTAGTGTCGGTGATTTTGATACACGACACTGCGGACTCTCGAAGGGGTTGTTGACGACTCTTAACCCTGGAGCTTTGTGTGATCTTCAATCTGATCACCGATGAAATTCATGCTAAGGCAGATCATTATGGAACGCAAAGTCCATAATGATGTGGCTAACAAAATGGGCTGGACCCTTGCTACAAGGCGCAGAAGGGATTACATGACTAAATAATACAGGGGAGGTTATATTTTATTATTTCCCTTTGTAGAGGTTTCATTCATTTTTGGAATAAGTCGTCTGGAAAAAATGGAGTAGCTTAAGCCATAAAGCTTTGGCGGAAACCAGTCTTTATCAATTCCCGATGAGTGGACAATCTTTCTTTAATAATGATGTTGACTCCTGTAGCAGCGTAGAGAAATATTATTAGTCCTAATGTGGACTTAAAATTTATTTCTAATCCAGATAGAGTTAAGACGTGTTACCAATCATTAAATATTTCACATAAAACAAATAAATCTGGTGCTGAAAGATTGGCTAGATATGGATCATTGCAAGCTAATTATGCCCAGACTTTGGAAGTCTGAATGCCCAAAATCAAGTGAGATTAAGGAATGCTAAATTCTTTAGAAAAAGACTTTCAACGATAGCTCCTTGAAGTAAGTTATATTTACTGTTCATCGAATTATGTGATCGAATCTATACAGCTCTTCAGTCTTAAAAACAGAGATTAAATAGCTGCATAGTGTTGTTGGTGATTTAATAAATAGTAACTCTGTGATAAAAGAGAACCATAGGCAATTGTTACAATCGTTGGAATTAGCAGGGTAATGGCAATAGAGCAAAGCTGTTTGTTTTCAACAATAAGCCTTCGATAATACAAAGTAAGTAGCGGCGTATATTGGGTGAATGAGAACCTTGGGATCAGGTTTCCCGAAACTGATCTAACTATATGCTTTTATTTGATATATCGTCAATTTTTCATTTTATTACCTTAAACTAACTCGTTGCACTCTCATATCCCACATTTGTTTTATTATAAACTTAAACGAGTCTTCGGTTTTTTGTTACAAATCATAAGTACCATATAGATTTGATTCGCCCGCAGGAATTCACGCATTTGCTGGAGATAGAGTCTAATATAAGCTATTCCTCATTTTCTCCGTCGAGCTGGTAGCAATGGCCTATAAATCTATTAAAACTTACAGTGTAGTAAATAACTCTTTGATCCATAGGTAAACTTCCTCAATGTAAGGGGAAGACTCTTTTTGATTGCGTTGAACAAAATAAAACCCTCGATCCTTTATCTGTAAGCTCTTGTTAAAAACAGGTGTTAATTTCTTATTGTTGATTCGAGTATTAGTGATGGGCAGCAATGCGACGAGAAGCCCTAACCCTTGCTCTGCTGCTCCCACGGCAGCCAGGTAGCTATCAAAATATAATTGTTTGTTCTTTGACAGATCAATACCCAGGGTATCGGCCGCCGTTTCCCAGTCATTTATTTGAGTGCGAGCATGAATTAACGGCATTTTTTGCAAGTCTTTAAGGTTGGATACGGGGTTATCTTTTACAAAATTTGGCGACCCAACTATCGTGACACTCAATGGCCGCAGTAGTCGACTGTTTAACCCTGTCCAGTTGCCCTTGCCAATTCTAATGGCCCCTGAATACAGTTCTTTATCAAAATCAACAATACCTTCCGCAGTTTCTATACGTAAATCAA
>MAAB01029266.1_pt1 | contig 10090 bp, 7 predicted proteins | sample 1115991 | NCBI WGS metagenome assembly MAAB01 (sample SAMN04961124, study PRJNA320927) | seawater metagenome | isolation source: sample BD02T18 sea water enriched with oil for 18 days | place: USA:Gulf of Mexico | collected 2013-07-27 | reverse complement strand
TCTTTGATTTGACATGAAGACAAATCCCCTTTTTAAAGAACAAAAAAATACATCCCTCTGCTTCCTTATGTGCCGGAAGGGGGTGTATTAACTAATAAACATTCAACTCAAAATTAGAGTTGCTGTGAAATAAATAGAAATCTAATTCTTATTTATTTAGCGCTACAAAACCTTACTTATAGTAACAGTGATTAGCGTAACACACTCAATTTGGCTGAATGCGAGCGCGTATTATACAAGAAAGACTATCGTGTGCAAGTTATTTCTAGCATATTATTTAACAACGGCTTTGAACTAGTGAATACATATTGACAACCGCTCAGTGTAACTATGTTTTTGAAGATAATGATAGAAGTCGAAGTATCAAATTGCTAAGTGCGAAATATGACGTTGTCGGGAGAGTAAATCGCGCTAGGTATCTCCTAACAATGCTGAACTCTGTTTAAGAGATAGTTAAGCTATTGAATTATATTATGTAAATTATTTCAATATATCTAGCTTGATAATGTTTCTTAATTCGAGGCAAATTTACGTGTCAATAGCTGGCCTATTGCAAGTGAATTTAACAAAGAAGTTATAGCAATAGCTGCTAGAGAAATTTTTATTAAGCTGAGCTCAGGTTAAATACATACACATTAATAAAGCAAACGCTTACTGCAAGCCTGAAAAGCTAAAAAACTATTGCTTATATAAGTATTACATAATGCTTTTACCTGTCATGTAGTTGAGCAAGTGAAATCTGCTATAAATAGGTGATGTTTTATAATTTTCTTTGTCATTTCAATTTACTGATAAAATATTTGCTCGACTATTGCATTGCTATATATAAGCAGAAGTAGGCGATTAAATTAATCGCCTACTTGTTTTATTAATTTATTTACCAATTTTCTATGGATTTGCTTTTGTTAATGGTATACTCGCGCGCAAATTTTCAACAAGTTCTGCTTTTAACTTACTTAACTTATATATAAGTATAAGAAGAAAAAGTGGGATAGACCTTAAACTAAGTAGAGTAATGTAATGGCAGATTTATCCAAATACAGAAACATTGGTATCTTCGCTCACGTTGATGCTGGTAAAACCACCACAACTGAACGTATCCTAAAATTAACCGGTCAGATCCATAAAACTGGTGAAGTACATGACGGTGAGTCAACAACTGATTTCATGGAACAGGAAGCTGAGCGCGGTATTACTATCCAGTCTGCTGCGGTAAGTTGTTTTTGGAACGATCACCGTTTCAACGTTATCGATACTCCTGGTCACGTTGATTTCACAGTTGAAGTTTACCGTTCTCTTAAAGTTCTTGATGGTGGTGTTGGTGTATTCTGTGGCTCTGGTGGTGTTGAACCACAATCAGAAACAAACTGGCGTTACGCGAACGACTCAGAAGTTGCACGTATTATCTTTGTAAACAAATTAGACCGTTTAGGTGCTGATTTCTACCGTGTTGTTAAACAAACTCAAGACGTATTAGGTGCTAACCCACTAGTTATGGTTCTTCCAATTGGTGAAGAAGATGAGTTTGTTGGTGTTGTTGACCTACTTACCCGTAAAGCATGGGTATGGGATGACACTGGTCTTCCTGAGAACTTTGAAATCCAAGATGTTCCAGCGGACATGGTTGACAAAGTAGAAGAATACCGTGAAATGCTTCTTGAAACTGCGCTTGAGCAAGATGATGATCTTTTCGAAGCATATCTTGAAGAAGGCACTGAGCCATCTATGGAAGATATCAAACGTTGTATCCGTAAAGGTACACGTACTATGGACTTCTTCCCTACATACTGTGGTTCTGCTTTCAAAAACAAGGGTGTTCAAAACATTCTTGATGCTGTTGTTGATTACCTACCTTCACCAACAGAAGTTGATGCTCAGCCACTTACTGATGAAGAAGGTGAACCTACTGGTGCAGTAGCGACTGTTTCTGCAGATGAAACATTCAAAGCGCTAGCGTTTAAAATCACGGATGACCGTTTTGGTACATTAACTTTCGTACGTATCTATTCAGGTACACTGAAGAAAGGCGATACCATTCTAAATGCTGCAACAGGTAAAACTGAGCGTGTTGGCCGTATGTGTGAAATGCAAGCCGATGATCGTAACGAACTTACTTCAGCACAAGCTGGTGATATCATCGCGATTGTTGGTATGAAAAGTGGCGTTCAGACAGGTCACACATTATGTGATCCTAAAGATCCAATCATCCTAGAAGCTATGGTATTCCCTAAGCCGGTAATCTCTATCTCAGTTAAGCCTAAAGATAAAGGTTCTACAGAGAAGATGGGTATTGCTATCGGTAAAATGGTTGCGGAAGATCCTACTTTTAAAGTTGAAACTGATGAAGACTCAGGTGAAACGATTTTATCTGGAATGGGTGAGCTTCACTTAGATATCAAAGTAGATATTCTTAAACGTACTTACGGTGTTGAATTAGAAGTTGGTAAGCCACAAGTTGCATACCGTGAAACAATTACTGCAGCGATTGAAGACTCTTACACGCATAAGAAACAATCTGGTGGTTCTGGTCAATTCGGTAAAATTGATTACCGTATCAAGCCTGGCGAACCTGGTTCTGGTTTCGTGTTCAGCTCTGTTGTTGTTGGTGGTAATGTTCCTAAAGAATTCTTCCCGGCAATCGAGAAAGGCTTTAAAGGCATGATGGAAACTGGTGTTCTTGCTGGCTTCCCTGTACTTGACGTTGAAATTGAATTATACGATGGTGGTTTCCATGCTGTCGATTCATCTGCTGTTGCATTTGAACTTGCTGCTCGTGGTGCTTTCCGTCAGTCAATTCCAAAAGCTGGTGCTCAGTTAATTGAACCTATCATGAAAGTTGATGTGTTTACTCCTGATGATCACGTTGGTGATGTTATTGGTGATTTAAACCGTCGTCGTGGCATGATCGGTGGTCAAGACGCAGGTGTTTCTGGTGTTCGTATTAAAGCTGACGTACCTCTTTCAGAAATGTTCGGTTACATCGGATCATTACGTACAATGACATCAGGTCGTGGTCAATTCTCTATGGAATTCTCTCACTATATGCCTTGTCCTAACAACGTAGCTGAAGAAGTAATTGCAGAAGTTAAAGCGGCTAAAGTTGCTAAAGATGCTGCTAGAAAATAATTAACACTATTTGTTAATCAAAAAAGGATGCCTAGGCATCCTTTTTTATTGCCTTCAAATCTACTAGAATTAATAATATTTCCATCCGTTGCTAATTAGTAATGACCGTCTTCATTAAACTTCATTACTATTATTTATAGATTTATTATTAAGATTTTTACGGTTATTTAACAACCATAATGACTTGTGGACAATATACTTATACCATCAATAAATCGCGCATAAAAAAAGGCCGATAACATACATTATCGACCTTTGTGCCCATATAACCTGAATGCTGTTTAATTTATATATTTCAATGGCATAGCAACATACAAAACAAAGTTCAGGTTATGTATAAATAAAAGCTAGCCGTTATTCTGCTCTCTTTCAATCGCACGATAAGCGATATCAGTTCTAAACTCTACACCTTGCCAAGCAATTTGATGCAACAATTCATAAGCTAATTTCTGCGCTTCGGTAACCGTGTTTCCTAAAGCAGTTGCACATAATACGCGACCACCATTCGTAGTTACTTCACCTTGCTCATTTAATTTAGTGCCCGCATGAAATGTTTTCGCTGAGTCATTAGTATTAATTTCAAGGCCTGAAATTACATCTCCTTTAGGATAGCTTGCAGGATAACCTTTCGCAGCAAGAACAATTCCAACGGCAGCTCGGTTATCAAACGCTATTGTAGCTTTATCTAGCTCACTACGTGTTGCGGCTAAACATAACTCAACTAGGTCAGACTGCAAACGCATCATAATAGGTTGTGTTTCAGGATCACCAAAACGACAATTATATTCGATAACATTTGGTGTGCCATCAGCAGCAATCATCAAACCTGCATATAAAAAGCCACTGTAAGGTGCACCTTCAGCTGCCATACCTTCAACGGTCGGCATGATAACTTCACTCATAATGCGATCGTGAATTTCTGGTGTTACCACAGGTGCTGGTGAATATGCTCCCATGCCACCCGTGTTAGGACCTAAATCACCATTTAATGCGCGTTTGTGATCTTGACTTGTTGCCATTGGTAAAACATTTCTTCCGTCTACCATCACAATGAAGCTAGCTTCTTCACCTTCAAGAAACTCCTCAATTACAACACGATGGCCAGCATCACCAAACGCATTGCCAGCTAACATATCTTGAATAGCATCTTCTGCTTCAGCTAGAGTAAGTGCAACAATAACGCCCTTACCTGCGGCTAAACCATCGGCTTTAACCACAATAGGCGCGCCTTGTTCACGAACGTATGCAAGCGCAGGTTCAACTTCGGTAAAGTTTGCGTAACTCCCTGATGGAATATTATTACGGGCTAAGAAATCTTTGGTAAAAGATTTAGAACCTTCAAGCTGTGCCGCTTTCGCACTTGGACCAAAAATAGCTAAACCACGTGCTTGAAACGCATCAACTACACCATCAACAAGTGGTTGTTCAGGGCCAACAATAGTTAGGGCAACACCTTCACTTTGGGCAAAAGCAACTAAAGCATCATTATCGCTGATATCAAGGGCAACATTTTCTAATTTGTTTTCTGTTGCTGTACCAGCATTACCTGGCGCAACAAATACTTTAGTAACCTGACTAGATTGCGCCGCTTTCCATGCTAATGCATGCTCACGACCACCTGATCCTATAACTAAAACTTTCATGTATTCTTCCTATTGTTTATGTGACTACTCAGCTTGTTATTTGACTTATTACCGTTTGTACTGAGCAGCCCTTCGACAAGCTCAGGAGGAACGAACCGTCTGTCGAAGTATGGACGGTTCTTCCCTTCGACTGCTTCGCGCTCAGGGCAAACGGAATCAGAACAAGTGAATAGTGATTTATTTATTTTGCTTTTTAAACTCGTCAAAACTCGCGTTTTCTGGTTTAACAAATTTTAACGTCATACGATCACTTTCGCCAATCGCTAAGTATTTATCTTTATCTTGCTCACCTAAACGTAATACTGGTGGTAAAGTCCACACACCTTTAGGGTGCTGAGCCATATCTTTAGGGTTAGCATTAATTTCACTTGCACCTGCAAATCGAAAGCCAGCTGCTTTTGCTTGCTTAATAGTATTGGCTTCTGAAACATAACCAACCGCTTTTTCTGGTGCAACACCTGCGGGTAACCTATGTTCAACTACACCAAGTACACCACCGGCTTTAAGGGCATTGAAAGCATCTTTAAATACTTGCTCTACCCCTTCATCTTTCCAGTTATGCAAATTACGGAAAGTTAATACCAAATCAGCACTGCCTTGTGGCGCTAACTCACTCTGCTTACGAGGAACAAAATCAGTTAACACAACGTCACTAAAAACAACGTTTGAGGCAAGCTTTTTCTCTAAACGCTTACGTGAATTAGAGTAATAATTATCTTCACCTGTATCAGGATAATGAGCACCGTAAAGTTTACCTTTACCTTTTAAAGCAGGTGCAAGTATTTCTGTATACCAACCACCACCAGGAGTAATTTCAACCACCGTCATTTTTGGAGAAAAACCAAAAAAGTTTAATGTTTCAACTGGGTGGCGATATTGATCACGTGCCTTGTTTTTATCAGATCTGTGATCACCGGAAACAGCACTTTTAAGCGCAGCATTTTCATGTGCATGATCTACATGTGCTAGTGAATTAAAACTAGCAAATGCGCTTATTGTAAGTGTTGAAGCGATTAAAATTGATTTTAGTTTGTTTATTTTACTTATATTAATAGTCATGGCTTTTCCGTTAATTGATTATTATGAAAAATAATTTTCTTATTCATTCTTTTATATAAAGAAATGTATAAGTAATTAATGCCACTAGTTATAGCAGATTTTAAATAAACAAGCAGCGTTGAATTTATTTGTTATGTAACCTAATAAATCAACACTGCTGAGTTTCGAGTTTCGTATAAGCCTGCCATTACGATGGCATTTCGCAACTCGTTACTTTGTTTACTCGTATCTTACTATTAATGGCGGAAATGGCGCATTCCTGTGAACACCATTGCTATATTGTGTTCGTCAGCTGCGGCAATCACTTCATCATCACGCATTGAACCACCCGGTTGAATTACCGCGGTTATACCGGCTGACGCAGCAGCGTCTAAACCGTCACGGAATGGGAAGAATGCATCAGACGCCATAACAGAGCCTTTTACTTCTAAGCTTTCATCTGCGGCTTTAATACCGGCAACTTTTGCTGAATATACGCGGCTCATTTGACCGGCACCAACACCAATAGTTGCGCTATTTTTAACGTAAACAATCGCGTTAGATTTAACAAATTTTGCTACTTTCCAACAAAATTGTAAGTCGCTCATTTCAGCATCAGAAGGTTGACGTTTAGTGACAACTTTTAAGTCATCACTTGTTACGCGACCCTGATCGGTATCTTGAACTAATAAACCACCGTTAACGCGTTTAAAATCAAAACCTGTCGTTTTAGTATCCCATTGTCCACATTCTAATAAACGTAGGTTAGGTTTAGCGGCAACAATTTGAGCGGCAACATCAGATACTTTTGGTGCAATAATCACTTCAACAAATTGACGAGAAACTATGGCTTCAGCCGTATCGGCATCTAACTCACGGTTAAAAGCGATAATGCCACCAAAAGCAGAAGTAGGATCCGTTCTATAAGCGCCTTCATAAGCCGCTAAAATATCATCACCAATAGCCACACCACATGGGTTGGCATGCTTAACAATAACGCACGCTGGTTCAATAAATTCTTTAACACACTCTAATGCGGCATCTGTATCAGCGATGTTATTATAAGATAATGCCTTGCCTTGTAATTGCGTTGCAGTAGAAACTGATGCTTCTTCAGGATTCGCTTCTTTATAAAAAGCGGCATCTTGATGAGAATTCTCACCGTAACGTAAATCTTGTGTTTTAATAAACTGGCTATTAAAAGTACGTGGGAATTTAGCCTTTTCGTTAGTTAAAGCGTCCGTAGCTTCTTTTTCGCCGTAGGCTGGTAACATTTTGCCAAAGTAGTTAGCAATCATGCCGTCGTAACTTGCCGTATGCTCATAAGCAGCAATCGCTAAATCAAAACGTGTTTTATACGTTAATGAATCATTGTTATTATCTAACTCAGATAAAACACGATCATAATCACTGGCGTTAACAATAATAGTAACGTCTTTGTGGTTTTTAGCCGCGGCGCGTACCATTGTTGGTCCGCCAATATCGATGTTTTCAATGGCATTTTCTAAGCTACAGTTTTCATCACTAACCGCATTTGCAAACGGATATAAGTTAACCACAACCATATCAATCGCACTGATACCGTTTTCAATCATTACGGCTTCATCAGTGCCACGACGCGCTAAAATTCCGCCATGTACTTTAGGGTGTAAGGTTTTAACACGACCATCCATAATTTCAGGGTGTCCAGTGTAATCAGAGACTTCTGTTACTGGAATACCATTTTTAGCTAATAATTTTGCTGTGCCACCCGTTGAAAGAAGATCAACACCTTTTTCGCTTAAGCGACGAGCAAAATCAACAATACCGTTTTTATCTGAAACACTTAATAGTGCGCGTTTAATTGGACGTGGAGTATCCATCTATATATTTACCTTTTTAGTTGTAACGTACTGCTAGACTATTACCATTAGCTATTAGCGCTAACTTGCAAAGTTACATGAAAAATTTGAATGTTTAAAAACAATAAAAGCACCCAAGGGTGCTTTTATTAATGGATGAATCTTAGTTCATACCGTATTTTTTTAATTTCTTACGTAATGTACCACGATTGATACCTAGTAAGTTTGCAGCTCTTGTTTGATTGCCGCGCGTATACATCATAACTTCTTCTAACATTGGCGCTTCAATTTCACTTAGTACAAGGTCGTACATATCATCAACATCATTACCATTTAACTGCTTTAAGTAATTGTTGATAGCTATTTTAGCTTGCGTACGTAAAGGAGACGTTTTAGTTTGCGTTTGAATATCACCAGTGATAAACGGAGAAGAAATATTTTGTTCGAACATAATGTACAACTCTTTCTATTAATAAAAATTAAACAACCAACTGTTCACTAATGAACAAGTTGATCAAAACAAAAATTTAACGTCTCAAGTTGTTCACTTGTAGACGATAAACCATTAAAAGTAGCTCTAAAAGCTTTGCCTTGTTCTCCTGCAAATTTAGCAGTAAAACGTTCACCCAACTCTTCACTTGACTCTTCGCCTAGTAAAGCAAGGGAATGAACATACCAAGACACATGTTTACGAGCGATTCTCACGCCCATGTAGTCACCATAAAACTGATGTAATTCCTTTACGTGTCCAAGTAATATTGAACGCACCTCATTCACTGAGGGAGCAGTCATTCTAGTGCCTGTTTTCAAAAAATGATTAATTTCTCGAAAAATCCAAGGTCGCCCTTGGGCACCTCGACCAATCATTATTGCATCGGCTCCGGTGTAGCTTAATACTTGCTCGGCTTTCTCTACCGAGGTTATATCGCCATTTGCCACAACAGGAATTGAAACCGCTTGTTTAATTGCCTTTATCGTGTCGTATTCCGCATTGCCTTTATAAAAGTCATTTCGGGTTCGACCATGTACTGCAAGCGAAGCAATACCGTTATCTTGAGCAATTTTAGCTATTTCAATACCATTACGGCTATTTTCACACCACCCTGTGCGAATTTTCAACGTAACCGGTATATTTACCGAGTTCACCACAGCTTTCACTATTTGCTCAACCTGTGCTGGCTCTTTTAATAAAGCAGAGCCCGCTAATTTTTTATTTACCTTTTTTGCTGGGCAGCCCATATTGATGTCAATAATCTGCGCGCCATTTTCAGCATTAACCTGAGCAGCAAAAGCTAATTCATCAGGACAACTACCTGCAATTTGTACACTGCGAATACCTGCCTCTAAACTATGAACCATTCTCAATTTAGACTTTTCGGTATTCCATACCTTAGGGTTTGACGAAACCATTTCTGAAACCGCCAAACCAGCACCTAACCGACAACACAATTCTCGAAAAGGTTGATCGGTAATTCCTGCCATAGGAGCAAGAAAAACGTTACTGTTAAATTGATATGAGCCGATTTTCAAACCATCACCTTAAGATCACTTTTTAAGCTGACTGTTTTTTAATCACTGTCGCAAAAGGGCGCTAAGTTTACGTGTTTTTTTCCTAATTGCAAAGCATAAAATTTGAACAAAATTTGTTTTTTTTCGTGTTTTTGATATTGACTTTTGCCAAACTATTGATGTGACCAGTTTTTGTACAATGCGTTAACATTTTTCGTGACAAAAATCACCTGTTGCCCTACTCCTGTTTGACCCTTTTGGAAAAAATAGGGTCTGTTGATCTTTTGTTGCTTACATCGGATAGAAACAAACCTCTTACTAGAACAGCAAAAAATGTATTTAAAAATAGTTACTCTTTACAGATAAATTAAAGATAAGGAATACTTGCGCTATTGTATATAGCATTTTGGTAACCCTATCGTAATCAGAATGCCAAGTTAGCTTTAAGCCTATGTAAAGAAAAATCAAAGGTATTTCTGTATCCTTTCATATTATAAATACGGACAGTGCGATGCATAAGCGCTAAAAGCTCTTCCCTTCGAGCATCTACTAACATTGTTCTTGGCATAGTGACTTAGTGCTGTTAGTTTTTAACGAAAGGAATTATATTAAACTGCTTATAAAAAAGATCACAAAAGATCAACACTCCCTAATATCGGTTATGGTTACTACCATCAAAAAGTTATCAAATAAAAAGGGATAAACACCATGAAAACTATCAATACTGTCTTAATAGCTACCTGTATTTTTTTACTTTACTGCACAGTAGCGGATGCAAGAGATTTTAGTAAGGTTGAAATTAAGGTCACTAAAGCCAATGCAAATGTTTACATGTTACAAGGCGCTGGCGGTAATATTGGCGTATTGGCAACAGAAACAGGCTTGTTATTAGTAGACGATCAATTCGCACCACTGGCCGAGCGTATTGAAAGC
>MAAB01010436.1_pt1 | contig 10102 bp, 8 predicted proteins | sample 1115991 | NCBI WGS metagenome assembly MAAB01 (sample SAMN04961124, study PRJNA320927) | seawater metagenome | isolation source: sample BD02T18 sea water enriched with oil for 18 days | place: USA:Gulf of Mexico | collected 2013-07-27 | reverse complement strand
CCTTGAACATCTAGTGGGATATCTAACCAAACTGGACCTGGCCTACCTGTTGTTGCTAAGTGATATGCTTTTTCGAGATGATATTTAATTGTTTTTGGATCTGTTACTGTAATAGCATACTTTGTATAGTCTTTGGCATATTTTGTATTATCACATTCTTGAACACCAAATTGTCTTAAGTTTGTTCCTTGACTTAGAGTATCTGATGTCACTTGCCCAGATACAACTATTAGTGGAATTGAATCTATCCATGCTCCTACAACTCCTGTTGAAGTATTTGTCCCACCAGGTCCTGATGTAACTACACATACTCCAGGAAGTTCTTTAATTCTTGAGTATCCTTCTGCTGCCATTGATGCAGCTTGTTCATGGTGAGAAGAAATATAGTTTAAGTTTTCATTTTTCCCTATTGAGTCGATTAAGTGCATAGCACCTCCACCACTTATGGCAAAAATATCTTTAATACCTTTCTCTTCTAGAAAATTAAATATATAGTCACTTAGTTTTACACTCATATCTTTCCTTCTTATCAATAAAAAATGGCTATTTTTATACTCATTTTCTTTGAAAATTTGTTTTGCTTCTGATATCTCAAAGGCGATTCCAATGTGTTTATTATTGGAATCATCATGTTGGATTAAGAAAATCTTCCCTTGTATTTGCTGGAGATTTAATAAATTCTTATTTGTTTTAACCATAGTTAATTTTTGATTGAAAAAATCAAAATGAGCATATGATTTAGATGCATAGTCTAATCTTAAATGTTCAACAGGAGAATCTACGATATTTGATTTACCTTCATACGCTGATCCAGCTCTTCCATATGCATCTTTAAGTCTTACTAAGTCCGATTTATCGACAGGAGATTCAATTTCCATAACCCATAAACCATTTTGAGAAAAGGGTTTATTTTGGATTTTGCTGATAGCTTCTGTTGAATGAAATGCAGCCTTATCTATCATAAGACAATCTGATTCTTTTAGAATAAATTGATTGGTTAATGAGGATACTTGAGCATCATCTCCATTGAGCAAAATTAAAGCAGTTGTCTTATTTGGATGTGCATGCATAGAGGTCTTTTTAGTTCTAGATATCTGTAACATCCAAATTGCAACATTTTCATTTTCGAATACTAAGTATTCATACCCCCAAGGTTTTTGAACAATAAAATTATTATAATCTAAGTTATCAGCCAGATTATTTTCTTTGCCTTCAAGCATTTGTAAATCAGAAGATGTTGCATTTAATGAATATATCATTTTCTTAAGTTTTCTAGTGCCTCTACAACTGTTTTCATCCAAATAGGATTATCTCTATAGTGTGGAGACGATATTAAGTTACCATCCACAACAATACTTGAATCAATGTATGTGGCACCTGCATTTTCTAAATCATCTTTTACTGCAATATAAGCGGTGGCTTTTTTCCCTTTTACTATTTTTGCAGAAATACAAACCCATGGGCCATGACAAATAGTAGCTATTAATTTACCTTTATGATTCATATCAGAAACAAAATCAGTGACTTCCTTAATTATACGTAGTCTATCTGGTGCTTCGAATCCACCTGGAATCACTACTAAATCATAGTCATCTGCATTTAAAGTATTTGCTGAAACATTTGCACGAGCAGGTACTCCATATTTACCAAACATCACTTCACCATTTGGTGTTGCTAAATCAACAATACAATCCTCTACTTCTTGCAAGCGGTAATAGGGATATATTACTTCTTCATCTTGGAAATTTTGGGCGGTTATTATTACAACTCTTAACATGTATATCCTTATATATATTTATTTAATTCGTCTATATCTTTGATGATTATGATATCCCTTAATTGTGTGAAATCACAAAGTCCTGAGTCTCTGCCAATAAAAGTTAAATCATTTTTAATTGTCGCATGATAATCATTTAGACTATCCCCCACGTAAACAGTTTCATTTTTCTTTAATCCAAAGTTATTGATAATATTGTTTATATTATCAGCTTTTTTAGTAGGTGAGCCTATAATTGATTTAAAATACTTATCAATATTCAGTTTATTACATATGTATTTTAAGTCCTTTTCATCAGAACTAGAAACAATAAAAAGCTCATATTGAGTGTTTTGCGATAAAAATTTTTCAATACCTATAACAAACTTTGAATTTACCACTGATTCTTTGACAATATCTGAATATTTGTTGGCATATTCCGTAAGTTTAATTTTATCCATTTCTTCATTTAAGATTACTAAAAAAAAGTAATTAATTATATCGTATCTAGAAAGTCCAGCATTATTTTTAAAGTAATTTGAAATTTTGAGGCTATTCTCTTCCCCAAATTGTTCAAATAATTTAAAAAAGCCTTGAATTTTAACTTCATTACTTTCTAAAATAACTCCATCAAAGTCAAATATAATATTTTTAATCATATGTTAACCTAAACATTCAAACCAGTCTTTTGTTGCCTCATGAATACTATTTTCATCCCATACTGGGGCATCTCTCCATTGTTCAATGTTATCTAACATTATTTTAACGCCATCTTCAAAAGTGACTTGTGGTTCCCAGTTGAGCATAGTTTTTATTTTTGTAATATCTGCATAGGTACAGTCTGGTTCACCTGGTCTTTTGGGAATATATTTTCTGTCACCACCTAATAAATCAACTAGGTAATTTATACTATAGGTATTATCACTACCAACATTAAAAATTTCATTATTGATATTACTTTGGCTGGCTAAGTAACAAGCATCCACTATATCTGTAACATAAGTGAAATCCCTCGTTTGCTCTCCATTTCCAACAATAGTTAATGGTTTATCATTGAGAAGTTGTGCTAAAAATACTCCAAATACTGCACCATAAGTGCCACTTGTACGATGTCTAATTCCATAAACGTTAAAGAATCTCATTGATACTACGGGCATATTGTATATTTGCCCCCAGTGCATAACATACTGTTCTGCAATAGTTTTGGTATGAGCATAGGGGTATTCAGGGTTTATTGGGTTATTTTCTGGAGTAGGGTATATTTTTGGAATACCATAACAAGATGATGAAGCTGAGTAAATAAATTTTTTAAGATTTTTTGATTTTTTGCTTGCTTCTAAAATACGAATTGTACCATCAACATTTGCTTTATGATATTTGACTGGATTATTAATTGAAGGGACAATATCCGCAAGTGCAGCATAATGGAATACATAATCTACATCATCGAAGTATTTTTCTATATTTGATTCATAATCTCCAATATCAGCTTGAACAAAATTAACATTGTGTTTATGATGTAGGATGTTATCTAATCTTCCATTGGCTAAGTTATCAATTACTGTTACTTGATAATTGTTTGAAATAAGTAAGTCAACCATATGTGAGCCTATAAAACCTGCTCCACCTGTGACAATTGCTTTTAGTTTTTTCATATGTTATTTAGTTCCTCATAGTTTATAAAAATTTGGCCATCTTCTTTCATTCGTAAACCTAATAAATCAAGTAGCCCATTTATAGAGGCGATACGATCATCTTTAAACAGTTTCGCATAGTTCATAAAACCGTGATTTTTACACACAATTTCAATACCAATATCATTTTTATCTAGTAAATAATGTAAAGATTCTTTAAATTCTTTACTTTTTATTTTTTTAAAATATCTTTTTCTTATTTTTTTTATATCTATGAGTATCTCTGATGTAAATCTTTCGCTTCTACTGTCACTTGTAGGAAAAATTGTTGAGAACTTCATGGTTGTGATATTAGGGTATTTATTAAATTCTTCTATAAATTTTGCTAAAAATGAAATGTAAAATATTTTAGTTGAATATAGTTTTAAAAAGGCATCAGATCCTTTTAGTTTCATAAATTGATTAATATATTCATACATTTTATCTATTTGGGCATCAGTAAAGGCAAGAAACGCAATTTTTAGTAAGTCCAAATGTACTGATTTATGATATTTAATTATATGACTAGATTTTTTTAAAAATGTAATGTCTCCACTTGTTTTAGAACCTCTTCTTGCACCTTTTAATCCTATATTAACTTGATTTTTACTTTGAAAAGATATTTCAAATAAAGACGAATTTGAAACATAAAAGCCGTATTTTTCGCATAGCCTAATTAATTTGGCACATAGTTTAAAGGAATGAAATTCGCATTTGATTGATAAAATATTTGATTTGAGGAGTTTTTTGGCTCCTTTAAGTATTTTTTTTTCTGCACCTTCCACATCAAGCGATAAGTAATCAGGAGTAGCTAATTGCTGAGATGATTTATAAATAGAGTCTAGTGAAACTACATCCAATTCTACTACTCTATCCACAATATTTGTCATGTCAAAGTCAAATTGGAATTGTTTATTGGTCGTGAAGTCTTTCTGCATCTTTCCAGGTTTTATTAATGAACTACCATATCTATCAGCTAACAAGTAAAAGCGTTCTTTTCTTATAGTGTCTGAAATACAATAAGGTAGAACTTTTATTTTTTTATTTTCTTTAGTTCTATTTTTGATTTCATCAATACAACTTTTGTCCGCATCATATAACACACGTTCTACATGTTCTTCAAATTTTCTTGGAAGAAATGGAAACTCCATTGTTGCAGCTCTCCCTCCCACATGATGGACGGAAAGATTGAGTTTAGTGTTCATTGAAAAAAATCCTTTGATTAAATAAAATTGTCATGATCTTGTGGGTTTTTCAGTCTCCATAAATATCGGTTTACTTCGTCCATTCTACAGTTTAATCTACAGTTTTTAATATCAAGAGTATCTTTAACATGTTCATATGATTTTTTGCGTAAATCACTTTCCCAAATTTCTTGAAAGGTATTGTCATAAATACTTCCATAACAAAACTTATCATTTCCCAAGTATGCACTACATCCAAATACTTTACCATCTGCAGCTATATATCCCCAAAAAAATGGTGTTGAATAACACTTGGAATAAGATTGTTTCTTTTCAATAAATTTTTTCATAGTATTTGCTCTAAAAACCACATTAAAACTATCGGAATTAAACTTCTTTAACTCTTCTTCTAAAAATAGCAGCTGGGAATAATCAATATTTTTGTATTTGGTCGTGATGCTAGAAAGGTGCTGAGAGTAAGGTTTTATGACTAAATAATCAACTCCGAGTTCTTTACATCTTTTGGCCAATATAACTGCCTCATCTTTATTTTCAGGCAGTAAAAGCATTTGTACACCAATAGTACATTTTAAATTGTGTAATTTCTTATATTCTATAGCATTTTTAAGATTCGTCATGACTCGATCAAAATCTTTAATGTTTGTTTGATGAATTTTAGAATAATTTTCAGCAGTACCTGCATTTAAACTGACTTTAATCCAGGAGCAATTTTCTATGTATCTATGTACAGCTTTCTTATTTGCAGGTACAAAATTTGTTGTCAGGGATGTATCTATACCTACAGATTTACAGTGCTCAACGATTAAATCTAAGTTTTTGGTAAGTAAAGGTTCTCCTTCTCCTGCAAACATTACACTTTTTACTCCATTTTCTGCCATGTTTGTAAGAGTATTTTTTAGTACCTCAAACTCTATACCAATATTCTCATACCCCATGTAGTCAAGAGCACAAAAAGTACATCTGTGATTACATCCACCATAAGGTGAAATTTCAACATAAATAGGATAGATTTTTTTTAATTTTGACCACTCATCACCTGCTTCTGTCCATTTTGCAATTCGTGTCGGATGAAATAGAAGTTTATGAATGACTATCAATACTGTAATTATCAGACATGTTTAACCCTTTGCATTTTTTTTACTTAGAGCTTTTTTTGAAAGCTTTAAAATATTTTTGGCCATATGTTTATATGTTCCATCTTTGGTGATCTTTTTTAAATTTTTAATTGGTGTCGTTTCTAGTACCTTTTTTAAAGAATCAATATCTTTAAATACCAAACAATTATTTGCATATTTAAAAGGTTCTTTTTCAATTGGCCTATCATAAACTAAAGGAATAGTCCCTGATAAGGCCATTTCATAAATTCTTTGTTGATAATAACCATTTGGAACCAAACCATATTTAGCACTGTTGTAAACTCTTGCAACATCCTCCCCATAGCTAAGAATTCCCTTGAAAAAAGGCTTTGTTTCGGGAACTTGATCCCAACCAAGACCATAAATTTCAACGGGAATTTTAGAATGTTCGCAAATCATTTTTACCAATTCTCTTCTAATTACACCTGGATACAAGCGGTCTTTAAGATAATCATAATCGAAAGAATAGTGTTTAGATATTGCATCCAAATCTAATTGATGTGATCCTATGGATTTTTTTATTTCTTCAATGACTAAGTCTTCATTTGGAAGATTACTAAAATGTAATACATAAGCAGCACCGATAAAGACAATTTTATCTTCTCTTTGTATTTTATACTTAGTATTATAAATAGATTCATTTGTACATATATGTTGTCTCAATATTTTCTTTTTTGAGATGCCTTTTTTGATCAAAGAAATATCAGTTGTTTCTAATAGACTAAAAAAATAATCTCTTTTTCTAATAGTTACCTCTGTATTATCCGTTAAAACGGGCATTGGATCTTGAAACCAAACAAAGTTTAAAACTTTTTCATGAAGATATTCATTGTTTAAATGATTAATGTTTACTGTAATATGAGGGTTGAATTTATATAATGATTTAAGTAAACCAAGAGCACAACAAAATTCCATATCATTTTTTTGTATGTAGAATTTAACGTTATAACCCATTCTCTTGAATGTATTCGCAATATTTTCTGAAGCATATTGCATCACCGTAGTTTCTCTACATCCTGCTAAAAACACTCTTAATGGTTCCGAAAAATTTGGTTTATTCAACTTGATTTTTCTCACATATTTATTCATGAGCTGCATTCTTTGTGTTTGTGCAGCTACTATAATCTCTGTAATTTTTTTTGTCAATAACTTTTGATCACTACTCGAATAATTTGTATTAACATAATCAATTTTTTTTGGAACTCTATTCATTGAAGTAATAAAATATTCGTATACATTTTCAAAAGGTAAATGAATACAGTTATTCGGAGAATTTTTAATCTTTTCTCCTGCATAATAACAAATCTGCAAACCATCAACAGCAATTGTGCATGTTACTCTATTTTTTTGTTTGGCTACTTCTAAAGCTGTTTTTGCATCTAGGAAATAGGTATCTGAGAACTTTTCACTCATTGAAATTTCTTTTCTTTGTTAAAATATGAATAAATCATGTGATTAACTATCATATGTGCATCCTCAACAAGTCCATAAGCTTCATTTGATGTCTGGAAATGAATATTGATATTGGAAATATCTTGTAATTTCCCTCCTGAAAATCCTGTTAATGAAATAACAGTTGTTCCCATATCTCTGGCATACTCAACTGCTTTTACAATATTTGGAGAATTTCCACTGCAAGAAATAGCAATAATGGTATCTTTTGGTTTAAGAATATCCTTTAATTGCATATAAAAAATATTTTCATATCCAATATCATTTGCAAGTGCGGTGGATATTGCAGTGTTATCACATAAACTTAGTACATCTAATGACAAAATATCACGTCTTTTTAATCCTGTGCCTAAGTCATTTGCCATGTGAGAAGCTGTAGATGCACTCCCCCCATTCCCTATGATATATATTCTTGAATTACTTTTGTGCTGATTTTCAATATGTGATTTCATTTTCTCAAATTCATCAACATTTATTGTCTTCATCAAGGAGTGAAGATCATTGAGATAGTTAGTTGTAAAAGACTTAAAATCCAAAGTAGCACCTTTCTTATATAGTAATACATATTATATTATACTTTTCTAAATAATCACTTACATTATGAAGGAATAGTACAAATATAATTTTGATATAATAAATGTAATTAAAAAAGGTGGGTTTATGCAATATTCACAAGAACAAATGATAATGTTACAGAAGGCGATGACTTCAATGTATGAAGACAATATGAAGTTTTTAGAAATATACAACAAAGATCTGTTTGAAAAAGTGTCAAATCTTAGCACTGAAATTGATAATAAACTTTATCAAAGTAGATATGAATTGGAATTTGTAAATAACAGTTTTAATATAATAGATACCCAAAGTAAGAAATATCTGTATGATACAACACTAGAAGATTATTCTACATCAGCATTATTGGAAACTGATTTCTCTACTAAAGGTAGTATGTCAAACTTGATGGATAGTGTGTATACAACTGATAACACCGAAAAATTACGATTGTTAAACAATGATATACAAACAGAATCTTTTCACCATATTATGAAAGATATAAACAAATTCAAGGAAATTTTGGGCCATCCAAGTATTAGTGAAACTAAAGAAATGCGATATATACCTTCTTTTATATTTTTTGGTACTTTGTTAGGCTCCCATTTACTTCCCTTTAAAGAGAAATTTAATCCTAAGTCTTTTCTTATCGTGGAACCTGACCTAGAGATATTTAGACTCTCTTTATTTGTAACAGAATATAAAGTACTTACTGATAATACCCGTTTGTTTTTTTCTGTTGCAGATGAAAATGCACAAATGATTAAAACTATGGAACAATTTATGCTTTATGATTCTTTTGAAAATTATACCTATAAATATTATTCTACTTCTTATCATGATAAAAGTTTGTTTAATAGTTTCACCTTGGCATTGCAAAATACAACGCCTTTTTCATACGACCATTACAGACAAATTCATTATGCTAAAGAATCTATACGAAGTATAAATAAATTTCCAGTTTTATTAGAAAAAGAAGTTAAGTCTAAAATGCAAGAACTTCCTATCCTTGTTTTAAGTCCAGGTCCCTCTTTACGAGAAAATTTTAAATGGCTAAAAAAGAATCAAGATAAATTTATAACCATTGCCTTTGGAGCAGCAGTAAAAGCTCTTTGTGAAGTGGGAGTTAAACCTGATATCATTACTTCTGTGGATGCTTCCACCTTGATATTAAGACAGTTTCCAAAAGAATGTAAAAAGGTGTATGAAAATTCCTTAGCTTTGATATCAACGGACAGTCATAGGGATTTGTTTAAATTTTTCAAAAAAGAAAATATTACTGTGTTTGAACCAAATTTTAAAATTGTTAAAGAGGGACTAAAAGAGTCACCTTCGTTAACAGTGGGAGATAACTGCATTCATATACTTCTGACTCTGGGTTTTAAAGATATATATTTATTAGGAACAGATTTATCTATTGACTTAGATACTGGAAACTCTTATGATAAAACACATCTTATGTCAAGCAACAAAAGGAATTTACATTATCTAAATAAAAATATTAAAAAAATAAGTGAAGAAGTTGATGTCTCTAGTAATTATGTTTCAGTTGAATCAAACTTTGAAGACAGAACATTATATGCAGATCAATTTTTTCTAAAAATTATAGAAAGTTACAAAACAATTATTAAAGAACATGAAAAGAAACATGATTTTAATGTTTATAACCTTTCCAGTGGTTCAAAAATAGCCAATACTTCTCCTCTACAACCTAGAGATGTTTCTTTACCTAATATCAAAAATCAAAAAATGATAAAAGAACTCAAGAAGTTTTTAATTCAAAAATCACGAACCCATTCTTCTCAAGATGAAAAAGAATACATTATTCATGAGATAGATTTTTTAAACAAACTTTTAATGAATATAAAGAGTATAAAAGACACTGATTTAGAAAACTTCGAGCATTTCTATTCTTTGCGTAAAGAATATGCACAAAAGATTGTAAAACATAAGTCTTACTCAAGCCTTACTCGAACTCTCTTATCAAACTATATGAAAATTATAGATAGTTTTATAAACTTCGTTTTTAATGATAAAAATAGTAACTATTCTGACAAAACATTACAGAAGATAAAAATTGAATGGTGTTTACAAGTGAGTGAATTAATAAAAGAATATAGAAAAGTATTAAAAAAATTTAAATTTTGATTTAATACTTTTCTGAAATTATGAAATACATGTATTTCATAATTTCAATAACTATTTTAGATTATTGTAATAATCTAAGAACGTTTTGTTGAACAGAATTAGCTTGACTCATAGCATAAGTACCAGCTTGTGAGATTATGTTCTGTTTGTTAAAGTTTGCACTTTCATTAGCATAATCAA
>MAAB01032568.1_pt1 | contig 10107 bp, 9 predicted proteins | sample 1115991 | NCBI WGS metagenome assembly MAAB01 (sample SAMN04961124, study PRJNA320927) | seawater metagenome | isolation source: sample BD02T18 sea water enriched with oil for 18 days | place: USA:Gulf of Mexico | collected 2013-07-27 | reverse complement strand
GTTAAATAATGTTCTTTACTGGTACCTTTGATTTGATGTTCCAATTCATATGAAATATCAAAGTGATCTTCAATGGCTCTTTTACCACGTCCTGTTACTATTGCCATTGTTTCCATATTTGCACTAATTGCCTCTTCAACTCCATATTGAATCAAAGGCTTAGTAAGTACAGGTAACATTTCTTTTGGCATCGCTTTAGTTGCTGGTAAAAATCTTGTACCATATCCAGCAGCTGGGAATAAACACTTTTTAATCATTAAATCTCCAAAACTTTATTAAATATTAGCTATTATACCAAATCAAAATTAAAACATATAATTATTGTTTATATTATAATGTTAATACAAATAAAATATTTCAAAGGATTTACACTATGTTATTAGGCGTAAATATTGACCACATTGCAGTACTAAGAGAAGCTCGAAAAATAAATGATCCAAGCCCACTTGATGCAGTTGGGATTTGTAAACAAAGTGGTGCCAATCAGATTACCATTCACTTAAGAGAAGACAGACGTCATATTCATGATAATGATGCAAAGCAGATAATAGAGCAATCTGCCCTACCAGTAAACCTGGAGTGTTCAATTAACAGTGAAATTGTTGATATTGTGTGTTCTTTTAAACCACATCGAGCAACTCTGGTTCCTGAAAATAGAGCTGAAGTTACAACTGAAGGTGGTTTGGATGTTAAAGGAAATTTTGAACAACTGAAAAAAGTCATTAGCAAATTACATGAAAATGAAATTGAAGTTTCTTTATTTATTGATCCAAATGAAGAAGTTATTAATTTGTGTAAAGAGTTAAATGTTGAATGGGTAGAATTGCATACGGGAAGTTTTGCTAATATTTATGCCATGTTATTTTCAGGTCTTTCAAATACTCATCACAGTATCAAGGAATTAGAACTTCCAAGAAAAGAATTGTCCACTTTACTTGATATTAGTGTTCAAGATATCAAGGACGCTTCTAATCATGCCAACTCAATTGGATTAAAAGTGGCAGCTGGTCATGGCTTAAATTATCAAAACACACCACATATGACTGCAATTTCAACCATTGAAGAACTAAATATTGGTCAAAGTATTATTGCTCGATCTGTGTTCACTGGATTAGAACGTGCAATAATAGAAATGAAAGAACTCGTATCAAAATAATGTCTAAAGAATTTAAAAAAAATAAAATTGCAATTAGTGTTGGAGATATGAATGGTATTGGTATTGAGCTTGCACTAAAAACCCATACGACAATCAAAGAATTATGTACTCCAATTTATTGTATCAATAAAAAGTTGTTAAAAAAAGCAGCTTTAAAATTAAAAATTAAAGTACCCAAAGATTTTAAAATTCATGATACTCAAGGAGATTTTAAAATTAAAAGAGGTCAAGTATCAAAGAAAAGTGGGCAATTTTCATATGATTCTTTTATGGATGCGATTACATTAACCAAAAACAAACAAACACAAGCCTTAGTAACCTTGCCAATAAACAAAGAAGCGTGGAGTAAAGCGGGGATTACCTACACACCGAAGTATTAAGAGACCATTTTAAACAAAATGCCATCATGATGCTTGGATGTTCAAAAATGTTTGTGGCTTTATATACAGAACATATTGCATTAAAAGAAGTTCCAAAAAAAATAAAAAGCAAACAACTTACTCAATTTCTAATTAATTTTTACGAATGTGCAAAACCTCAAGGCAAAGTTGCCGTATTGGGATTGAACCCACATGCAAGTGACAATAAAAGCCATTAAAAAAGCCAATAAAACTTATGATTGTTTTGAAGGTCCTTGTGTGCCTGATACCATATTTAGTATTGCCCACCGAGATCGATATAAATACTTTGTTGCTATGTATCATGATCAAGGTTTGGCACCTTTAAAAGCCCTGCACTTTGATGAAAGCATAAATGTTAGCCTAAACCTCCCCATTATCAGGACATCAGTAGATCATGGTACTGCTTTTGATATTGCATACAAAAAAAGAAGTAAACAAACGTTGAGTAATATCAGTTATATCAATGCAGTAAAAGAAGCCATTCGTTTAGTTAAACTTGGATAAAAGATGAAAACATTAGAGTCGTGTTATGAATATGAGTTTAATAAATTAAACTTTCTTGAACGAAAATTAAAAATAACACATCCCAAGACAATTTTGCTTGGGCCTCCCAAATGTGGAAAGAGTTATTTAATTTATGACTACTTGAGTACTTATGAAACGCAAGAGTACCTATATATCGATTTAAATGATTTAAAAAACGACAAAACTGAAGTCATCTCCCATTTAAAAGCATTTGTTCATAGTAATAATATCAAAGTATTGGTTATTGAAAATTATGAGTTTGATTTTGATTTACCTATTTGTGCCAGTATTATCTTAACTACATCCATGTCTAAAAATTTGGTTGGATTTAAAAAACTGTATATGCAAGCTTTAGATTTTGAAGAATATATCTTACATGACAATAAACATCAAAATATTACAAATAGTTTTAATTCGTATTTTAAATATGGAAATCTACCAGAAATAATTTCTTATGATGAGGGTGATAAGCCAAGAAGAAGTCAAGAAGTACTTAGACTTTTTTGTAAAGATAATACAGAGTTAAGAATAATACAACTTTTATTTTCAAATATAGATGAAAAAAAATCTATCTATCAACTTTTTTCAACTTTAAAGAAAAGAATTAAAATTTCCAAAGATAAATTTTACGAGACATGTAAAACTTATGAAGAAAATAAAATTATATTTTTTCTTGAAAAGTTCAATCAGGAAAAAGCAGTTAAAAAACTCTACTCATATAACTATGGATTTGTAAACTCAATTTCCCATACAAAAAAATTCAAACACGAATTTACAAATATGGTTTTTCTCGAATTACAAAATAAATTCAAAGAGATTTACTATCTTGATAACGTAGATTTTTATATTCCAAAAAGTAACTCAATCATCTTAAGCATCCCATTTTTTAATGATTTTATTTTAAATACAATTACAAAAAAGTTGTTAAATGCCATTTTAGAATATGAGATTTCAAATATTACAATCGTCACAATTTCTAACACACAAGTATTATTTCTAGAAGATTTAGAAGTTCAAATTTTGCCTTTTTATGAATGGGCACTGAGTTAAATTCACAAATAATCTTTACTTATACATGAAGATGCATTTTAACAATTTTTTAATGACCTTTTAGATATAATCGCACAAATTAATAATAACATTTGTAATCTCAAAGGACATTGGATGAATAAAAGAGTGCTTATAAAGTTTTCGGGTGAAGCTTTAGCAGGAGATGATGGATACGGTATTGACACTAAGATTTTAGATTATATCGCAGACGAAATTAAAGAACTGGTTGATAATGGTATTGAAGTAGGTATCGTTATTGGTGGTGGAAATATTATTCGAGGCGTAACAGCTGCTGCTGATGGTGTTATTAAAAGAACCAGTGCTGATTACATGGGTATGTTAGCAACTGTTGTAAATGGTATTGCAATGCAAGAAGCTCTAGAGCATAAAGGCTTAAATGCAAGATTACAAACAGCTATTAAAATGGAACAAATTGCAGAATCTTTTATTGTGAGACGTGCAGTACGTCACCTTGAAAAAGGAAGAGTAGTGATTTTTGGAGCAGGAACTGGAAATCCATTTTTTACAACAGATACAGCTGCAACTTTAAGAGCAACGGAAATTGGCGCTTCTATGTTAATCAAAGCAACAAAAGTTGACGGTGTTTATGATAGAGACCCAAACAAATACCCAGATGCTGTGAAATATGATACTTTAACATATGACCAAGCACTAGATGACAATGTAAAAGTTATGGATGACACAGCAATTGCTTTAGCAAAGGATAATTCACTTCCACTTGTTGTTGCAAACATGAATGAAAAAGGGAACTTACTCAATATCATCAATGGTGATTATAGTAAATGTTCAATCGTAAAATAAATATAAAAGTATAAAGGAATACCATGAGACTAGAAGAAAGAATTTCAAAAGCATTAAAAAAAGTTAACAACGACAGATATATTTTATCTTTAGCAGTAGGTCAAAGAGCAGACGAATTAAGTAAAGGTGCTAAACCATTATTGGAAAAAAGTACTTTAAACATGAAATATACAGATATTGCAATCGATGAAATTTCATCAGGTTTATTAAACATTGAAGGTTTGGTTAGTAAATAATAATTACATTAAGTTAGGGAGCCTTACATACCCTAACTTGTTTTTATTCTACTATTTGAATATATAATGGATCCATTTGTAAAAAAACTACAAAAAATCAATACTATTGATGAAGCCTTAGAAGAATTAGAATCTCAGATAACAATAAGTGAAAAACTTAAAAGTGTCATTGATTTCTCTATTATCGCACATGAAGGCCAGTTTAGAAAAAGTGGTGAACCTTATATTGTCCATCCAATTTTAGTTGCAACCTTAACTGCTTATTTTAGTCAAGAAGAAGATATTGTTGCTGCTGCACTTTTACATGATGTGGTTGAAGACACCCATTACGATTTAGATTTTGTTACCAATGAATGGGGTGCTGAAGTAGCTCATATTGTTGATGGAATCACAAAAATTGTTGAAATAAAAGAACACAAACACACTGACGATAAAAAAGCTTCTGATAATGATATCAAACTATTAAATTCAGCCCTGACATTTAGAAAAATGCTAATCGCATCAATTGACGATGTGAGAGTACTAGTTGTAAAACTCTGTGATAGATTACACAATATGTTAACTCTTGATGCACTTCCAAGGGAAAAACAGACTCGAATCGCCGAAGAAACTTTAGTTGTTTATGTTCCCATTGCACATAGACTTGGTATTTCTTCCATAAAAAATGCGCTTGAAGATTTGGCATTTTTTTATATTTATCCAAAAGAGTACGAGAAGATTGATACTTTTATTAAAGAACATGAACACAAAATTCAACTCACCTTTAATAAATTTATATCTAATACCAAAGTTTTATTGGAAAAAAGTGGTTTTGACTTAAATAAAATTCAGATTTTTAGTCGTATAAAACATTACTACTCTATCTACTTAAAAATGCAAAGAAAAGGTGTAAATATAGACGAAGTTCTAGATTTACTTGCCATTAGGGTTTTGGTTGAAAATGAAATAGATTGTTATAAAATTTTAGGCTTGATGCATTTAGATTACAAACCACTCATTGCCCGTTTTAAAGATTATGTAGCAACTCCAAAAGAAAATGGTTATCAAACAATACACACAACGGTATTTTATAATTCTAAAATCTATGAAGTGCAAATTAGAACATTTGATATGCATAAAATTGCAGAATATGGAGTTGCTGCCCATTGGATGTATAAAAATGGAACAGTAGGTCAAACTCCAAATCTAAACTGGTTAAAATCATTAGAATTTAGCAACACAAATGTTGAAGAGTTTTACCACGAAGCCAAACAAGATCTTTTCGCAGAAGATATTGTTGTTTATTCTCCTCAAGGAGATACCTTTACACTGCCAAGAGGAGCAACGGCATATGATTTTGCCTTTGCAGTTCACTCTGATGTTGGAAACAATGCCATGGAATGTTATATCAACAAAGTAAAAAAACCACTTTTAAGTGAACTTAAAAGTAGCGATATAGTATCTATAAAAACAGCTGATTATCCAGTTCCTAGATGTTCGTGGTTTGATATGGTTAAAACCAGTAAAGCCAAGAAACATATTAAAACATTATGTTCTCATCGACAAAAAGAAATAAATGAATTAAGTGGAAAGAATATTATTGATACAGTATTTTCAAGGTATTCTAATCATATTACGGAATATTTCCCACAAAAGTCTTTACACAAAATCCCTTTAATTTTGGATTTTTTAAAACATAAAAAAAGACAGCTTGAAAAGAATATTTTAAAAAAACAAGGGATTGTTGCACGATTTAAAGTCATTAATAGAAAAATCAAAGAATATAAGTTCGATAATGTTTTAATATACTCAAATTTTAGTATAAATCAAGTATCATTTGACCACTGTTGTCATCCAAAATTTGGAGATGAAATTGTTGCCTTTAAACATAACAATGTTGCTACAATTCACCATCAAATGTGTGACAAAGCTTATGGCCAAATTAAAACCAATCAACAGATGCTTTTTTGTGAATGGGTAAAAAATACACTCTATCACTATAAAATGGTTGTAAGTCTGCCAAGTACTAGGGGAGAGTTGGCAAAACTGTTATCATACATGGCACAATATGAAATTTATATATTGTCCGTTGAATATGGTAGAGAAAAACACTCATATGTACAATATTGTGACATTGAATTTGAAATTAATAATGGTCACTTAGATGAAGTGAAACGACTAATTGAGCGAAAAGTTAAAGTTATTGACTTTTTCTTCAAAAAAGACGCATATAATAAATAAAATAAATTTTAGAGGTAAGTATGGAAGCAAAAATTAAAGAAGCATTGGCTGAAATTCAAAGAGGTAGCTTTGAAATTATTGATATTGAAAGAATTGAAAAATTACTAAGAAATTATTTTGAGAATGGAAAAAACTTTTTTGTTAAAGCTGGATTTGATCCCACTGCTCCAGATTTGCATTTAGGACATGCTGTTCTAATCCAGAAACTAGCGGCTTTTCAAAAATTTGGTGGAATAGTACAATTTTTAATTGGAGATTTTACAGCAACTATTGGGGATCCAACTGGAAAAAGTGAAACAAGAAAAGTCTTAAGTGAAGAAGATGTTCAAGCAAATGCAGTATCGTATAAAGAACAAGTATTTAAGATTTTAGATGAAAGCAAAACAGAAGTTATGTTTAACTCTAAATGGTTAAAAGAATTGGGTGCAGGTGGAATGATTGCCTTGGCTTCAAATTTGACCGTTGCTCGAATGCTAGAACGTGATGACTTTTCTAAAAGATATGAATCAAATGCACCAATAGCTGTAAGTGAATTTATGTATCCATTACTTCAAGGATATGATTCAGTTGCTATGAATACAGATATAGAATTAGGTGGAACTGATCAAAAGTTTAATCTACTTATGGGAAGAACACTACAAAAAGCATACAATACAGGAAAACAACAAGCTGTATTAATGATGCCGATTTTAGAAGGTTTAGATGGAGTTCAAAAGATGTCTAAGTCTTTAGGAAACTACATTGGAATTACAGATGCTCCAAATGATATGTTTGGTAAAATTTTATCGATTTCTGATGAATTAATGTGGAGATACTACGAACTCTTATCAACGAAATCAATTAAAGAAGTTGAGCAATTAAAATTAGATGTAGAAAGTAAATCTGCTCATCCGAAAAAAGTAAAAGAAGCTTTAGCAATGGAGCTTGTAAATAGATTTCACGGAGAGGGTTCTGGTGAACTTGCAAAAGCAGAATTTGAAAAAGTTTTTGCAAAAAAAGATATTCCAACAGAAATGGAAGAGTTTGAAATTAAAGTAGGTACTTGGATTTGTCAAAACGCTGTTTCTTTAAATCAAGAAAAAGTGCTTAATGAAAAATTAAATTTAGAAACTGGTGAATATATTTTACAAAAAGGTAAAAAGAATTTCGCTAAGATAATTGTAAAGGGTTAATATTGAAAATAGGTAAATATGAGACAAAACATCCAATTATCCAAGGTGGTATGGGTGTTGGAATTAGTTGGGATCAATTAGCGGGTAGTGTAAGTTTAGAAGGTGGTCTTGGTGTTGTAAGTGCTGTGGGAACTGGTTATTACAAAGATAAAGAATTTGCCAAGAAACTAGCTAAAGACAAGCCTGTTGATACAATGAACTTTTATTCAAAAGATGGTCTAGTGGCCATAATTGATAATGCTAGAAAACTTTGTGGGGATGCACCACTTGCATGTAACGTGTTATATGCTTGTAATGATTACGGAAGAATTGTAACTGATGCTTGTGAAGCAGGTGCAAATATGATAATTACAGGTGCAGGAATTCCTACAAATATGCCAAAATTTACAGCAGATTATCCAGATGTTGCGTTAATTCCAATCGTATCAAGTGCGAGAGCATTAAAATTAATTTGTAGAAAATGGAAAAGATATAACAAGCTTCCTGATGCAGTTATTGTTGAAGGTCCATTAAGTGGGGGTCATCAAGGTTTTTCTTATGATGATTGTTTTAAAGAAGAATTTAAACTTGAAAATATAATTGGACCAGTTATTGAAGAAGCAAAAAACTGGGGGAATATGCCAATTATTGCCGCTGGTGGAATCTGGGATAAAAATGACATTGATAAATACCTTGAAATGGGTTGTTCTGGTGTTCAAATGGCAACACGATTTATAGGAACATACGAATGTGATGCTCATGCAAACTTTAAAAAAGTACTTATGGATTCAAAAGCTGAAGATATTAAATTATTTAAATCACCTGTTGGTTTACCGTTCAAACAAAATTACAATTCTCTATTGTAGATGGAACTGCACCAAAAGTTGCTTGTATTTCTAACTGTGTTGCCCCTTGTAATAGAGGTGTAGAAGCAAAAGCCGTAGGTTATTGTATCGCAGATAGACTTGGAGCTGCTTACGAAGGTGATGTTGATACTGGTCTCTTTTTTACAGGAAGTAATGGTTACAGAATTGATAAAGTAATCAGCGTTCAGGAACTAATGGAAAAACTAACACAAGGAGAATAAAAATTTTAAAAAAATTTTTTATTCTCATCATATTTTTTAATTCACTATTATACAGTGAAACACTAAGTCAAATTGATACCAAGTTTAAATCCGCCAAAATGAGTTATTTACGGGCGGTTTTAAACAACAATAAATCAGATGAAATTAAATACTTAAAGCATTTGGTTCGTTATGGTGAAAAATTAAGGCTTGATACAAGAAGGTATGAAAAAGAACTCAAGAAACACAATCAACCTGTCATAAAAAAACAAGTAGTTAAAAAAAAATATACTCCAATTAAATCAAAAATTTATTCAATCCAATCTGTAACTGCTGATGAAAATAGTATACGAATTGATTTTAATCGCTACGTTTCTAAAAAAGATTTAAAATTTTTTGAACTAAAATCTAAAACACTAAATAAAGATGTTTTTGATATCACGGGTAGATTTAAAGATGCGAAACCTACTAAGCTTCGTATTAATGGTATCAATAAAATCACCATATCACAATATAAATATAACACACTAAGAATCTCTCTATCTCATAAATTCGATCTAAGTACCTATTATATTATTAACAGAAAAAGCATCATTATTAAAATTAACAAATTAAATAAAGACCAAAAAAAATCAAACAGTTCCTTGGTTAAAAATAGTGCTAAACTTATCTCCCTCTCTTTAAATAATCACAATAAAAAAAGAGTTATTGTGATTGATGCTGGACACGGTGGAAAAGATGTAGGTGCGGTGGGTCCTAGAAAAAGATATGAAAAGAACGCCGTATTAAAAGTGAGTAAATATTTATACCAAACACTAAGACTTAGAGGATACAAAGTTTATCTAACTAGAACCAGTGATAGATTTATAAAAGTACATAATAGAACAAAACTTACCAATGCAAAAAAAGCAGATATTTTTATATCTGTTCATGCCAATGCTGCTCCCAAGAAGAGAGTTACAAAAGCTAGAGGGATAGAGACCTTTTTTCTAAGTCCAGCTAGAACAGCCAGAGCAAAAAGAGTTGCAGCAAGTGAAAATAAAAGTGATATGAGAAAAATGAGTTATTCAAGTAAGAACTCTTTTTTAACTGTTTTAAACCAAAGTAAAATAACCCAATCAAATAAACTTGCAATTGACATTCAACAAAACATATTAAATTCTGTTAGATCAAGACATAAGGATGTTGTGGATGGTGGAGTTAGAGAAGGACCTTTTTGGGTACTAGTTGGAGCTCAAATGCCATCAATTCTTGTGGAAGTTGGATATATTTCTCATCCAACTGAGAGTAAACGTTTATATTCAACTTATTATCAAAAACTCTTAGCAAAGGGAATAGCTAATGGGGTTGATTCTTATTTCTCAAAAAATCGCTAATATACGCGATTAATGAAGATTGTTTACTTCTAATTTGAGGTAAATTTTCAATATTAAAAAACTTTACTTTTGAATTTTCCCAAGATAAATATTTGTCGTGCAAT
>MAAB01006373.1_pt1 | contig 10111 bp, 7 predicted proteins | sample 1115991 | NCBI WGS metagenome assembly MAAB01 (sample SAMN04961124, study PRJNA320927) | seawater metagenome | isolation source: sample BD02T18 sea water enriched with oil for 18 days | place: USA:Gulf of Mexico | collected 2013-07-27 | reverse complement strand
CCATCTGCTTACGGGCAAAGCTGGAGTCGTCACATATTAGTATTGGCGTTGCCATAAAATGCTTTTAACTATTGAATGGGTATTACTTAATTAAAGCTGGAATTAGCGGCGTCGCCAGTGCAGAACAAAGAAGGACATTATTTAAAAGCCATCATAGGGCTTTACTAATTAGTGTTACAGGATATTGAGTATGGGGGCGGGCCTTAAAATATAAGGCCCGCTTAACAGGGTTTAGCGTTTACCCTGGCGGCGAATGGCCGCGGCGGTGAACGCTTTACGTTTAACTTTCATGCCAAATTTAAAGGCATCGCGCTCTTCGTTATTTAATTCCACCATGTAGCGCCCCGAGAACAAATCGTAATTGGTGGTGGACACATACCAGGGTGTTTGTGCATGGCTAAATTGCAAGGCATGACCTTCGGCTACGCGCCACAGTTCATTGCGATTATCATAATGGTCTGCCACCGAAATTTGCCAGCTGTCTTCATCTATATAAAAAGTGCGCTTGGCGTACACATGGCGAGAGTCCTCTTTTAAGCTAGCCTCCACAACCCACACGCGATGCAATTCATAGCGGCTGTAATCCTGATTTATGTGGCCCGCTTGAATGATGTCTTTGTATTTTAAATTGGAGTCGGCCAACTTATAAGCGTTGTAAGGGGTGTATATTTCCTTTTTGCCTACCAGTTTCCAGTTGTAGCGGTTAGGTGCGCCATTAAACATGTCCAGTTGGTCGGCGGTTCTTAGTCCTTCTGAGGCCATTCCCGGAGCGTCATATGCCACCTGAGGCGCACGGCGCACTCGGCGTTGGCCCGCATTGTAATTCCACGCCCTTCGTGGCTGGTTCACCTGGTCAATTGTCTCATGTACTAACAAAACGTTGCCGGTAAGACGGGCTGGAGATTTAATGGCCTGGGTGTAATAAAACATCACATTGTCGTCGGCTTTTTCATCATAGCCTTCTACCAGATATTGCGGTGCGGTTAATTGTGAACGCATTTTAATAGGGGTGAAGGATCCATCACGCTGTACCGGTACCTGGGCTGAGTTACGTTGAATAGAGCCGCCACGATAACGGCTCATGTGATTCCAAATGACTTCTAAACCATTTTGTGGAATAGCAAAGGGAATGGTTTCATTAAAGTTTTTAATGCCATTTCCACCGTCTATTAACTCAGTAGTGGTGGCATTTTGTCGAGCTTTTTGCCTAACCAGTTTTGAATAAGCCGCTGTTCTATGAGTTGGGTAAACGGGCATCTTGTAAGTATCTGGATAACGCTCAAATAAAGCGATTTGTCCCGGCGTAAGATTCTGCCGATACTGGTCAAGATTGCGCTTGGTTATGGTAAATAACGCGGACTCGTGAGCGTAAATATCTTTAAACGGATCGATATTAAGTGAAGTTGAAAGCCCACCTGTGTAGGCAGGAATGGTACCTGCGGCATTTGCTTTTTTCTCGGCGCCAATGGCGGTAAGGTTATTGCCCAGTTGGGAAGCTTGCTCTAGATTTACTTTTGCCATTAAAGGCTGGGCACCTAATGCAAGCAAGAAAGGTGACAGCCAAAGTGTTTTTAGTTTCATAAGAAGGCCTTATTAGCGCCGTAAAGGCGCAATTAAAATTAGAATAATTATTTTTTGTACTTAGAACTGCACGCCGACACTTACCGAGGCAAAGTCGCGATCTTTAACCATGCTGTAATCGCCGCCCATGTATTGGGTATATGAAATTTCTGCGTTATACATAGACAAATAATCGGCTTTTAATGTGAGCCCTAAAGACTGTTGACCTTCCCGAAAAGCGCCACCAGGTTGAGGCGCAAAACCTTTTACGTCATCGCTCCAGGCCAGTACCGGTTTTAAATTAATGCCTGAAAATACATCTGAGTATTCGGCCATTAATCGGGCGCGATACCCCCACGAGTTTTGAGTAACAAAACCGTCGTTATCAAATTCGGCATCGCTTGCCGGGTCGTAAATACCTGAGCGTGAGAATTTAATGGCGTCCTGGCTTTCATCTAAATCATGAACATGGCTAAAGCCCACTTCGCCGATAAATGTAACGCGACTGGCTCCGGCAATGCGATCTAAAAACGCAATGGTCGTGGCTTGCACTTGCGACACATCAAATAAACGATAACCCTGGACAACGCCTCCGCCTGCCGTTGCATTTACCGCGTCTGCTAACTCTTGACTAGTAGAGGCACCGGTAAGAGCGGCTGAAATTAGTTGCGTAGCATTAATTTGCAAGGGCATATCTTTTTTATGACTGATTTCACCGGACAACGCCACAGGGCCTGCATTGGTAGCAAAGCTTAAACCCAGTAATTGAATGTCTTCAGGGTAAGAGGCGAAGTACTGGGTATCCGCTGCTCGGGCCTGGCCAATTTTTGCCCCCACAAAAGCCTGTACGCTATCAAAACCGGGAATGCCGCCGGCTGCGGTATATTGAGCGATGGCGTCGCTTTGAATTTGGCCCTGATCCTGGACACTGAGGTTATGCTTGATGCCGCTAATGAGCGGGGTGCGGCTGTGAATGTTCATGAAATACAGGCCAAATTCGGTATCACCCAAGTGTTCCGCTAAATAGCGAAAAGCCAGGCCAAATTGGCCGTCGTCTCGTGCTTTATCATCTGCACTTCTAGACAATGGGCCTGCGGCGGTTAAGGCCACTTCACAGCCTTGTGGCGCGTAATCGTTTATTGAAAAATAGGTGCCACAGCCGGGAATAACAGTTTCCTGAAATTCCAACTGGTAAAAACCTTCGGCACTTAAATTATCGGTTAAACCAATGCTGGCAAAGGCCATGTTAACCGGGATTAAGCCTTCCTTAATTTCGGCCCCAGGGCGACGAAAAGCGCTGACATCTACCGGATTGATGGCGTTGACGCCTCCTAATATAAAAGTGCTTTCACCCCAGCTCACCACCTGTTTACCAAGGCGCAGATCCAGCGCCATATCATTCACATCAAACTGCCCATACACAAAGGCATCCAGTAATTGTGCCCCTGAAAATTTGGCCAGGTCATTGAAATCGGAATCATCCAATTTTTCATCCTCGCTTAAGCCGTTTGGGGTGTGGCCATGGTCTACCGAATTATTCTTTAGGGCGTAGTCATACCAGTATTTTCCGCGTACAAATCCGCCCACATTTTGGTAGCTTACTTGTAGGTCGTGGCTGCCCTTAAAAATCTGTGAAAAGGCATCGTTCTTTTTGAAGTTGGCGTTACCATCCTCGTTGTTGCCTGGAGTTAACAAGGTTTGGTTTTGCTCTTGCATTCGCCAGCTTGAGCCTATGGATAATTGGCTATCAAATGAACCTTCAATGCCTTGATTATAAAACTGCAAAGCCTGAGCTTGAGCGGCCATGATAAAGGGTATGGCCAAGGCCAATGGCGCTTTTTTAAACATGGCGCTGGGTGCGGGTTTGATCATGCTATCCACCTATTATTGTTGTTTATGGGGTGTGGGTTAATAGGGATAGAATAAATAGCAGCTTGAAATGAATCCGGTCTTTGCGCGCATAGTTGTGATCATCAGTTACCACAAGGCAGGCTATGGCTTGCTTTATAGCAAATGGAAATATCAAATAGGTAGTTGTTTTAATTCAAGCATAGGGATGGGTAACTAATTGAAAGGTGTGCAGCTTAGGACTCAATTTGTTAGCGTACCCAGTAAAATACCCTTTAATAAAAATAATACCGCCAGTTTTTATACTTCATGACAGATCACACACTTTTACCCAAAATACCCACTAGCCTTGGCAGTTGGGTTTTGTTGGTGGCAAAAGCCATTGAAAGCTATGGACTTGATAGCCGCGAAATTTTTAAGAATTCTGGTTTAGAGCTGGAAGAGATTAAGCAACCCCATAGTCGTATTCCCACCTCTGTGATGGGCAAGGTGTGGCAGCAAGCCAGGGATCAAACCCAGGACCCGTATATTGCGTTAAAGGTTGCAAGTTATTTTCAGCCCGGTGTATTTAGTGCATTGGGCATGGCCTTGGCAGCCAGTCATCATGTGTACGATGCCTTAAAGCGGGCCAGCCGTTATTCACAAATGGTCAGTGATGGTTCTATCACCGAAATTATCGAAGATGAAACGCGAGTGTGTTTTATGGTAAAACCCCGTCCACCCTTGGCGATACCGGTGAATACCTTAGGAGTGGAAGCCCTGTTAGCCTCCTTAGTCACATCCTTGCGTTTAATTGCAGGCGATGATTTTGCACCAAAGGCGGTGCAGTTTCAGCATGAGTTCAGTGGCGATACAAAACCCTACCAGCAATATTTTGGTTGTGAGGTGACATTTTCAAATACCATCAACCAAATCATTTTTGAGCGTGATGCCATATTTGATGAACACCTGTTTGCCAATTCAGTTTTAACCTGCACTTTGGATAACTGGATCAGTGATCACTTGTCTAACTTTAAAGAAGATTTAGTAGCCACTCAGGTGCAAAAATATATTCTAAAGAATTTAGCTTATGGCGAAATGGATCAACAAAAGGTGGCCACTGAACTGGCCATGAGTTCAAGAAAACTTCAGCGTGCATTAAAAGATGAGGGCACCAATTACAGTGAACTACTGGATGATTGTCGTCATCAAATGGCCATTCAACTTATTGGCCAAAATAAATTGGCATTATCGGAAGTGACTTTTATTTTGGGCTTTAGTGATCAAAGCAATTTCTCTCGGGCATTTAAACGTTGGACCGGTTGTACCCCGCATCAGTATAAAAAATAAAAGGCCGCTAAATACTGCTTGTATTTAATGGCCTCTACTTTCTAAATTAATGACCTTCTTTGTTACAAACTGGCCGCCAGTTTTAAGCTACCTTTTTCAATGCCCGGAATATATTTTATAACCGTATCCAGGTTTTGAACCTTTTGCTCTGGCATGTAAATCCGATAGTTAATTCTAAACATGCCTTCACTGGGGGAGGGCAACCAGTTGGATTCATATCCTTTTGGTGGCTGGTTTTGAATGTAAAGCGTGAGTGAACCGTCGTGATTGTATTTTAAGTTGGGCGTGCGGTCGCCAATGGCAAAACGACTTATTTCATTTTTCACCAGTTGGAAGTTGGTGCCATACATAGTAAGAGACCAGAAGCCTTTATCTTTAACCGTGGGAATTTCATCCTTGTTGAAATGTAAAACGTATTGTTGTGAGCCGTCTAGCAGTTGGCCATTGCCATCTTCATAGGTACTAAAATACATGCCTTCTTCACGATCGTGTACCAACAACCCTTCCAGTGCACCTTCGGCTCGGTTTATAAAATGAAAACCATACTGGCCCTGATGCAAGTTGTTCCAGCGGGTCTGGTACGCGGTACCGCGGTATTTAACCTTCCAGGTCATAATATCTTTTACATCGGCCAAAGCTCTTTTTAAACCGGCCTTAATAGCTGGGTCCAAAGCGTTTTTGTTAAAAGGTTTACCCAGTTCAATGCCGATGGATTGAAACATGCCGACACTTTCTCGGGTGGATTTTCGCGGTGGGTTTTCCATGAGTAAATCGGCCATTTGTTCATAAAAGGCTAAATCCCCTTTATAGGTTTTACGCGACATGTTGACCGGATTAGTTTTACCAAAACCATTTTCTTTACCCCAGAAACTTAAACCGGTGGTAAATACTTGCTTTTGGATTTTCAGGACGGTCTCAATGTCTCCCTGCACTTCTTTTACCGCACCGTAACGCAAAGCAATAACACCTGTGTTGGTAGGCATGCGTCGCAGGGTCACATCTTTTGGTACCGCGCCTTTCCAATTAGGGCCCACAAACATGTAGTTTCCACCCTTGCCTTTAGTGGCGCGGGTGCCTAAATAGGGCAAGTTTTCTAAATAGGCATCGGCTATTTGTGCACTCCAGTAGCGGTCATAAACATCGGGCAGGGTGACAATGATGGGTTCGTTTTTAAGTTCCAACAAGACGCCGCTGTAAATGGTGTCGTTGTTAGGGGTGTAGGGCAGTTGATCATCGGCGGTTGCTAATTTTTTCATGTGGCCAAAGGTATTGATGGGTGCACATGGGCAGATTTCTTTATCCATAACAAAATTAAGTTTGCGCTCATTTAAACGAAGGCGGCGTTCGCGCTCGGTAACTTTCAGCGGTAAACCATAAATATAGGCTTGAACTCCTAATGAATAGGCCCAGTTTTCCTTGGCGTTATTATCCCTTTGTTTAACTTGATTTTGTGTAAGCCCTGCATCAGGATTCTTTTTCTGCAGGTTGGGGCCCTTTAATACCAGAGCTCCGCCAATGGCGATGGTGATCACCACCGCCGCGGTTATTAATTTAAATTTCATCTGTATTTTCCTTATTATTTTCATGGCTTAGCGTGAAAGCTATGGCCTAAATATAAGGGGATGGGGAAATTGGGTCTGGTGCGGTAACGCCAAATTACAGGCTTTGGCTGCCAAGGAGTGACTATAATAATTAAAGGTACACCAATACTAGCATGTGGCGTTAAATACTAGGTGCTGTGCCTAAGTGATTAAACAGGTGGGAATAATCATGGGTAAGTATCGTTTAAGATTGCCGCAATTAAGCAATGAACTGTTTATTTCAGATGCCGGTTTAGAAACCTGGTTAATATTCCAAAAGGGCATGGGCTTGCCCCAGTTTGCCGCCTTTGTGCTGTTGAATACGGAAGCAGGAATACAAGTTCTTTCAGAGTATTATAGAAAATACATTGCCATAGCCATTAAACACGAGGTGGGAATTATTCTTGAGTCACCCACCTGGCGAGCCAGTTCAAGGTGGGCGCAATTATTGGGCTATAGTGATGAATCGCTAAAGCAGGCTAATGGTAAAGCCATAAATTTGTTGCTGGTTTTGCGTGAGGAGTATGAAACCGGTTCAAGCTCCTGTGTGATTAGCGGTTGCATAGGCCCCAAGGGCGACGGTTATGTGGTGAGTGACAAGATGCCTATTGATGCCGCCGAGCAATATCACAGTGTTCAAATTAAAACCTTTAGTGATACTCAAGTGGACTTGGTGACTGCATTTACACTGGGTTATGTGCAAGAGGCCATTGGTATGGTGCGGGCAGCGCGCAAGGCGAACTTGCCCATAGTCATAGGTTTTACCCTTGAGACCGATGGCAACCTGCCTTCGGGGCAATCTATGGAGGATGCCATTTACGCGGTGGACGAAGCCACCGATCACTATGTGTCTTATTACATGATTAATTGTGCTCATCCTAGTCATTTCCAGGAAAAACTGAAAGTCGCTGGCCCCTGGAGTCGCCGAATACATGCAGTAAGAGCCAATGCCTCCAGTAAGAGTCATACTGAACTGGATGAGGCTGCAGAACTCGACGATGGCGACCCATTGGAGCTGGCCAAACAATATGGGCAGCTAAAGAGTATCTTGCCTAATTTAAATGTGCTTGGTGGTTGCTGTGGTACCGATGAGCGTCATATGGAAGCTATTTGCCATGCATTTATGATAAAAAAATAATGTTTTGGAAGGCTTTGTTCAAGACTTATATTTAGGGAATTAACAAAGGATTCTACAAATAGTCTTGTCTATTATTACCTGGCTTTATAAAAAAGGATGCTACTGAATTTATCAATTCTCTAATAAAATATTTAAAACGCAAAAGAAAATCACCTGAATGAGATGTGTAAATTTCCAGCTTGCCGGTGCTTAATGCTTCAAAAAAGGCTTGGGATAAATCCTGTATCTGGGCTGGTTGATAATTAAAGTTGAGGCTATTATCCGTTTGAGTTTCTTTTTCAGGCTGCACCATGGAGATATGGGGCCCACCTGGGTAAATCCCTGATACCTTTATGCCTATTCTTTTAAGTTCTTCTTCTACACCACTGAGAAATCCACGTAATCCTATTTTAGAGGTGAGATAGGTATTATTTCCGTGAGCAGACAAAACCCCTTGCAAAGACGTGCTGGCAATAATGTGTCCTGACCTTTGACGCTCCATGTTGGTGGCACAGGCCTTAATAAGCTGTAAGGTAATCCAGAAATTTTTTTCAAGCATCTGGTTTAATTTTACGTGTCTCAAATCCTCTATGGCTGAGGGATAAATAATAACTGAATTAATAAAGGCCAAATCCAGAGCAGGGGATTGCAGGGCAATGAGCTCACAGAATGAGTGCAGATCATCTGCTTGGGTAAGGTCACTTACCACGGCAATGGCGGAATAGAGTTCTTCGGCTAGGGCTTCTACACGGGGTTTATCCGCATCAAGTAATATTAAATGATAACCCTGTTGATCCAGTTGCCTTGCGACTTTTGCCCCTACATCACTACAAGCAGCTGTGATGAGCGCTGTTTTATGGGGAATCACGACAACTTCTCCTGATGACGTGGGTTTAAATGGCTAACTGAGTTGGTTTTGGCATTATCGTAACTGATCACTAATGCTATTCCCTGTAATTTTACTTCTTCTTTGATTAAAGTATTTCTAAACTTGGCCAATAATAATTGCGCAAAAGTTTCAATATTAAAAACTTTGTATTCACAAAAGAAAGCCGTTGATGCCACCGGGCGGAAATTAAAAAACTCCCCTTGTAATATAAGTTCCTTGGGTTGAAATCCGTGCCAGGTTTTGCTCAGTTTTGATATAAGTAGTGCTAAAACGGCCATGTATTTCTCAAGGCATCTGGTCTTTTGATTTTCATCACAATAAACATGAAAACCATTGAGCTTAATATTAGCCAACGTCAGAATTTGCGTACCTGTTTGAAGCAGGTCATTGGCATGGTTATTCGATTTTTTTCTAGCCAAAAAGGTAAAGAGGCGACTAAATCGCTCACTTATATTGGGGCTTATTTCAGGCCTTATAAGTCCAAGATTAATTTGCAAACGAATAATGGCTGTTTTACCAAGGGCTTTGGCAAGGACACTAATTCGTTCAGTTTGGTGTATGTCCTTCACCGTCATGGTTATATTTTTGTGAATGCACTTTTGTATTAACTGATTGGATAAGTCGCGGGCATTGACCACTATTTTTTTACTAGGCAGGTCATGAGTAAATAGCCAACGCAATTCACGGGCTGATTTAACATGAATCCCAACGTCTTCTTCACAGAGCACAGGCCATAAGGCAATGTTGTTTTTTACAGTATTGCTGCTAAAGAGCGATATATCACCATATGGCCAGAAATTTTTATAGGCTTTTTGTTGGCGTTGAATATTTTCAGCGATCAGACTTTTCTCCCCAACTTTGGTGGCGGAGGAAAAGGGTTGAAGCAGCTCGGTGGTGCCACCTGCATTGGAATATAACGGCTCTTCAGCAAAGCTAAGATTTTCTGAAGTTTGTTTATTCATTTTCTTGAAGTGACCGGTCAATGCGTTTGGCATATTTACGCTTGCCTTTTTCACCCAGCCATTCAAGTAATGGGTATAAAGGGCTCAGCATCCACGGAAAGGAGTTCATGAGTCGGGCAAATACACTGTCGAAATAAGGGCTGTACACTTCCAGCTTGCCCGTTTTTAGCGCCTTAAAAAAAGCATTTGAAATATCTTCAACGCTAGCCGGGGGGTTAATAAAATTAAGTGCGCTACCGCCATCCTTCATTTCCTGGCGCAACATAGGTGTATCGACTCCGCCGGGATAAAGGCCAGATACCTTTATGCCATGAGGCTTAAGTTCATCCTTGATGCCGGTAAGAAAACCGCGCAAACCAAATTTTGTCGCCGAATAAACAGCACTGCCCTTAAGCGATAAAATCCCTCCCATGGAAACACTGGCAATAATGTGGCCTGATTTTTGTCGTTGCATGTTGCTGGCGCAGGCTTTAATAAGATGAATGGCACTGCAAAAATTTATTTCAAGCATTCGGTTAATATCCGCAGTGCTGCAATCTAATATGTCGCCGGGAGAGATGATGCCTGCGTTAATAAAGGCGATATCCAGTGGTGGTGATAATCGGTCCAGCTGCTCACACAAACCTTCCACATCAGCGGGGTTGGCCAGGTTACATATCATGGCGCTAGCCGATTGCATTTCATCGGCCAAGGCCTGGGTACGGACTTTATTGGTACCCAGCAGTATTAGATGGTAGCCCTGGGCATCCAGCTTTCTGGCCACTTCAGAACCAATGCCTCCGGTAGCGCCAGTAATCAGCGCTGTTTTTTTATTTGTCATGGTAAG
>MAAB01006370.1_pt1 | contig 10128 bp, 5 predicted proteins | sample 1115991 | NCBI WGS metagenome assembly MAAB01 (sample SAMN04961124, study PRJNA320927) | seawater metagenome | isolation source: sample BD02T18 sea water enriched with oil for 18 days | place: USA:Gulf of Mexico | collected 2013-07-27 | reverse complement strand
GACAACCTTAAGTTTGTTGTTGAGCTAATCAACCCTGTAGCGATGGACGAAGGTTTACGCTTCGCTATCCGTGAAGGTGGTCGTACTGTTGGTGCTGGTGTTGTTTCTAAAATCATCGACTAATATCTAGTTTACTAGATAGATAAAAAGACGCTTCGGCGTCTTTTTTTTGCTTTAAAGGTTATTAAATACGAAACCTTGATGAATCGATATTGCATTGTGATTGTGATGTATAAAAGGGAATGCTTGATGAGATATAAAAACGGTCAATCTTGAATGGGCATTTGATAAAGCAGAGACTCATTGATAAATGGTTAGGTTAATGGTTTGGTTCGTTCATTATATAATTGTATATTCTGGAGTTAATTATATTTTATGTGTTCTCACTAAGAGCTAGATACGTTTCCTGACTGAACTTGACCCTGTGTGGTACCCTTTTTGTTTTATTAATTCAAACGCTTCTTTTAATCGTGCATTTTCTTGCATAATATCGATTTGGCTCCGCATCAATTTATTACTCTCAATTATCTTAGAATGCGTTCGAACCCTTGCTTGCACTAAAGGTGGGTCAATAGGTTTAGTGATATAATCAACAGCACCTAGATCTAAGCCCTGAACTATATGTTTTGTTTGATCCAATGCGGATAAAAATATCACTGTAATGTGCTGAGTTTTAGGGTTTGCTTTTAACCGTCGACAAACTTCCATGCCATCCATGACTGGCATCATTATATCTAAAAGTATCAAATCTGGTTGGGGTTCGATCTGACAGATTTGCAATGCTTTTTCACCAGAAGTCGCGGCTTTTACTTTATAATCTTTACGCAAAATCTCACTAATAATTTTTATATTATCAACAACGTCATCAACAACTAATATTTGCAGTGGTTGTTGGCTTTCTTTATCAAGAGCTCTTTGGCTATTTTTATTACCTAAACTAGTTAGCTTACTCGCTGCACTGCTACTGTCTTGAGAGATAGCTTTAGATAAATGTTTAACGAACTGCTTTGCAGAAAAGGGTTTTACAATATATTCTGCAACACCATATTTGATCGCATCAAGGACTTGTTCTTGGTTTATCATTTCTGCGATCATCACAAAGGGTATTTTAGACGTTCTTGGGTTTACTCTAGATTGCTTTAATAGTTGCATGCTCTCATCTTTAGCTAGTTGCGGAGCAGTAATTATCAAACTTATTTTTTGTTGGAATAAAATATTTAAGGCATGAGCACCATTTGACGCATGCACAATATTGTCAAAGCCCATTGTAGATAACATGTTGTTAATTGTACTTTGTATGGTCTCAATATTATCAACAAGCAACACTGTCTGGCCGACAAACGAATTTTCTTTATTGGTATAGCGCTTTTCGAGTGACATGAATATCCGTTATTTTATTTGAGCATATGTGCAGGGTATTAACTGGGACGAGTATAACTAAGTTGAAAGAATTGTGCATTTACTTAGTATTAAATCACTTAACTACATTTCTCATTCTCAGGTTATCTAGCCAGTTAATTTCCATTTTTTCAGTAAACAACTTATGGATGGTTAAATAATAAGTATTCCTATCATGTGTTCATCAATAAAATGCTATGAGAGAATTCCTGAACGTTCTTAATTAATTATTATATTCTTCTTTTATTTATCTTTTTGTAACTGGTTTGTTATGTTTAAGGAGAAATATCAGTTATCCTTTTTACCGACATGTAGAAGTGATCAAATAATAAAAAAGTTAATTAACATTGAATATAACGAATGATTCCCTTCAAATTAATCATTCTAAAGAGCTGCTTTATCTTTGAAGTGCAGCTAATAAGGAGTTCATAGTGACTAAAATTGCATTTGTGGTTGATGATGAACCAGCAAATATTGATTTGATTAAAGGTTTAATGCCTAAAGGCGTTAAGGTGAAAGCCGCATTGTCCGGAGAAATGGCGTTAAAACAATTATCAAAAAAATTTCCGGATATCGTATTCCTTGATTTATTAATGCCTCAAATGGATGGTTTTGAAACCCTAAAAGCGATAAGAGAATTACCTCAAGGTGATTCCCTACCTGTATTAATTATTTCTGGTAATGCCAGTGAAGTCGATATAGAAAAAGGGAAAGCATTGGGAGCAATAGGACATCTAACAAAACCAGTAGATAGTCTCAAATTAGCCGTATTTATAAATCAATATCTATAAAAGGAATGGTATATATGCCTTCGAAAATTAAAGCGACGATCTTAATCGTTGATGACGCACCTGAAAATATTGATGTGATCACCAGTGTATTGCGGGACGATTATAAAGTAAAAGCCGCTTTAAATGGCGAAACAGCAATTCAGATCGCTAATGGCAAGAAAAAGCCCGATTTAATTTTATTAGATGTTCTCATGCCTGGGATTGATGGTTATGAAGTATGTAAACAACTAAAAGCAAATGTAGAAACGGCAAATATCCCCGTTATTTTTGTGACGGCTAAATCAGAAATAAAAGATGAAGAATATGGTTTTTCTTTAGGCGCGGTAGACTATATTACTAAACCTATCAGCCCTCCACTTGTATCCGCGAGAGTAAAAACGCAACTCGCCATATACGACCAAGCACGTCACCTAGAAAAGTTAGTGCAAAAAAGAACCGCTGAATTAAATGAAACAAGAGTAGAAATAATTCGCCGTTTAGGTCGTGCTGCAGAGTTTAAGGATAACGAGACCGGTATGCATGTTATTCGCATGAGTTGGTTTTCCCGCTTTCTTGCAGAACAAATTGGCAAGTCAGAACAGTGGTGCGACTTATTATATAATGCCGCACCTATGCATGATATCGGAAAAATCGGCATCCCTGATCGCGTTTTATTGAAACCAGGAAAACTCGACGCTGAAGAATGGGCTATTATGCAGAAACATGTCGAATATGGTGCCGAAATTATCGGCGATCATCGTTCACCTCTATTGAAACTCGCTAAGGAGGTCGCAATTTTTCATCATGAAAAATGGAATGGCAAAGGTTACCCTAAAGGAGTAAGTGGGAAAGATATCCCTATCTCAGCCCGTATTGTTGCTATTGCTGACGTATTTGACGCGTTAACGAGTGAACGTCCTTATAAAAAAGCATGGTCTGAAGAGCGAGCTGTGGCACTGTTAAAAGAAGAGTCAGGTGAACACTTTGAACCGCACCTAGTATCAGAGTTTATTAAGTGTTTACCCAGAGTCAGAGAAATTCAATCTCAGTACCAAGATAACTTTGATGATTAACATAAGTACTTTAGTTATTTAAAAAAGTTCGAGTACTAAGTGACAAAAGTATCGAATGATTTCTCCACACGAATACTTAAAATATAACAAAGGCGGAAAATGCATCTTCTCCATAAAAGCACCATTCGGTTATGCAATAAAATAGCGAAGTTACTGTCAATATTACTGTTCCTGTTTGGATTGTTGATTTTATCTGGTTGGCACAGTGGAAATGTTGTGTTGATACCAATAATTTCACACTTTGACTTAATTACTTATAACGCCGCTTTATTATTCCTAGTTTCAGGTTTAGGTTTCTTTTCCGTTTGTCAGGGGATGCGTCAGCCGGCTATTTATAGTGGTGGATTTGTTCTGTTTTTTGCAAGCCTTACGGCTGCACAGTTTGTCTTTGATATACAACTTGGTATTGATGAGTTTCTTATGACTGACTCTCTTACCGCGAATATAGCATCCCCAGGACGAATGTCTTTCAGTGTTGCATTATCTTTCATCTTCACAGGCTTTTATCTTTGTTTAGCGTTTATTAAAATACCTCTTTTTATAAAACCTACACTTTCGGCGACTATTTTCTCTTTAGCTTTTATTGCTTTTGTTGAACATTTAATGAAAGTTGATATGAGCAGTGGCTGGGGAATGTATAGCCACATGGAAGTACATACTTCATTTTCATTTTGCATCGTTTCCTTGATTATAATGCTGAAGGTATTAGTGAGTTTTTCCAGGATTACCAGTCTACGCAGCCTCATTTTCCCGTTAACAATTGGAGGTAGTGCGATAACAGTAATGATTTGGCAAGCATTCGAGTACGAGCATGCTAGCAAGGTTGCACAGCACTTTTTATTAACAACAACCTATGCTGGTGAAGCTATCCTTGTATTAGGTTTTTCATTAACTATATTGGCGGGTTATTTAATACACTTGCAGTCTGACAATGATAAAGCTCGTCAGAACAGAATTGCTATTTACGCAAGTATTTATTTTGGCGCTATTCTCTCCTTACTTTTATTTCAAGTCGCTCATAATGAAGCGCAGAAAACCATCCGCGTCGAGTTTGTTTCTGTCGCTGATAAAAGGATCAGAGCATTAGAGCTAGCCATATTGCCTTATTTTGAAAAGCTTTATATTGTGCAAACTGCACTGCACGCTAATCCAGAAATAGACAAAAAGCAGTTTCAACAAATAATACAACGTTCAGCCGCAGAGAATGAAGGTGTTATAGGTTTAGGATGGTTACCTAAAGGTGCGGTTGGTAATGAAAAAATGATCAGGCATCAGGCACATCAAGTAGGTATAGATTACTTTGAAATATTTTCGTTTGATGAAAATGGTAAAATACGATTAACGAATGATAAAGATATTCTAGATATTTACCCACTCATGTATGCCGTTCCTACGCCAAAAAACAAAGAAGTGATAGGTTTAGACTTTTCCAGTATCTTGCATGTTAAGCAAGCAATGGATCGTTCATTTGAAAGTAATAGCCCCGCGTTAACAAATGTTTTGAAGTTCGCCTACCCAGGTCAAAACTATATCGCTATGGTATTGCCAATATATTCTACGCATTTACCACATAACTCAAAACAAGAAAGAAGCTTAGCATTAAAGGGATACGCAATCAGTGTTATCGATGTCGATGCAATGGTGAACTTTGCTTTAAATAAATATACCTCGGTTGGTGGCATGCATATCACTTTTAAAGATTTAACTAATAACGTACTGCTACATGATCACCCATCTAGATCATCAAAAGCGTTACCAATGGAAGAATTAGTTGACCTTAAAAGTTTACATTACAAGCGAACTTTGGATATTGGAGGCAATGAATGGGAAATTGAAATTGTCGGTGCAGATCCCGAAGCTTTCGTTGTCAATGAGTTGGACATTATCAGCGTACCTTTGTTTATTTTTATTTTATCCATATTTCTTGCATATTATTTAAGGAACTCACTTAACAAGGAAAAGCAAAGAGAGCAATTATTGAGTTACCAAAGAGCTTTACTTGATGCGTTGCCAAACCCAGTAATGGTGTCTGATGAATCATTAAACATTTATGCTGTTAACAAAGAATTCGAACTAGCATTCGGAGTTTCACGTGATGATGTTATTGGAAAGTCATTGCTAGAAAGTAATTTTTTCCCTGAAGCACTTTGTGAAAAATTTCATCAAGAAAACAAAGATCTTCTGGTAAAGGGCGGCAGTAGCAATCGTGAAATGCAATTAAAGTTTGCCGATGGCAGTGAACGAGATGTTATGTATATGAGAACATCTTTTGAATTGGAAGGTCGTGCTCAAGGCATAATTAGTTTAGTTGTCGACATCAGTACACTCAAAATTGCTGAAAGAGAATTATTTGACAGTCAACGCCAGCTCGAGCTTGCTATGACTGGAGCCAATGCCGGTTTATGGGATTGGGATTTAGAATATAAACATCTTGATATAGGTGATGTTTGGGCCTCTATGCTGGGCTATACCAAGATCGAACTTCATCGTTTATACGGTAATGCTAATAATTACTGGCAAAAGCTTATTCACCCAGAAGATCTTGATGAAATGCTCGCCGCGCTAGAGTTTCATATGCAAGGGAAAACCGATGTTTTCCGTGCAGAAATGAGAATGAAAACACAACAAGGTCAATGGAAGTGGATACTCAGTGTAGGTAAAGCATTTGATCGTGATGAAAATGGTTATGCGTCACGTGTTATCGGCATTAACCTAGATATCAATGATACTAAAAACATGGAGAATGACTTATTAAAAGCGAAAACTTCTGCTGAAGAGGCAACCCAAGCTAAATCTGATTTTCTCGCTAATATGTCTCATGAAATACGTACCCCCATGAACGCAATAATTGGCATGAGTTATCTAGCATTAGAAACTGATCTTGATAATAAACAACGAAATTACGTGCAAAAAGTGCATCGTAGCGCTGAATCTTTGTTAGGTATTATTAATGATATTCTAGATTTTTCAAAAATTGAAGCCGGTAAATTAGACATAGAAAATGTTGATTTTCGATTAGAAGATGTGATGGATAATTTATCCAATTTAGTGGGATTAAAAGCAGAAGAAAAAGCACTAGAATTACACTTTGATGTATCAGCTGAAGTACCTACTGCCCTAATAGGTGATCCATTACGTTTAGGACAAATATTGGTTAACCTCGGAAACAATGCGGTTAAATTTACCGAGGCGGGTGGTGATGTTGTTATTAAGGTTGAATTAAAAGAATTTGTTGATGATCAAGTAGCAGTACATTTTTCTATTCGAGATACAGGGATAGGAATGACACCAGAGCAACAAGCGAAATTATTTCAATCATTTTCGCAGGCAGATAATTCAATTACCAGGAAATATGGAGGAACTGGTTTAGGTCTCACGATTTCTAAAAAGCTAACTGAATTAATGAACGGGGAAATTTGGGTTGAAAGTGAAGCAGGGGTGGGTAGTACTTTCCACTTTACAGCACAACTTGGCAAACAAAAAAATGGTATGTCTCAGCGCCTGCCAATTGAAGCCGACTTAGGTATATTGCGTATTTTAATTGTCGATGATAATGCAACAGCAAGAGAAATTTTGTCTACTATTTTATCAGGTTTTGGCTTTCAAGTTGATCAAGCGAATACTGGCGAACAAGCGCTTTCCTTGTTGAAAAGTGCAGACTTGAATGACCCTTACGATTTAGTCTTTATGGATTGGAAAATGCCAGGAAAAGATGGTGTTGAAACGACTAAAGAAATACAAAAGAATGATCTGATTGAGAATGTACCTACAGTAATAATGGTAACCGCGTACGGCCGTGAAGAATTATCAAATGCGGCAAATCATATTGATATAAGTGGCTTTTTAACTAAACCTGTAACAGCCTCTGGTTTACTTGACTCTATTTTGTTAGCGATGGGCAAGGATGTTGTTAGTGAACGACATGTCGCTGAAAAAGACAACTTAGCAGAGAGTGCCATTGATCATTTACAAGGTGCGAACCTATTACTTGTTGAAGATAACGAAATGAACCAAGAGCTTGCGATGGAATTACTGACGATGAATGGTTTGTCAGTTACCCTTGCTGAAAATGGTCAAGAAGCGCTTGATGAACTTACCAGGCAGACGTTTGATGGTATTTTAATGGATTGCCAGATGCCGGTGATGGATGGTTATACCGCAACTAAACATATAAGAGCACAAGTTCAATATCAATCCTTACCTATAATCGCGATGACAGCTAATGCTATGGCTGAAGATAAAGCAAGAGTTATAGCCAGTGGTATGAATGATCATATCGCTAAACCCATTAATGTTAACGGCATGTTTACCACAATGGCTAAATGGATAACGCCAAAAGAGCCGAAAGCAAGAGTGACAATTAATTCAGACTCATCAACAAATGACAGCAACGAAACGGAGATACCGAATGTGTTAGGCATAGATACGGAAGCAGGGTTAGCCGTTACTCAGCAGAATAAAGCGCTTTATTTAAAGTTATTGAAACGCTTTGCAAGTAGTTATCAAAACTTTGAACAACTATTTGTTGATGCTATACAAGACAGTGATGATAAGGCAGCGATAAGATGCGCGCATACGCTCAAAGGAACGGCAGGAAATATTGGAGCTAAATCAATACAGTCTTCTGCGAAAGCATTAGAGCAAGCATGTGAAGATGCGTTTGAAGCGGGCACTATGAAAGTCAATGGTGAAGCCAATGAGCATATACAAAGATTGTTAAATGACGTATTGCAGGATCTGGTGCCCGTGGTTGATGAGCTAAGTAAATTATCCACTCCAGCTAAAGCTGTAACTGACTCACAAGTTTTAGATAAAGTGAAAATCGCACCTATATTTGCCGAATTAGAAGAACTGATTGAAGATTTTGATACAGATGCGACCGATATATTAGAGCAACTAGATCCAATGTTTCAAGGTACAAAATACTATCAACAGCTATCACTACTTATTGAAGCGGTCGATGCATACGATTTTGATACGGCAGCGACAATTTTTGAAGCATTGAAGACCCAATTAGATGATTGATCATTATAAGTATTCGCTTCAAGTTATTCTGTGCATTTTATTTAGCAAAAGGGTCAGCAATTATTAAGTACATATTAAATCAAGTAATTACTTGATTTAAAACTATTTCCCAATTACTTTAATGAAGAGAGTAAATATTGTCTCTTGGTATATTGTAAAATTAATGAGGTTTTTTTGGATTACAAACAGCTGTTAGATCCTATCGAAGGGGATAACCCTTCCGGACGTTATCTCAAAGGTGAGCGTGCGCAATATCGTGCTTTACGAAATACGTTTAATGCTGCTCAGTCTTCTTTTAGGCGCTTTATTGAAACACCTGATTCATCAAACGATGAAGAATTATTTGAAGAAAACCAAAAAAACTGGCAAGCCGTTAGTGATGCATGTTGGCAAACATTGAATGAAGAAAGTAAAGACATAGAGATATATTGCTGGTGGGTTATGTCACTGGCATTTCAAAGCGATTCTATGAATAAAATTGCCTCTAGCTTAGCGACACTAACGCCCTTTATTGAAACTTTTTGGCCGAATATAAACCCTTATTTACCCGATAATAAACTTAAATCTTCTGATGTCACGGAGCAAGCATCTGAGCGCGCTGAATTACAGCTTAAACCCTTGGTTCAATTGCTAGGAGAAAGCAATGGTAGTGGTTTGTTATATATGCCATTACAAATGTTTGCTTTAGTAGGAGACATTAACCTTACAAAATATCTGTCGGCTACTAAGGCCGGTGCGTTGCCGGCGCTTAAGCTCAAGGCACAACAAGACTTCTCTTCATATAAAGCAGATATTACCCAATCAATTAAAGCCTTTGATGTTGCGATTAAGTCGGTAGAATCGCTTGATGTTTGGTTAAAAAACAAGATGACAGAGTTGTCTTTCTCAGCCATTAGTACTCAATTTTTAAAAACAAATTTGTTAGATTGTTTACAGGCTATAAAGTATTTAGTTGAAGATAGCTTCCAACATTGGCCGCTTGACCCACAGCCGGAAACTGAAATACCAGAAAAAGCGATTGAAGAAAGTAGTCTGAATACGCATATAGATGAGACCCCTAATACAGAGGTTAGTCAGCAGGCGATGTCAACCAACCGACAAGTAGCTACTGTAGAATCCGTTGAACAGCAGATGAATCGAGATTCTGCTTTCCTGCAATTGCGTAATATTGCCGAGTACTTTGCTGAAAGTGAGCCTCATAGTCCAGTGTCGTATTTGTTAGAAAAAGCGATTCGGTGGGGTTATATGTCACTGCCAGAACTAATGGAAGAGTTAGTCTCAGGTAACGATCAAGTCTTAGGGCAAATTAATTTGGTTACTGGTATCCGCGGTGATAAAGCAGAACTCCCTGGAAACAGCCTGACTGCTCCGACGAGCTATAACAACTCGACAGATGCTAAAGTATCAGCTATAAATGACACTGCTAATGATTCAACGCCAACAGATGGAGCTGGGACTCCTTCTAGCACTGGTAGTTCTTCCGAAAATACTGAAAGTGACGGGAATACAGAGTTTAGTTGGTAAAGAGTAAAAATTCTGCTGTTAGCTAATTTACCAGCTAAAACGAGAAGTTAATTAACCAAATCGGTTTATAAATAAAGAATATTCACATTTATTCCTTATTTATCTATTACAATTATTTAACCGATTTTACGCAAGATATTTCATAGTATTACACCAAGTAATTATATAAACACAACGAGGAATAGAATATGGCTTCAATTTACATGAGAATTGATGGAAACGACACTATTAAAGGCTCAGCGACGGTAACGGATATCGGCGGCAAGAAAGGTTTTTTTGCTATAGACTCTATGTCTTGGAGTGCTATGCGAAATGTTTCAGTAGACATTGGTAACTCA
>MAAB01008159.1_pt2 | contig 10129 bp, 9 predicted proteins | sample 1115991 | NCBI WGS metagenome assembly MAAB01 (sample SAMN04961124, study PRJNA320927) | seawater metagenome | isolation source: sample BD02T18 sea water enriched with oil for 18 days | place: USA:Gulf of Mexico | collected 2013-07-27 | reverse complement strand
CACCCATTTATGCATGAATTGTCTTTCAGACTACTACGAAGAGTAGGTCGAGTGCAATAGCCTTGAGCATGTATTTTTAGATGGCCGATAAGTGATTTTTTTGCCTGTATTCGTACGATACTGTTCGATGGAGTAGGCTTAAACCTAGGCTTTATTCTGATCTTGCCTTAATAAGCGATAGGTTGTTTCAACGACTTATAAATAGTGCTAATATTCGGCATCACAGCAGCGTTGCAAGATGCTGTTATATTCTTTTTTACTCAATACGAGTTTATTTAACCCCGGAGATTTTAATGAGTGTTTTAGTCGGCAAGAAAGCCCCAGATTTTACAGCCCCAGCAGTTTTAGGCGATGGTAGCATCGTGGATTCATTTACCTTATCTGATGCAATTAAAGGAAAGACTGCGGTTGTTTTCTTTTACCCACTAGATTTCACATTTGTTTGCCCATCTGAGTTGATTGCTTTTGATCACCGTATGGATGAGTTCAAAAAACGCGGCGTTGAAGTGATTGGTGTATCGATCGATTCACACTTCACTCACAATGCATGGCGTAACACGGCCATCAACGATGGTGGTATTGGCCCAGTTCGTTACACACTCGTAGCTGACATGACACATTCTATTTGTAAAGATTATGACGTTGAATCTGCCGGTGGCGTAGCTTACCGTGGTTCATTCTTAATCGATGCGAATGGCGACGTTCGTCACCAAGTGGTTAATGACTTACCATTAGGCCGTAATGTTGATGAAATGTTACGTATGGTTGATGCACTACAGTTCCACGAAGAGCACGGCGAAGTTTGCCCAGCGGGTTGGACTACTGCCAAGCCACTAGTTGGCTTAAAGGGTTTTAATAAAAGGCGACACGTCGGTGTCGCCTTTTTTATTGGTTGTCGTTAAACGGCGCTGAACTTAGTCTATTTCTAATGACATTTTAATAAAATACTTTGCCGAAAAACCAAGAATACCTAAACATAAACTACCAAAAAGGGCGATATAAGCCCACTTGCCACCTTTTGATTTGCGTGCTAAGTCAAACACAATAAAAAACATCAAAGCCATTAAAATGGTCAGGCAGATCGTTAATGCGTACTCTTCAAACTCTGCAATGCTTATATAGTCGGTAATCACCAGAAATAGACCTATGTATTGAAAAGCGTTGCAATATAACAAATAAAACAAGTAAAGAACATGATCTAGATTTTATATCAGCTTGCTTCATACGCTATTACTGGAGCAATGTTTATTGCTGCTGCGTCGGACATATTCGGGCGAGCCCCTAATCAAATACTAGCTTGCTAATTTAAGGTATGATTTTTGGATCTTAGGGGATTATTGGCCTCGGCCTGTAATCATCACCACGATGGTTTGATAGATAATCAGCAAGTCCATTTTTAACCACGCGATGGGGTTGTCGAGTGCAAGTGCGTATCGATGGTCATAACCTACCTTGGTCCTTACGTCGTCTATACAGCTATCATAACCTTGATTAACTTGCGCCAGCCCGGTAATGCCAGGTGATACGCCATACGTTCTCTCGGCGAAAAAAGGGATTGCTTGTTCTAGGCGTCGGTAGAAACCAGGGCGCTCTGGGCGTGGGCCGATGACGGACATCTCTCCGCGTAAAACATTAATAAGTTGTGGTAATTCATCTAAACGGCTTTTGCGTAAAAAATTTCCTACGGCGGTAATGCGGATATCGTGTTTTTTTGCCCAAGTGGCTCCAGTATTTTTTTCGGCGTCATTAACCATGGTGCGAAACTTTATCATTTCAAATAATACGACGTGATCAGGGTTAGCTTTACCGATTCTCATTTGGCTGAAAAACACCGGGCCTGGTGAGCTGGTTTTAATTGCTACGGCAATAAAGGGGAGTAGCGGGAGGGTGAGTATTAATAAGGTACTGGCTAAGAGCAGATCAAAGCAGCGTTTCAGCTTAGCGGTAGCTGGATCAATATAAAAGTTACTGTTCATTTTTTATCTCCGGTTGGTGAAGTCAGTTTGTCTGTTCTAATGGATGTCCAGCGACCACTCTCTAGGCCGAATATATATCGAAAACCGCCGATGAAATTAGCGAAATGTCCCGACACTAAATAGCAGAGGCTTGCTAAATAGCGAGAGCGGCTGTTCTTTTTCGGTATTAATGGGTAGCAGGCCAAACCATAGGTAATAAGCTGAAGAGCTGCGATTAGCGCAAACAGCTGAGACTCAAACGCCAAGGTGCAGCTTCCTAATAACGCCATGAGCATCAATATAGGCATGAGCACACGTAGGCCTTTACCGGAGGCAAAGGTGAAGGCGATGCCCCGGTATTTTGGTCGGAGCAGCTTCTTCAAGCGTAAGAGCTGTTGCATATTGCCAGCGGCGATGCGTCGACGGCGTTGCTGGTCCATGGCGGTATTGGCTTGCTCCATCTCTAGTGCAGTAATTCGTTTGTCTTGTTGTGCTCGATAGCCCTTAGCGACTATTTCCATTGGTAATATGAAGTCATCATTAATGGTATCGCTAGGAAGCTTTACAAACAGTGAGCGTCTGAATATATAACAAGCCCCGTGGGCACCCAGTGTGGAGCCTAAAGATGCCTCACCTTGTTTTAGTTGGCTTTGATATTCCCAATAAGTTGCTTCGCCTATAGATCCGGGGTTAAACAATTGATAGTGGCTATTCAACACGCCTACCTCAGCGTCTTTGAAGTGTTCGGCGGTAATTAATAGTGCGTCAACCGAGAGTAATGCGGACACATCACTTAACATCACAAGTTCACAGTTTAGCTCTGCGACTAGGGTATTGATGATCGCGACTTTCCCTTTATTGTTCTGGAACACATTGATCGAAATATCTAAGTGACGACACTCAATTTCTTGGCAAGTTTGTTTGGCAAGGCGGACGGTATTGTCGGTGCAGCCATCACAACCCACAATGACCTGTAAGCGATCTGCGGGGTAATCGAGTGCCGCTAAGTTACGGATTTTATCGGCGATCCATTGTTGTTCGTTGAAAGCTGGCATAACGATACAAATGGTGGGTAAGTTTTTATCGTTTCCGTTATTAGAGTATTGCCGGGGGGGGACGCTAAGCTCCTTGTTCGCTAGCCGTTGGTGGATCAGTAGGAGGAGATATGGGTATATTAGGTGGTGATAAATGATTAAAAATATACACAATAAAGTCATCGTCATTAATACTGTTGTCATCGTCTTAGCCTCCTGCTGAGTGCAATTGAGCATAGGATTTTGCCATTTGCCTGACATCTGCATGATGCTTAACGAAATGCCGAGGGCTGCTATACCGATCTGTTTTTGAGTGATTTAATACATCAACTAGGGTTTCGGCCATAAGACCCGCATTCGCAGGCTCAATTAAACGGCCACTGTTGACACATAAGGTTTCGCCTGCGCCACCAACATCGGTGACGACGGAAATGATGGAGCACGCCTGTGCTTCGAGTGGCGATAAGGGAAACCCTTCGTTGAAGGAGGGTAGGCAAAACACATCGAGTGCCTGATAAAATGTTGGCATATCGTCCAGTCGGCCTAGAAAGTGGACGCGATCAGACAAACCAAGCCGACTCGCTTTTTGGCGTAATGGTATTTCCGTTGAGCCGATCCCAGCGAGTGCAAGGTGGGTGTTGGAGGGCATCTTGGCGATGGCATCTAATAATATAGCCTGTCCCTTCACCTCTTCTAGGCGTCCGCTACAGCCAACAAGGGGTACGTGCTGCGGTATCCCTAGCTTCTGTCGTGCATTATGTTGATTGCCCGGTTTGAAGCGCTCAGTATCGATCCCATTATGTATGATGTGTGTGTTCTGGGTGCGTAATTTATTCTGCATGGCATCAGCGACTGTTTGCGCATCGGCCACTAAGGTGGGTTTAACCAAGCGAATAATGTTGCGTTGTAAATAACGGCGACGCGGGTCGTTAAGGTGCCATGCATCATGTTCGGTGTGAATCAAACAAGGCGGCTGCCTGCTGAAACGCGCGGCGATGCCAGCATAAATGAGCGGGCCGATATGGTGGGTATGAACGACATCAGCGTTTAAGCGTTTCAGCAAGCGTCGTACTTTAAATACTAACGCCGGTTGCCAACCGAGCCGTTTTTCAAGAAAGATAATTTTCTCGGCAAACGGTCGCAAGCGAGGCCAGGCTGCTATCGCGGTTTCAGAATCGCCTTCCAAACTGACGATGAACGTTTGCTCATTTTCAGCAGAGAATGCGGCCAGGTCAAGTACCATCGTTTCGATCCCACCGGGGCGTAAATGTTGCACCACTTGAATAATTGTTTTCATAACGTTTTTGTCATACCGGTTGTTGAAGAATCTTTGTCTTATCAATAGGAAAGGCAGAATGTATGCCAAGAATAGGCAGGTGCCCGTAATAACCTTATTTCGTTATGAGGGGGGCTGGAATTAGGAAAGAAACAGGCGTTATCACGGGTTAATGCAATGCAGAATGCGAAAATAATGTTGATAGCTGTTGAGTATTGCGAATCACGAATCACTGATCTTGTCTGTGAGTTCGGCGGTTCTTGGCTGTGAGTAGAGGTGTATTGATGGTGTTCTTCGAGGCTGGGGCATCGCTCGTTTTAGTTCCTTACCCTAAATTGCGTAGCGGGGGGATTCTGCTCAATACTGGGACGCCGGTGATGGTTTCTAGGTGGTCACGTCGGCGTATGCTGGTGTCGCATGTTTCAAGAATGATCGTCAGGCCAATACTTAAGGCAATCGCGGCAAAAAAACCGGCGACGATGAATATAATCAACGGCAGGTTTGAAGGGGCAGTCGGGGTATAGGGACGGTCAATGATTTTCACCCGTTTTCCTTGTTCGAATAAACCGAGTGAACCGGTAATTCTAGCCATCTCATAACGCTGTAATAAGTCTTCGTAAAGTTGGCGTTTAAAGCTTTGTTTGCGCTCTAATTCCAAGAGTTCACGTTCATGGGTACCATAATCGACCGTTTGCTTTTCAAGATCGCTGACCATCTTCTTCAAGCTGATAATCTCCTCACTCATCGAGTCGACCTTGGTACGAGCCATTTGGAAGTTTTGTAATTGTGAAATGAGTAAGGGTTGGGTGCCTTTTTCACTACTGATGCGGGCACTGCTGGCAATATCCCACAATTGTTCAATGTTAATAGCGTGTTCTGTTTCAGCTAAGACGTGGCGTCGCTCTTCTTCTAAGCGTCGTAAGTTTCGAATGGCACCCTGAACTTTACTGTGTTGCTGAGTATAACGGGCGCGTAATAAGGCTAATTCGCTACGGATACTGATGATTTGTTCTTCAATACGCCCCACCACCGGGTTTGTTTTAGACAGTTGAAGGTCAAGACCGCCAAGGCTTTTAGTGGCTCCAGCAAACTCAGCCTCACGTTCAGCTAAACGTTGTTCGCTCTCTGCTTTAGAAAGCTCTTTTTGCCGAGTGCCGATGTGTCCGGCAAGGAAAATACTAGAGTCTTTCATTGAGGAGCGCTCAGGGGCTAATAGTTGTTCAATGAAGTGATTGCTGATGACTTGCAGGGTTTCCTTCATACCGTCAGGCTGACTAGACTTATAATCAATACGAATCAGGTCCATGCCGATCTTTTTTACCTTTAATGAGCTTGATAACTCTGCGATTATTTCATCGTACTCAAACGCAGAGGTTTTATCATCAGTGAGTCCCCTTTCTTTAGCGACTAAGCCTAAAATGTGCCGACTATGTAATAGTGTTTTCAAGCCATCCATGCGTTCTTTTAGCATCGCCGAAATAGCAAAATCTTCTAGGAATGGATTCATTTTTGCGGTTTCTTGAATTAACAGGCTGGTATGAGATGAATAATGTTTTGGGCTTAATAACCCCACCAATAGGCCAATAATGGGTAAGGTGAGCATGGGGATAGTGATCAGGTAGCGGTGTCTCCAAGCGGCGTATAGGGCGTAAAGCACCCGTGATAAAATAGTACTCATAAATTATCTAACCAGCTAGATACTTGCTGTGCTCGAGCCGACCAAGTCTGTTGAGCAACGCTGTCGCGTTGTTTTGGATTTGGGCCTTGCAAAGCCGATAGCTTTAACTCAGCCACCATTTCATTAGCGGTTGTGATCGGGTGAATGAAGTTTTTATAAGGCACCAAGGCTGGAAACGGTGTGCTAATAATAGGCCGGCCCGCGGCGAGGTACTCACGTAATTTGAGCGGGTTGCAAGCTTGAATTTGCGGGTTGTTTTTAAAGGGTAGCAGTGATGCTGTCCAGTGTTGGGAGTAGCTTGGCAGCTGTTGGTGTGATCTCTCCCCGAGAAAGATGACATTAGGGAATTGACTTAATGGACTAATATCAACAACGGGTTTACCAATAAAAACAAAGTGCCAGTCGGGGAGTTGGCTAATAACGTTTTTTAATAACGCAATATCTAGCCACTCAGAAATACTGCCATAAAACCCGGCAATAGGTCGCCCATCATTTGGCAGGTCGCTGGCACGTGGGGTGTCGCGGGTAAATAAATCGAAATCAACACCGTGCGCTAACAAGTAGGTTTTTTGTGAGGGAAACCGAGACTCTAATTTTTTACTGGCGGCCATGATTAAGTCGGCTGCGTCGACTAACTCGGATTCGTGTTGGCTCACCGTGGCGTGATCGACACCGGCCAAGGCAGAGAAATCGTCACCACAATAATACACCAAGGCAGAAATATTAAGGTGCTTGGCAACATCGCCGGCGGTTGGTAAGGAGGCCCAAAGGATGGGTTTTTCTAGCTGAGCGGATTTTATAAGTGGGCGTAACTGGGCAGATAATATAAGGCCCGCTAGCTTTCTTGCTAGCGGGCTACGTGGTGCCGGGAGGGTCCATGGGTTGATGATATGAAAACCGTGGCAGCTTGGTGTTGCTTTCAGCTGTGTGGTGGGTTTTTTTAGTGCGCTTAGCTTAGAGCATAAGCGTTTAAGGTCTCGCCATGTGAAGTTCGGTTTACGGAGCCCGATTGAGTTAACCCATATGACTTTACGGTTGCGGCTTAAATAGCCGATTAAGTGTTGGCTGCTGCTGGGTAATTTACCCCAATCTTCGGCAAATACGATTAAATCATGCGACATGTTTTTCTCCCTGAGCGTGCTCTAGTGAGCGTATGACTTTGGCTGGAATACCGGCGGCGAGTACATTGCTGGGTAGGTTTTTAGTGACCACGCTACCACTGGCGACAATGGTTCCTGAACCGATGCAGACGCCCGCTAAGACGGTGACCCCGGTTGCTAGCCAGACATCATGTTCGAGCACAATATCGCCGATTTGATCATCGGTGTCGGCGAGTCCGGCGGCCCGATCGGCACTAGGAATAGGGTGGCCAGGGTAGCCGGCTAGCAGCGCGCGGCCAGCAATACGTACATTATGGCCAATTTCAACGCGCTGACCGACGGCAATGGTCGTCATCCAACCGATGTCAACATTATCAGCAATGTGTAATTCGGGCAGTGATGTAGAGCTCGTGCGACCGGTGAAGGTTGTTTGCCCTGAGATTCGGCAGTTATTGCCGAGATGTATATCTAGCGCTCCGCTGATAAAGGGCAGGCCGCCGTATAAATACAGGTTTTTACCGCTAGTCTTTAACCGTCCTTTCAGCAAAGGGGTCCAGATGAATAGACGTGTTAACGATGATAGCAGGCCCTCGATTCCTCGATAAGTAGCATATAAGGTGAGACCGATATATTTGGGTAGCGGTATTTCCACTTGGCGTACTAACTTGAGGTATTTTAATGAAGCCATTGCGAGTGGCTGATCACTATTTTTCAGCCATTGTTTAGCGTAATTATAATTGCTCATCGTATTCCCCTATAAGGTTTATTCAACGGTGACGGATTTCGCCAAATTACGTGGCTGATCAATATCTGTACCTTTACAGACCGCTGTGTGATATGCCAATAATTGCAAGGGTAAGGAATATAGAATGGGCAGAAACATGGTTTCCGTTTCCGGCATGACAATGGCTCCATCAATATACTCTTCGGCCTCGGTGACCCCTTGTTGATTACTAATTAAAATGACTTTTGCGCCGCGTGATGAGACCTCACGTAAATTCGATAAGGTCTTGCTAAAGAGAGGGCCTGGCGGGGCGATAATGACGACGGGCATGTCCTCATCAATTAAGGCAATTGGACCATGTTTTAGCTCACCAGCAGGGTAGGCTTCTGCGTGAATATAGCTTATTTCCTTGAGTTTTAGTGCGCCTTCAAGTGCTAGTGGGTACGCGACACCACGGCCTAAAAACAGCATGTTTTTGCTCATCTGTAAGGTTTTTGCCAGTTGTTGTATCGGTTTTTGATGGTGATCAATAAAGTGACGCATTTGCTGGCTCAATAGCTGGAATTGTTTTAATAAACGATCCTGCTCTAAGCCATTAATGTGTCCGTTGCTGTAGGCCAACGATATGGAGAGGCTTAATAACACCGTGAGTTGAGCGGTAAAGGCCTTGGTTGATGCAACACCGATTTCTGTGCCGGCGAGGGTTTTTAAGACGCCATCACTGGCTTGCTCCATACTGCTGTTATTCACATTAAGAATAGAATAACAATCTTGCCCCGCTTGTTTGGCGTGTTCCATAGCGGCTAGGGTGTCGGCCGTTTCACCTGATTGAGAAATAAATAAAGCGGCGTTTTGTGGGTCTATTGGTGCCTCTCGATAGCGAAATTCAGATGCAATCTCGACATCTGTGAGCAGTGAGGATAGGCTTTCGAACCAGTGTTTGCCGATCATTCCTGCATAATATGAGGTGCCACAGGCGATAATCGATAGGCGTTGTCGATGGGCTAAATTAATATTTAAGGCCGATAAGCTGAGTTGCTTATCGTTGAGCTGGATGAATTGTTGCAGCGTCTGCTCAACGACACTGGGTTGTTGGTGTATTTCCTTCAGCATATAATGTGGGTGACCTTGTTTCCCCATCGCTTCGCTGACATCCTGTACCGGGTGCATGGTTCTGGTCACACGGGTTTGATTGCTGCCGGTAATAGTGATGCCGTCAGCCCTGATGCAGGCTAAGTCACCGTCTTTTAGGTAACACACCTTGCTGGCTTTTGAGACGAGGGCGTTGGTATCGGAAGCGAGGAAAAACCCTGTTTCCCCTTCACCAATAACCAATGGGCTACCTGACCGAGCGGCTAATAACATATCAGGGCAGTCGTTAAAAATGACCGCAACAGCATAACTGCCTTCTAAATTGTTGAGTGTTTTTCGGGTGGCTTGAAGATAATCGTCTCCGCGATCTAGGCAACGAGTAATCAGCAGGGGAATAACCTCACTGTCGGTATCGCTTTTAAAGTAGTAACCCTCAGCTTCTAATTCCTCACGTAGCGTTCGGTAGTTTTCAATAATACCGTTATGCGCCACAGCCACCTTGGCGGTCATATGTGGGTGTGCATTTCTTTTGGTCGCAGCGCCATGAGTGGCCCAGCGTGTATGGGCGATACCAATTTTTCCGTGTAATGGGTCTTGTTGTAAGGTTTTTTTTAGGTTTTCTAGTTTGCCTTTGGCTCGCCGGCGGCCAAGTGATTTATCAGACACGACCACAATACCGGCAGAGTCGTACCCTCTATATGATAAGTTTTGGAGGCCATCCATTAAATGACGGGTCACTGAATCGTTGTTTATTGCTGCAAAAATTCCACACATCGCTCACGCTCCTGTTGTTGCTGATTGTGTTTTATTTAGAGCAAGTAGTGTTCCATATTTGTTTATTAGTTATAAATCAGTCGCTTGTGTGATTTTTATAAAGTTGATTGATGGTTGTTTTTTTGTAGTTTTGCAAACTGCTGTGCAATTTGGGCATGACCATGTGCAGGCTTTTTATCTCAGTGTGACTTAGCGGGAGTGGAGCTTGGCTGGAAGGGGCAATAAACCCGCTAACCAAGCAAGGACCGTTAAGAGCAATATCCCGCTGATACCGCTGCCCATCGCTGGCATGGGGGCGGTGGCGATGTTGGATTCCCCGAAGGCGTCTGCAGGATTAGAGTTGATAATAAAAACCGCATCATTAAAGTCATCGTCCGAAGCAATCTTCCAATCATTGGCATAGCGGTTGATACGGTTGAGGTCTTCAAACCCGGTGATGACTTGTTCTTGTTCATCGCTGGCAAATAGCATTGCAATATGCCGTGACTCAGCTTGA
>MAAB01006369.1_pt1 | contig 10142 bp, 8 predicted proteins | sample 1115991 | NCBI WGS metagenome assembly MAAB01 (sample SAMN04961124, study PRJNA320927) | seawater metagenome | isolation source: sample BD02T18 sea water enriched with oil for 18 days | place: USA:Gulf of Mexico | collected 2013-07-27 | reverse complement strand
CTTAAGCAGTTACCTGAAACGACGGAGCTGCAAGGGTTAAAGAAAACCTTGTTGGCTATGTCAATGGATGCGGATGAAATCATAGACTTACATTGCTCGGGTGAAGCCTCGATGCATGCGTATGTTGCGCAGGAATTTGAGGATCATTTTGCGCCCTTACTCGCACGGTTAGGGGCTAAAGTTGCCTTATCTGAGCTTGAAACAGGGGCTCATTCATTTGATGAAACAAATGTCAGTGTTTGGCGTCATCTTAAAAACCACTATGCACATTTAATCCCTTGGGGGGCGCGTTCGTTAACCCTAGAATTAAGAGGGGAGAATGACATTAGTCAAGAACAGGCAGTCGGTGACGCAGACGCTATTTTTGATTATCTGTGTCAGCGTAACGTCATTGATCAAAACGTCGAAGAAATTGATACCAGTGAACTTCATTATTATCCGCTCGATGCAATGGACCTAATCAAAGCGCCGTGTGCGGGAATCGTCTGTTATAACAAAAACATCGGGGATGCGGTCGAAATAGGTGAAAAAATCGGTGATGTGGTCGATCTTATGGCAGACGACGTCAATAAATCAAACTTCCCACTTATCGCACGAACTAACGGTATATTTTTTGCGAGATTACAACGAAGGCTGGTTATTTGTGGTGAGGCTATTGGGAAAATAGCAGGTAAAGAGCACCTTGCTTATCGAGAAATTGGACAGCTTTTCGAAGATAAATAAGTTTAAGCGTGATAATTAAACACATTTTTTAAAATACAATACTCTAATCAATGTAATCACCAGCATGGTTATTACATTGAGGCGTTAATTTACCTGCTCCATTAACCGGCTTATCAAATAGATTTTACCCATGACTCAATCACACCTCAAGTCACAGTCACAACTCAAGTCACAGTCACAACTTACCCAAGAGCAAATGGCGGTAGTCGATTCTAATATCGATATTCACTCAAAAATCATTGCGGTTGCTGGAGCAGGCAAGACGACCACTTTGATTGCTCGGATAAATAGATTAATTGATCAGGGGGTCATGGCAAACAACATTGCTGTGTTTATGTTTAATAAAAGCGCTCAGGAAGAGTTTAGTCAAAGGCTTGCACATTCGATGTCAAACCATGCTAGTGCTCTGAAGCCAGATGTAATGACTTTCCATAGTTTTGGTATGAAATTGGCCAGAAAAATGGAGCAAAGAGAGTTAATTGAGCGTGCTCAGCTCATTACTGACGATTTTTCAATGGTAAAGCTAATGCGAGAAGCAATGCAACAATTAGTACGTCTGAATGTCAGTATCGAGTTGCACGATGAAAAGGATTGGCTTGAAGATGCCATGTTATATATCGACCAAGTCAAAGCGTCTACTCAATCCTCTACAGCGGTTTTTCATGAAGCAAAATGGTCAAAGGACAGGGCTTTCTTTCCTGCCTTATATAAACAAGTCGAGATTCTACGCAAGCAGAAAAAAATTCGCTTTTTCTCAGACCTAATCGGCGATCCACTGACTTTTATTCAGAATGCCAGTGATGAGCAAAGGGTTTTATATCGTGGATTAGTTCCCAAATACAGCCATTTATTAATTGATGAGTTTCAGGATATTAATGACAGTCAATATGCTTTGCTTAAACAGCTGTATCAAGATTCAAGTTATTGGATGATGGTCGGGGACATACAGCAATGTATTTATGAATGGCGTGGTGCAAAACCAGATATTATGGCGAACCAAATTGATCGGGATTTTACCCCAATTAATCGGTTCGACTTAAGCTCTAGTTTCCGCTTTGGCCATCAAATTGGCATGATGGCAACTAATTTATTGGCGCACAATAAGCAGTTAAAAAAAGAGGGTGATGACGAAAATGTCATGCACTCAGTCATAGGCAAGGGTGCAGAAACGGAATTTGCATTTGCTCTATTTGATAAAACAGGGAAAGCCCTGCTAACTGAGCTAAAGCAGTGGGGGAACCGTGTTGGTTCATTATCTAATGCCGCGGTATTGGTGCGTTTGTACAGTGATATGGTACCTATTCAATTAGCGCTAATGCACCGCAAGGTGCCTTATCAGTTACATGGTGATTCTCCTTTGTTTGAGAACCGACAGATTAGAATGTTAATGGCTTATGTTGGCGTCATGGCTGGCGGTTTTGATGATGCGAGTGTGTTTTATCATAGGGACGATATTAGCTATTTAATGACGGTACCCAGTTTAGGTATTGCGCCTAATCAACGAAAAATCATTAATCAAAGGGCAATAGCTTCTCCTCATTTGATTCCTCAGATGCTTGAAAGTATGGCGGATGAAACCAATGGTTGGCGGGCTAAAAAGTTACTTGAAAGGGCTGACTGGTTAAGAAGTTTAACCCTTTACAGTAAGCAACCTGATAAAGGTATTATAAATACCTTGGATAAATTGGGTATTTACCGCTATTTTGAGAATACCAGCAGCAAGGATATTCAATATAATGAAAAGGTGGCTACCTGCGAATCCTTTATTGCCTATGTTGCAGGGGTAAAACTTGATGCGTTATCCCTATTAAATGAGCTTAAAAGCTTAGCCAGTCTCGATCAAAGTCAAAATAGAAATGCGAATCAAGATGGTTTACACCTAATGAGTTTGCACAAAGCAAAAGGGCTAGAGTTTGATCTTGTGATTATGGCAGGACTTAAAGAAGGGCAATTTCCTTACTATGAATCGAATGGTAATGACCTTGCTTTATTGGAGGCTGAGCGGCGTCTATTTTACGTGGGTATCACAAGGGCTAGGCAACGATTAGTATTACTAACCAAACCAGATAAAGCAGAAACGAAGCGCCTTGATCAAGCAGATAAAGCGATTAATACAAAAAAGGTTTCAGACCTTTCTCGATTTATATTTGAGTCTCAGCCTGTTCTTTGCCAAAAAATACTGAGTAGACAAAATGAAGAAGAGCCAGCTGACCTTGAAGTTAAAGATGCTGCCCAAGTATTAAATTACTTTTCACAAGCAGGCCTTAAGATAAATAATCAAGTGACGCAGGCACCCTCTAGTTTTAGCGGCAAGTTAAAACCAGGTGAGAAAGTAAGGCATGATCAATATGGTCAAGGCGTGGTTATTCGTCAGGAAAATACAGGACATGAAATGATTTTTGTTGAGTTCGATGAAGTCGGCTTTAAGCGCTTTAATCCAAAGCACACCAAATTAGTTAAGATCACTAGCCCTAAAGAATAATTACGTCCAGACTAAAAGGTACCCACGACTTATTCAAAGGGTACCTGATTTCAAAATGTCTTTATTAATAGAAGATCTACATATGAATCAATTCCAAGCTCTTTATGAAATTCTTACATTCACACCGCAAAGAGAACAGGCTATCGCCTTATACCTTGAGTATTATGATGAAGACTTTCGCTTCGAATTAACTAAAGACATCATTATTATTGTCCTTAAAAAATGCATTAATGACGTCATCAGTGTTGATGATCTTGAAGAATGGGCATCGTTTATTGATTGCCGTGATGAGATTATAAATGATAAATACGAAGATTATATTTATGCATTGTCAAACCCTGCATTGATGAATCCAGTGGATATGAGAAACAAAAAAGAGGTTACTTTATCAAGTTTAGAAATAGATAAAATTAAACGAATGTTAGCCTGCTTAACGGATGGCTAATATTTACGTCATATCAAAAAAGCGATTATTCATCAGTCTCACTAAATTCAACTCCACCACTTTTGCCTAAAAGCTCCATCTTTACTCCATTCTATTTTTTTATAAATAATCTAACTTATATAATTGATAATTCTTGATAGTACAAAGTGTGTGTAGGACGAAATACATGTAAGCAAGGTAATTGAGAAACTAGGTTTAACTTGGTTTGGAGAAATGATGAATTATGCCGATGATTTAGCAATAATTACTGTATTAGTGACTCACTTGGGCACATGTAAATTAAAATCAAAAAGTGCGCATCAACTTGCTGTCGACCTCACTCTTTATTTGGAGGAGGTAAAGCGTGTACTGAAATTTTACCCTGAATTGTTTGTCGTTGTGGGTAATAGTCGAAAGTTCGAAGGTGAAAAAACCTATACCTTACATCTAAGGTATGCTCTTCGATGGAGTAACAATGAAGGAGAGGGGGGTGAAGATGAGCGACCCATTGATGCCGAACACTTATGCGCGTTACTGGGATATATTGGAAACCGAGTGTCGAATGAAGTTGCCTTAAAGCGTCAAATAGCAACTAACTATATCACTATCAGTTGTGCTTTTATCGCAACACTTGCCGCTATTTTATCAGCATTTAATTAATGCTCACATTAGGCATCTAGATAAAATATAGAACGTAATCCCACCATGATATCGCAATCTTTTCTAAAATTGGATGACATAGTGATTATGTCCGAAATACAGATGCGTTTGAACGGCATTTTTTTGATTGCATGCTTAAGTCGTTAAAGTGTCCACAAATTCTGTGGGCACTTGGCTTAGAGGCTGTGGGCTTCTCAATTAAATTCTTTAAAATCAATGGTTTAATAAAAAATAAATTATTGCTCAATCTAGTCTCAATAAATCCTAAATTTATATAAATAGTGATTTAGTAGGGGACGAATCAATCCTATGCTAGGGAGCCTGGGATTAAGTCAGCTCTTTTCAGAAAAAGTGTCAAGCAAGACGTCACTTTGAAGTACTTATTATTTGAGGCACCCTTCGAAAAGGGGCAACATAGCCGCTTGTTCTGTAAGGCTCGTAGGATGTGCTCTAAAAGCCTTATTTCTGAGTTGAGGGCCTTATCAATAGATTGACTATTAAGGTTGAGCTCTTCGCCTTAAATCTCAGGCATTTTATCCACCTGCTGAGGCGGGTGGAGTTATTCGCGGGTTCCCTAGGGACACTGATATTAAGTAGCCTCTACTTTGGCTTATCAGAAAAATGTTTAGCAGGATGTCACTTTAATCTACTTCTTATTAGGTGAACAAATTAACTATGCCACTAGGGTGTGATTTTTCGAAATTTTTATATTTTTTATGGGTTTTAATTGTACTGTATAGATATACAGTTTAAGGTGAGTGACATAGATTTTTGATATTGTTTTATTTACATGCTCTGCGTGTAAATCTTATAAACCGTTTGTTGATCTTGCTCTAAAGCATATTTTATATAAATGGATATTTAAGGTTAAAAATCATAAGTACGGAATGATTTTTTGATAATGACCAATAAGGAGTGATAACAATGCAAAATATCCTAGATGACTATATAGCGATGAATCAAGCAGGCCAAGTACTTGAATTGTGTAAAAAGTACTACCATGAGAATGTGCTTATGCTGAGTAATGGTGCTGTATTTGCTCAATCAATGCAGGAGGCGTATGAAAAGCAAAAAAAATTTATCGGGTCGGTAAAAAGCTTTAACGTTATCTTAAGCTCTCAACAAATTGAAGGTGATATTGTAGAATTAATTTTTAATTATAAAATAGTGGGTGAAAACACCAAACTTGTCAGTTTCACTGGTAAACATATTCAAACTTGGAAACATAAAAAAATTGTCAAAGAAGAATATCATTCAATTTGATAAAAATTTTTTCTGTCAGTGGAAGAGGGTTATTAATAACTAGGGAGCATGCGAATAAGTCACCTCTTCTCAGTTTTATCAGAAAAAGTGTCAAGCAAGGCGACACTTTGACGTAATCTAGACACCTTTCGAAATAGGATGGCGCTTTTTCTGTAATACCCTTAGGGCGTGGCCTAAAAGCCTTATCTTTAAATTAAGGATCTGATCAATAGGATGACGATTAAGTTGCGCTTCTCGCCCTAAATCCCAGGCATTTATCCACGCACTGAGGCGGAAGGACTTATTCGCAGATTCCCTAGATAGCCCTTGGAGCATATGAATTATTAAAGACTGAGTGGTAGCTCTAGATGTTCTTGGTAAATAAAGTCCCTATGTTCAAATAAAATGGGATCGAGAGCACGAGCAACATCATCATTGTAACTTTCAAAGGCAGTACGAATACTGGGGTACATGGGGCAAATAGCATTCTCTAACGGTTTAAAATAAGCCATGAACACAGCACTGTAAATGTCTAAAGCGGTTAATTGATATTGAATGTAATAGGGGCTCCCTATTGCTCTTTGAGCAAATAAATGTGTTTTAAGTCGTGTGAGAATACGATTAACCTCATCATCATATAAGGTCGCAGCTGATTCAAAGTATTCGTATTTTACCGCAAGATAGTGTGCAATTTTAAGCGGGAAACCGCCGTTCCCCGATAATCCTTGATGGACACTTTGCAGTCGTCGATTCCAACCCAAACCTAGTTTACTGCAAATATCATGGCACAAACTCAAATGAATTTCTTTATCATGATTATCTAAGGGAAATAAGGTAGGTGTAGGCGACTGGGTTTCTAGGTAATTCAATATATCCAACCAATTAATTAAACCAGGGCTCGCATTTGCTTTAAGAGCGGGTGCTGTGTTTGAGCCAAACCATTTATTTTGTTCTTCATTAAATGGGTCATGCTTGATAGCAATATAAGGGAGGTGCTTGATATACAAGATCCCCTTTACTGCTTCGGTCCAAGGGCTAGGGATTCCACTAATTACTTGAAGATTAAGCCCAGTTTGCTTTCTGTCTTGCTTAAACTCACCAAAAATAACCGGCATATAGTGTCCTTCTTTTGTGTAAGCGTTAATAAAATTTGGTTTTAATATCATTAACCGAAAATAGGCTAGATACAAACGATCATAATTTAGCATAAGATTAGAATTTCTAACTTAAGCTTTATAGGATCAATGTTTGCGATGGAAAGTCAAAATGCACCACCCATTCAATATTTAAAGGCATTTGTTATTGCTGCTAAGCATATGAGTTTTAAGCAGGCTTCACTTGAACTTCACCTAACACCATCAGCAATAAGTCAGCAAATCAAGAGTCTTGAATTTCATGTTGGAATGTCTCTTTTTAATCGAGACAAAAAACAATTAACCTTGACCAGAGCTGGCTTTAGTTTTTTAAATTTATCTAAGGCTTTGATAGAACAGTATGAGCAAGGTTATAAGTCATTTTTAAAATCACAAAATGAGATGCCATTTAGATTAAGTTTGACCTCTTATATTGCGAATAATCTAATTATTCCTAACTTGGCCAATTTTCATCAAGATCATCCGAGTATTAAGTTGCAAATAATTACCTCTGAAAAGTATGATGATTTGATTTCGAACGATCTTGATGCCGCAATTCGTTTTACCTCATCTCCCCATAATAAGGATAAATTACTAAGCACGGCGGATCTTATTCTTGTATGTTCAAATGCCTATTATGAGTCAATGGTTAACAAAGAGAGAATTGATTGGTATCAACAGACGCTATTACATTGTCGACAAAATAATGATGATTGGTATCAATTTATAAAGTCAAAAAATAATATCAGCAAAGATAGTTTTAATCGCTTATCTCACTATCATTTTGATTCCTACGATGCTGCAATCCAAGGTGCTAAGGCCGGTCTTGGTATTGCCTTTGCTGTACTGCCGCTCTCAAAAGAGGAGGTTAATCGGGGGAAGCTACACTGCCTTGAGTTGGTTGAATTTAATATACCGTCATCTTTCTATTTGGTAACACGAAAAGGCTCTTGCAAAGAGGGTGACTATGAGCTCGTTTTTAACTGGCTAAACAACCTAATGGAAAGGAATAATGAGAGTTTTTAATCACCATAAATTTCATATAAGTAAATGAAATAAGACTATAAGTTATTGTCTATATGTTACTTTATGTATTAATCTGTCCCCCTTGATTAAAGGAGCGAAGATTAATGAGTGTATTTGAACAACTGAACCGTGTCGTAATTAGCCATCAGCCCACCCCAATTGAAGCAATGCCAAGGCTTTCTGAAAAGTTAGGGGTTAATTTATATATTAAACGAGATGACTGTACCGGCTTAGCAGGTGGTGGTAATAAAACACGCAAGCTTGAATATTTAATCGGTGAGGCTAAATCAAAAGGAGCAGACACCTTAATCACTGTCGGCGGTATTCAATCTAACCATGCTCGCCAAACAGCGGCTGCTGCTGCAAAATTTGGCTTTGCGTGTGAATTGGTATTGGAAGATGTACCGGGAACCGTCAAGCAAGACTATTATGCAAATGGCAATATATTGCTCGATAAGTTATTTGGCGCAAAAATCCATCGTCCTGACGTGGGTACAGACTGTCTTGAATATGCTTATGACTTAGAAAAAAAATTGATCAAAATTGGTAAAACACCTTTTGTTATTCCATTGGGTGGTTCTAGTGTGGTCGGCAGTATGGGTTATGTACGTTGTGCTAATGAAATCATTGAACAAACAAAAAACATGTCACATAGCTTTGATAAAATTGTTGTAGCAACGGGTAGTGCTGGCACGCAAGCGGGGCTCTTAACAGGGCTTATTGCACAATCGGTAAACATTCCAGTCATTGGGATCTGCGTGAGCCAAGATACAGAATCTAAAAAAGACTTGGTTGAAGGGCTGTTAGTAGAATCATTGAATTATCTTGATGTAGTGCCGAATTCAGTAACTGGACATGTCATTACGGATGGTGCATATGTCGGCGAAGGTTATGGTATTCATACCGCTCAAACTGTTGAAGCGATAAACCTATGTGCGCAATTAGAAGGGGTATTACTTGATCCTGTCTACACAGGTAAGGGAATGGCGGGTCTAATTGATTATTGTCGTACAGGTAAGATTAAGCAGGGTGAGAATATTCTTTTTATCCATACAGGTGGAAGCCAAGGTTTGTTTGCCTATAGTGAAATTTTCTAGCCTATGTTACTCGATACTTCCAATTATTGAGTATTAAAACAAACAATAAGTTATCTATATTTAGTGGCGCTGTGAATAAGTCCTCTCGCCTCAGTGGGTGGATAACATGCTTGAGATTTATGGCGAGGAGCGCAACTCAATAGTCATTCTATTGATCAAATACTGAACTGAGAGGTAAGGTTTTTAAGCCACGCTCCTGTATTGCCTCTTATCGAAAGGTGCCTAGATTACGTCAAAATATCGCCTTACTTGTCACTTTTTCTGATAAGAGGCGATTTAATCGTAGCTTTCTTAATCTAATGTACAAAAATAGGGGCAATAGACTATGTATAGGTTATTAGTTTTTTTTATACTAAGTCAAACTCTATCAACAAAACCAAATCGGGTTAAAGTATCAACTAAGATTTGACCGCTTATCACTATTATGACCAAAGCCGCAAACTACGGCTATCAATATGAATGTGCGGATCTGTAGTTTACTCGTCTTAATGTGAAATTTCCCCACTGAACTAGTGCCCTGGAAGCAGATTCTACAACATATTAAATTAGACCTATGTAACGATTTTTTCTGAGCCATGGAGTTAATCTCGGCATCAATATTCATCTCAATCGAATGATATCTCGCAAAAAAAAATGCTTTTGGGATACCTTTAACTCCAATAATATCGCCCCAGTGACCGTAAAGTTTAAACAGTCGGCAAGGGTTCGAGGTACAAGGTGAGCAAATATTGTTCATTGGACACATAAAAATAAGTCCATTGTATTAGCCGAAATATGTGAGTTAGAGATGGAGGTAAATATGATTTTATATGATCTTGTTGAGGTATTTATGGAGAATAAAATTTTCGCAGAAAGCTCATTAATGGTTAAGAATAAAAAAACAAAAATTGAAAAATAATTGTTCATTACATGCCAGTAGATGTGCATTTAAATCATTCGATTTTTGATAAATATTCTGACTTTTAGGATGCCTTTAATAAGACTGAAAATGGTTGTCATAAAGGCTTTCATATACAGGTTATAATAAATTAACTGTTTGATTACATTGAATTTACAATCCTATGAAAATGTAATTTTTACAATTAAATGTGGCGCTATTACACCTCAATGTAGATATTTGTACTAATGGTAAAATCAATTTCTTTTGATCCATAATATCTGTTATAAAAAGAGCAAATATAAGTAGGTTAACAAGAGGTATGAGTTTTCACCTTCATGATTATTCAAACGATTAATTGGCAGCAGTCATTGCCAATCCGACACAAAGTTTTATGGCCAAATAAACCTGAAATATTCTGCCAAATTGAAGAAGATAAAGACGCAAATCACTATGGTGTTTTTATCGATGAGCAACT
>MAAB01006367.1_pt1 | contig 10148 bp, 4 predicted proteins | sample 1115991 | NCBI WGS metagenome assembly MAAB01 (sample SAMN04961124, study PRJNA320927) | seawater metagenome | isolation source: sample BD02T18 sea water enriched with oil for 18 days | place: USA:Gulf of Mexico | collected 2013-07-27 | reverse complement strand
CACTGCAGTATCGTCTTCAATATTATTCGCGTCTTTAAGTAAATTAGCGTAAACCCCATTGATATCCAGTAAATCCTGATGATTACCACGCTCCACCACCAAACCTTTTTCCAGCACCAGTATTTGATCTGAATGACGTATGGTACTTAAGCGATGCGCAATGGCGATAACGGTTTTATCTTCAAACAAACGGCCAATGGCCCGCTGTATAAGCTCTTCGGTAATGGAGTCTACCGAACTGGTGGCTTCGTCTAACATCATGACTTGTCCACCCTGGGCAATGGCACGAGCAAAAGAAATTAACTGAGTTTGCCCTGCCGATAAGTTAGCGCCACTGTTGCTCAACTGAAACTGATACTGGCTAGGTAGCTCCATAATAAAGTCATGGGCATAAACGTATTGAGCGGCATCCATTACCGCCTCATCACTTATATCTTCATTGCCCAGAGAAATATTAAACTGCACATTTTCTTCAAACAAAAATGCATCCTGCTGCATTAAAGAAAACAGGTGCAACATGCTGGCCTTGGGTATTTTTGAAAGCTCAATACCATTTAATAAAATACTGCCCTCATAATCCATATACACCTTGTTCATGAGGCGAATGATCGTAGACTTACCAGAGCCTGTGGTACCCACTAGCGCCAACTGCTCGCCTTTTTTTAAACTAAACGAGACATCATCCAGTACATAAGGGCCCTGTTGATTATATTGAAAACGTACATTTTTAAATTCCAAGGATTCAAATTGATCAAGGCGCTGATTAATTTCTTCATCAGTTAATAAAACTCGCCCTTCTTCTTCTAAAGGCTCCACAAATAATTCTTCTATGTGTTCAAACGCGGCAAACGAGCGTTGAATAGAAGCTATTTGCGAAGTGAAGTCTCGCAGCGGCACAAATATTTTTTCCAAAGTATTAATGAAGGCAATTAGCACCCCAAGAGTAAGGCTGCCCTTCAATACCAGATCGCTACCAAACCAAATTATGAGGCCGATGGTAATAGTAGTAATACCGGTTATTAGCGAAAAAAGTGTCGCGTCGTATTTATTAGTTTTAAGCTGGGCCCGCATGAAGTCTTGAGTATGCTGCTTGTATTGAGTCTCTACCTCTTGCTCGGCACCATACAGCTGTACGGTTTTCACTCCTAACAAACACTCTTGTAAAAAGCCGGTGCCTTTTGCCAAAGAGGAACGGGTTATAAGGTACAAGGCGCGCAGTTTATTACGCACATACTGAGTAAGATAAAGAATGGGCGGAAACACCACCAGCACCACTAGGGTTAACTGCCAGTTAATAAAGAACATGAAAATTAATACCGCCACGGTATTAATTGAATCTTTTACTAAACCTAAAATCCCCAGTACAAAGGATTCGCCGATGGCTTCCAGGTCACTGGTTAAACGAGAAAGAGTGACACCGGTGGGTGTCTTGTCGAAATAATCTCGGGGTAAATGCAAGATACGTTTAAACATGGCGGCGCGCATATCAAATACCGCCAGCTCACCAGTTTTGCGTAAAAAATACGAATACAGTGCATCGGAAAAATAGTTAACGATCAACACCATGACCATAAATGTCACCAGGGAATACAAACCATCAAACTGGCCGGCCATGAGGTGTTTATCAATCACCTGAATCACTAACCAGGGAAATAGCAGGTTGGCCGCAATGGATAGCGGCATCATTGCCAAGCCTAACAGGGCCGTCTTTTTATATTTTTTAGCAAATAAATAAAAATGTTTAAGGTATTGAAGGTCCAGCCCTTTAATCATGACAAAGCCTCCCCCTGAATTGTTTGCGCATCTTGCTGCTGCAATGCCCAGGTCTCACGATAATATTCACTGCTTTGCAGTAATTGCTGGTGAGTACCACGGGCGATGATCTCGCCCTGCTCCAGTACTAAAATTTCATCCATGTTTTCAAGAGCACTTATGCGATGGGATACCACTAATAAACTTTGATCTTTAATACGTTCAAACACGCTGTTTAATATCTTGCGTTCGGTTTCATAATCCACCGCCGATAACACATTATCCATGATGATTAAGTCACTGGGTGTAAACAAGGCTCGGGCAATGCTCAAACGTTGTTTTTGGCCTCCGGAAAGCATGATGCCTTTTTCGCCTACCAGGGTTTGTTCGGCTTTATCAAATCTAAGAATGTCATCACTTAACTGACTCAGTCCAAGTACTTGCTTAACCTCCTGCATATTTCGCGGCTGTCCATTGTGCTCCGAGCCAAAGCGCACATTGTTTTCGATGGTATCCGAGAACAGGTAAGCATCCTGAGTCATGGTTCTTATGTAACCACGTAAGTCCTGGCGGGAAATTCGGGTAATGTCTGTGTCACCCCAAAATATTTGCCCTGCACTCACATCCAAATGATGGTTAATGCAATTTACCAGAGTACTCTTGCCTGAGCCTATACTGCCCAACACGCCCATTTTTTTGCCCGACTCTATGGTGAAGCTGATATTTTTTAATGCCATCCTGGGGTTGTTGGAATTAGTCTTATCATCTAAGTCTTTGTTATCCGCGTAGGTAAAACTCAGATTTTTAACCGTTAATGTAGCATTGCTTAACTGCTGTTTTTTTGACTCATCCAATAAGCTCAAATCTTGTTCTGGCACAGGACTATTTAATATTGTCTGCACACTGTCCACGCTGACCATGCCCATTTGATAAACCGTCATGATGCGTCCCAGACTCATAAGCGGCAACGCCAACAACACTGAGTAGGAAAGAAAGGCTGTCATTTCACCTATGCTCAATTCACTTTGCAAAACATAATAACCGCCTAATCCCAAGATCAAGACTTTCATCATGTGATTACCATAATCCAAAATGGGCATGACAAAGGTTTGAATACGCGTGATCTTCATGGTGCAGTGATACAGCTTCTCATTCACTTCGGAGATTTTGTCAGAAACCCAGGGCCCCATCTGCTGATTCTTAATTAAATCAATACCCGATAAATAATTCATCAATTGCTCGGATAAATCCTGCAAACGGCTAAGCCTTTGTGTATGTAATACTCGTAAATGACGAAAGCCCAAGCGAAAGAACACAAAAGCGATACTAATGGGAATAACCGAATAGAGCGTGAGTTTGGGAGAGATTTGCCACATCCAGATAGGGGTCAATGACAGTGCAAAAACTATATTAAATAACTGAAGAAAACCCACCCCGTAAAACAAGCGGATACCGTTTAGATCATTATTAATAATAGAAATGAGTTTCCCCGATGGGTACCTATTATGAAAGCTTCTGGGGAGCCGATTAAGCCGATAAAAAAGATCATTCTTAAGGGCCGCCTCGGTTATCCGGCCCGGGTTCAGTGAGTACATACGTGATAACACTCTCACCAACACCATCACCACAGAAAAAACGATCACATATTGTACGTTTTCAAGTAAGAGGCCCTGTTCCTGTGGGGAAGTATCACTTAGTAAGTCAATGGCTTGCTGAATATAGCGAGGGATTTCTACCTGCAGCCAGTTCACGATAAAGATGCAGATAACAGCAAACAGGTAAGAATATTTATTAAGTAAAAAATAATGGAGAATAAATTGAGGTTTGGTCATGGATACATTGAGTCTCATGGCGCGAATATGGGTGTATACAGGTCTCTATATTACTACAAGCCTGATGTTAAATTGTAGCCTTGTACAGAAATCAGTGTTCCAACAGAACCTAACAGGCAATTAAACAAATCCAGGTTAAAGCTTGGTTAATACCTCAGCGGGAAAGCTCATTGAAAAGTCAGTGCCCTGCCCTTGTACACTGTGGCACTGAATCTTGCCCTGTAACCTATGGATAATTTCGTTATATACGATATGCAGACCCAGACCAGTGCAGTTTTGCTCCCTGGCCGAAGTGAAGAAGGGATCAAATATTTTCAACTGGTTTTCTTCGCTTATGCCCACACCTTGGTCGCTAACCTCAATTTGTAACTCTTTGTTTTCTTCATCATATTTAACTGCAATATTAATTTCGCATGTTTGCCCCAATGGGTAAGCATGTTTAACACAGTTTGTGGCTAAATTTTCTAAAATTGTATAAATAGCATAGGGAGAGGAATTAATAACCAGGCTTTCATTACACTGGATATGCCATTGAATTTTTCGGATTGAAAATTCCTGGCTCACCGTTTTCTTCACACTCTCAATATACTCTATTATCGAGCAAGCCTGATTTTTCTCAGATACCTCCTCAATAGATAGTTTCTTAAACTGGTTAATTAATTGCGCCGCATTTTTTAAACTCTGCCCCAATAATGTGGACAGGTTAAACATATTTTCAAGAGTATTTTCAAAATCATGGCGAGCCAGGCTATTATCCTTCATTTTGGTTTTCAATTTATTTACTTCTTCGTGCAAGGCACTAGAAGAGGTTATGCCAACCCCAAGAGGGGTATTAATTTCATGGGCGACTCCAGTGACCAAACGCCCCATGGACAACATTTTTTCAGCCTGCACCATAAATTCTTTATTGGCATTTAAATCGTCTATTGCCTGATTTAAATGTTCGGTTCTATCATTAACTTGGGTCTCAAGTTCTTTTCTGAGTTTTTCAGCCGCGACTAACTCTGTTTCTTTGGCACGGACTTTTAAGTTAATAAAAATCCAGGCACCTGAAATAAAAAATACAAGATAACAAAGAATAGCAAAATCACTTTCCCACCAAGGGAGCATCACCTGAAGTTCTAATTCCACGGGTTTTTCTGTCCAAACCCCGTGACTGTTTAACGCCTTAACTTTAAAAACATATTGACCACCATCCAAATTGGTGTAAACCGCTCTATTAGACTGACCTGCTGCAATCCAGTCTTCATCAAACCCCTCCAACTTGTAATAGGCCTCATTTTTTTCTGGGTTGGAAAAATCTAGTACAGAAAATGAAAACGACACCATGCTGTCTTTCCAATCAAGAGACAATTTCTTTAAAACCCAGGGAGAAATAGGCAACGTCACCTCCTTATGGGATTTTTGTATATTCGTAATAACAACATTAGGAACTGAGGTTTGCGTTAATACTGAATCAGGCTTAATTTTTAATAGACCGTTGCCATTTGCAAAGTACAAAAAACCATTTTCGCTTCTCATACTTAACGAGTCGGAAATATTATCAAAAGAGTTGGAGAGTAAGCCATCTTCAACATAAAAATTAATAAAATGCCTAGTGCTAGGCTCAAAAACACTCAAGCCATTGGCCGTGGCAATCCACAATCGACCCAGGTCATCACCGACCATGGCCGATACAGAATTACTGGCAAGACCTTCCATTTCACTAAAGCGCTCAAAACTTTCCTTTTCTGGCACCCACAAATTAATGCCTGCCCCTAGGGTGCCCAACCATATTTGGCCATTGTCAGCTTGATAGATATTAGTAACATAATTGGCCGACAGGCTTTGCTCATCCCCTTTAATATGGCGATAATTTATTAAATTATTTTGATCTTTTTTTAATAAATACACGCCATCCGAGGCACTGCCAATCCAGGTATTACCTGCCTTATCCATCATAATGGCGTCACATTGTTTGCCGGCAATATAGTGAGTAAATTGAGTTCGACTAGCATCTAACTTGGAAACACCATCATGGGTGCATATCCATAAACTGTCTTCATCATCAATCATCAAGGCCGTGGTGCCATCGTAAATTAGACTGTTTGAATTATTTTCTTCATGTTGAAAGCGCTGAATTACCCCTGTATTACGATCCAGTCTTTTAAGACCTGTGACTCCACCGGTAAACCAAAGATAACCTTGCTGATCTTCGGCAAAAGCGTAAATAGCGCCGTTAGGTACACCTTTAAGGTCATTCTCATGGTATTTATAATGATGCAGCAGGTCACGACGAATATCCCAGGAGACAATTCCCCCCTTGGGGTCGGTGCCAGCCAGCCAGAGCAGGTTATCCCGTGTTTCATAAACACTTACCAGGTTGGTAAGAGGAAAGGCATTTTTAATGGCGGGGCTATTGAGATAAACCGCAAATCTGTCCTTGGCCAGTGAATATTTATTAAGCCCAGAGTTTGATGTGCCCACCCATAGCACGCCGCCGTTATCTTCAAATACAAAAAAAACCAGATTACTACTTAAGCTGTGGGGCTTGGCGGCATCGTGGACGTGGCGAATAACCTTGCCCGTGTTCAGGTCAAAACGACCAAGGCCACCGCCAAACCCGGCTAGCCATAAAAAGCCGCGCTTATCCAGATGCAAATCCCACACATAGTTATCCAATAAACTGTATTTATTATTTGCCTCATGCTGAAAACGAGTAAAGGTGCCGGTTTCGCGATTCAAGCGGTTAAGCCCGCCTTTTCCCCCCACCCAAATGTTGCCGTTGGCATCTTCGACAATGCCTCCCACAATATCGTGGGCAATACTGGTGGGGTCTTGATGATCATGGCGATAATAGCGAAAGGCTTTGGTGTACGGATTGTATTCATTAAGGCCACCGCCATAGGTGGCAATCCAGATGGTTTTATCGGCCCCTTGAAGCAAGTGCCAAATATCAGCACCACTCAAGGCACCGGGCCCCACTTTAATATGGCTGAAATTCTGTGAAGATGGGTTGTAAATGCTAATGTCTTTATTGGTGCCAAGCCAGATATTCCCCGCTTGATCTTCCATAAGCGAACGCACCACATCACTGCCCAGACTGGCTTCATCGTTGGGGTTATGGCGAAAGGTTTTAAACTGATCTGTATCGGGGTCGTATTGGCTGACACCAGCGCCCACCGTAGCAAACCAAACAAAACCTTGAGAGTCAGATAAGATTGAATAAATTCTGCCAGTGGCAATTGAGTGCTCATCGTTGTTGTTATGTTTATACTGTTTAAATACTGAACCATCATAACGAAAGGCACCGTTGTCCTCGGTGCCAAACCAGAGAAAGCCATTTTTATCTTGAGCGGCACTGACAATGGATTGGCTGGTTAATGTCTTTTCGTCATTAAAGTGTTCAAACCCATAAAAGCGCTCCTGCTCAGCACACACAGGCATCCCGCTGAATAACGTGGCTATAAAAACAATAATAACTGAATTGAATAATCTGGCTTTTGCCATGGGTTCACTATCTACGCCCAAACAAATTAAAGTGTAGTTCAGTTAATAAAATCTAATGCGGCTGGCCCTGTACTTAGGAAGCGATGAATAAAAACAAGTTTTGTTATATTCTAAACGTATAAAAAGTTAAAAAGCAGCAGAAATCAGGAAGCCAATAATGAATCAATATTTCAGTCATTTGCTGCGGGTACGCTACAGCGAATGTGATGCACAGCAAGTCGTGTTTAATGCCAAGTATGCAGAATACGCCGACATAGCCATTACCGAGTACATGCGCGCCATCTGGGGAGGCTATCACAAATTACTTGAGCGTGGCCTCGACAGCCAGGTAGTAGACATGCACATAAAATGGCAAGCTCCGGCCCTGTTTGATGATGTAGTGGAGATTCAAGTACAGACTAAAAAAATTGGTAATACCTCCTACACTTTTCAAGCCGATTTTTACAATCATGCCAGTGGTCAGGCCTTGGCCAGCGCCACCCTAACCAACGTGATGGTGACAAAAGAGGGGCATAAAAAAATATCCATACCCGATGATATTCGAATCACTTTAGAAAAAGGCGCACCGGGAGAGGTGAGTAATCATGCTGGCGTTATTTTAAACGAATAATTTTGCCATTATTGGCCAGAGGCTATTTTTCTATATTCATTGGGGGTCATCTCAAACCAAATTCTAAATGCCCGAGCAAAAGAGCTTTGCTCGGAGTAGCCCAGTAAATAGGAGATTTCATTTAAACTCAGATTGGCATCACTGAGGTAATATTTTGCCAATTGTTCCCGAGTTTGTTGTAGAAACTTTTTAAAATTTAAATCTCTCTCTTGCAAACGCCTGTGTAGAGTTCGGGCAGAGATTTTAAGTTGTTTAGCTGTTTTTTCAAGAGTTGGAATTCCCTGAGATAAAGACTTGGATAACAACTCCTGCAGAGACATTAAAAATTCATCCTCTCTTTTCAAAGCTTGTGCCTTACTGTCCATAATAGCCAATAAATCAGGATCACTGCTGTTAATGGCCACGTTTACATCATCCAATGACATTTCCAGTGCCACCTGATCATGCCCAAAAGACACCGGGCACTTAATGATGGCTTCATATTCACTCACTGAAAAACTGTTTTCATGGTTAAACTGAAGGCTCTTAGGCTTAACATCTTCACTGCTAATATGTTGAATAAAACTAATAAAACAAGATAAAAAAACTTCATCGGAAAGCTGTGTAGACTTTCCCAATTCGGTATCCCATTTCATGATTAAACTGCTTTTATCTATGGTAACCCTGACCTTGGAAAAATCATGGATTAATTCCTGATAACGCTGAAATCGCAACAGAGCCTCACCCAGAGTTTGGCAATGCATGATCAAATAGCCCATCACACCAAAATGATGGGGCCGACCAAGGCGACCTATCTTTAATCCCAAGGCCGCTTGATTTTTAATTTTCTGAATGTTCTCCAGTAACTCCCACCACACAGGCGTGGGAATCTTAACGTCGGCAGAGTAGTTAGCCAGTTGCAAACTAATCTCGGGGGCGTGAATATTTTCTTGATCCAGATAGGTTTGTAACAGGCCCGCTAAAGTTCCGGCCACATGAGTTTCTTGCATCTTGTACGACTTCACATTTCAAGTTAATGGCGATGATTGTCAATGATAAGGGCGACAATCGTCAATATGGTTTCTTTATTATAAGCCAATATCTGCCTTGTTAAATAATGGGCAGTCAATACCTGTCCACATGGTTACAGATTTAAAATAAAAACCGTTTTTTGTGGGAGCAGACATCTTGATCAATAATTTAATAAGAATTTTCATTAACAATCTAGGGGTTAATTTTTTATATTTTACCAATAGAGCCTCTGTCACTTTATTTTTCATTCCTTTTTTACTGGTACTTGGATTAACTGCTTGTGGTGGTGGCAGTGAAAATAATAGCTTGGATAATGAAGATACGCCCACTGAACCGGTTCCAGGCTTACCTAATGAAGAGCCCGGTGATGAAGAGCCCCCTGTAGAACCACCCACGGCAGACTTAGCCATTAATAGTTTCACATCTTCCAGTACAGATATTAATGTCGGAAAAACTATCACACTTAACTGGAATGTGGCGGGTGCCGATCATGTTGAAATAAGCCCTGATGTGGGTGTGGTGCAAAGTATGGGTAGCATTACCATCACTCCCACTGAAACCACCCAGTATCAATTACTGGCCAGTTTTGAAGATAATAGCCAGCAGCAAACAGTACAAATAAATGTTAATGACATTTCCGCTTCTAACATTACCCTAGTGCATAAATCTCTGCGCTTACCCACCACAGAACAAGAATATCGAGTGGCTATTTTAATGATCAATACCCTGGGCACGACCCCGGTGGATAATGGCAGCAGCGTGCGTGAATTTTATAGCCCACAGGAATTATGTGATCTTTATTTTGAGCATGACTTTGGTGTGAACAGTTTTTTTATTGAAAGCTCTTATGAAAAAGTTCAACTACATGGCACCTGCGCCGGTTGGGTAAACGACCGCACTATCAGTGCTGGACAAGAAGTCAGTCAAACTTATGTGCGCGAAAACAAGGACGCTTATATAAACCTATTTAAAGAGGCCATGAACTTTGCCGACTACGATGTATTTGTCATTCATGTTTTAGGCGGTGGCCGTGGTGGCAATACCGGCTGGACTCTGGGCAACAGCATCACCACAGATCAGGGTAAACTTTCCAATGTGGGTATTCAGTTCATGACCAATTCAGCTGTGTTTGACAAGGTACCGGAAATTAATGAGCCTTCCGGTTGGAGTGCTGGTGATTCCATCTTACCCACCACCTCCTGGGCCCACGAGATGATTCACACTCTGGGTGCTTCTGCTCACGCCAACAGTCTGGATTGCGCGCAACAGGTGGTATGTGAAACCGGTTCCGGTGGTAAGAGCAACGGTTATGGTAATCCGTTTTCCATCATGGGTGAAAACGCCTTTGCCAGTCATCCGGATGTGTATGTTAAATCTTACCTGGGTTGGTTAGAGCCAAATCAGGTTCAGACCATCACCAATAACGGCACCTATACTATTTACCCCATTGAAAC
>MAAB01030251.1_pt1 | contig 10157 bp, 7 predicted proteins | sample 1115991 | NCBI WGS metagenome assembly MAAB01 (sample SAMN04961124, study PRJNA320927) | seawater metagenome | isolation source: sample BD02T18 sea water enriched with oil for 18 days | place: USA:Gulf of Mexico | collected 2013-07-27 | reverse complement strand
TCTTCCTTAATCGTTGCTTATATCTAAATGAATAACACCTTAATCTATTACTATCGATTTACCACGACCTGAAGACTCAGAAGCTGCTGTTAAGTTTTCACCACGACGTAATATTAAATGTAAATCTCCAAAACGTCGTTGATTTAACTGATAGCCCATAGCAGTCAAAGCTTTCATGGTTTGTTCTTCAAGTCCTTGATGATGCTTGATCTGATTTACCGGTAATAGCTGATGATGGAAACGTGGTGAATCAACCGCTTGTTGAGCGGTCATGCCAAACGCAAGGGTATTTAAAATGGATTGATAAACTGAAGTGATAATCGTGGTCCCACCTGGCGAGCCAGTTACAAGAGTCACTTCACCATCTTTTAACAAAATACTCGGCGTCATTGACGACAACATGCGTTTTTTCGGTTGAATTTCATTAGCTTTTCCACCAACGGCACCAAAAACATTAGGTACGCCCGCTTTAATACTAAAGTCATCCATTTCATCATTCAGTAGAAAGCCCGCACCCGCAACTACCATACCACTACCAAAACTGATGTTGATGGTGGTGGTATTAGAAACAGCATTGCCCCATTGGTCAACAATCGAGAAATGGGTGGTATCTTCACTTTCTTTTAAACCTGGTTTAATTTTTTCTGTGTTTGAGATTGCCACTAAATCGACGCTCTTTGCTCTTTCAGCAAGGTATGACTCACTAATTAATTCACTCACTGGCACTTTAACAAAATCAGGATCTCCGAGATATTCGGCTCTATCGGCAAATACTCTTTTACCAATTTCAGCTAATAAATGAATGTATTCTTTAGAATTATGTTCGATATTTTTATTCGTTAATAATTGATACATTTTTAACCATTGAGTAATGGCAATACCCCCTGAGCTAGGCGGTGGAGAGGTGATCACTTGATAACCAGCCCAGTCACTGGTTAATGGTTTTCGCCATTTCGCTTGGTATTCATTAAGATCTTGGTGACTGATTAAGCCACCTTGTTGCTGCATAAAATTAACGATAATATCGGCAGTTTTTCCTTGATAGAAACCTGCTTTACCTTGGTCTCGAATACGTATTAATGTTGCCGCTAATTCGCTTTGTTTAAAGGTTTCGCCCGCTTTTGCAGATAAAAAGTAATCATCAAAATTCACGGCAATATTATTTTTATTATAATAACTAGACATCCGGTTAATGCCCTTTGCAAGTTTGGCATGAACAACAAAACCATTTTTAGCTAAATCAACCGCCGGCTGTACCAGTTCTTTCCACGGTAAACTGCCATATTTTTTGTGGGCTTGCCACATACCGTCTACCGTACCTGGGGTACCTGCAGCTAATACACCAAATAAAGATTTTCCTCGTTGCACGTCACCATTCTCATCTAAATACATATCACGGTGAGCTTTAATTGGCGCCATTTCACGATAATCTAAGAACTCGGCTTGTTTGTCTTTATAAACCAACATAAAGCCACCACCACCAATGTTTCCAGCTTCGGGTAAAGTCACGGCTAAAACAAACTGTGCTGCTATTGCGGCATCGATGGCATTACCACCATTTTTCAATATTAATGCGGCGGCATCAGCACTATAACTGTCAGGCATAGCGACAGCCGCTTGTTGCTTGGCAAAGCTATTGGTTGATAAAACAAGACATAATAAAAGCGTTATTTTTCTAATCATGGTGCAACTTCAAATAATTAAGATGGCGATAATGTAGCAGATCCCTATTGATTGAACAGCTTAAATCACCTCATTGAAATTATTTATCTGTTAAGAATGAACTGTTAAGGCGTTATTCAGGTCTAGTAAGGTAATAATAACAACTTGCTGATATTACCTAATCAAATAAATGGTGATATTATCGAGATAATATTTCGAATGACTAATAAGAGTAATTAATTTTATGAAAAAACTTTTTATCGCCCTATTCACTATCGCGTTACTACCTCTAATGGCAAATGCCGCTAAATATCAAGAAGGTAAACATTATCAAGTGATCCCCGGTTCAGCGACTAACAGCTCAGAAGTGCGCGAATATTTTTCTTATTACTGCCCAGCCTGTCGTAGTTTTGAAGGTTACATTGACGATATAGAAAAAAGCTTACCGACCGGTACCAAGCTAAAAAAGACCCATGTTGATTTTATGCCTGCAGCGTCTAAAGATATTCAAATGATGTTAAGTAAAGGGCTTGTTGTCGCTGAAAAAACAGGGCTTGCTAAACGATTTAATGCCGAAGTATTCAATTACATACAAACCAAACGCGCATTAGTAACCAGTGAAGACGATGTTCGCAAAATTTATATTGCATCGGGTGGTAACGGCAAAAAATTTGTTCAAGGCATGAAAAGTCCTCTTATTAAAAAAGTAGCTGAAACTAACAAGAAAACGCAAGATAGATTATCCAAAGGTCGTTATGTAAAAAGTGTACCTACCTTTGTTGTCAACGGTAAGTATGTGATCAATTCAACCGAACTTGATCGTAAGAACTTTGTTGAAGACTACAAAAACATTATTGCTTATTTATTAACACTAAAATAATCACTTATCTCTGTTTTTCTTTAACTGCGAACAAGACTAAAAAATTTAGTCTTGTTCGCTTTTAATTAACCTGCAATCATAACCGAACATCCCCTCACGAACATCACACCACAAATAAAAGTAACAAGCTGATAAATAACAACTTTTAAAGTTGGCACAAACCTTCCAATACTCATAAGAAAGCATCATTGAAAAGGTTAACATTCTGCATTATGAAAATTGAACTCCATCAACAAAAGTCATGGAAAAAAGCACTAGCGATCTCAGTATTCGTATTATTAGTTGGTTATGCTGGCTACGCGGTGACAGGTAAAGCAACAAAATCAGTATCAACGGCAAGCTTAACCTTTCAAACTGTAATCAGTGGTGCATTAGATATTTATACCAGTGCTTATGGAGAATTTGCCTCTGCCAAAGAACGCTTATTAACAGCGCCTGCCTTAGGCAAGGTATCTGAAATATTAATTAGGCCGGGTACCTTAGTGACACCTGAAACAATCATATTACAATTATCAAACCCTAAATTAGAGCAAGAGGTGAACGAAGCTAAAGGTTTGCTCGCTCAGCAGCAAGCGCAGTTGGAAGCCTTTAAATATGAACAACAAAGTGAACGACTCAATTTCCAAGGCAGTATTGCCAATATCGAAGCCGAAATAGAAAAAGCACAATTGGAATTAACAGTAAATGAAGATTTATTAAGTCTAGGTGTTGCTTCAAAAATAGAATTACAACGGGCAAAGTTAGCGGTAAAACAACAAAGCAAACGTCTAAAATTTGAGCAGCAGAAGTTTACTCAATTTAAAGAAATGCAAGGCTATCAACTTACTCAACGTGATATCACCATCAACCAACAAGTTTCACAAGTGGCTTTATTAGAACAACAATTGGCAGACATGCAAGTCAAGTCTGGTATCACTGGCTCATTACAAACATTGGAAGTGGAATTAGGTCAAAGTGTTACCTTGGGCCAGTCATTAGCAAAAGTGGGCAGTGATAAAGAACTCATCGCGCGACTTCGTTTACCACAGCATCAAGCAGACCAAATTGATATTAACGCCCCGGTTATTATTGATACCCAGAAAGGTATAGTATCCGCCCATATTACCCGCATCGAAAGCGTAGTAAATAACGGTTCAGTACTCGCCGAGGCGGTAATTGATGGCGAGCTGACTTCTAATGCCAGACCATCTTTATCTATCTCTGCACAAGTATTTATTAAACATAATAATAACGCTATTTACATTGAACAAGTCCCAGGATTAAGACCTCGCAGTAAACAAGCGGTTTTTGTCATGAGCAATGAGCAATTATTAGTACAGAGAGAGGTCGCCTTTGGTGAGTTATCTCAAAACAAGCTTGTAATTACAGATGGCTTATTAGCTGGGGATAAAATTGTTAGCACAGATACTAGTAAATACAGTCAATATAAAGAATTAGCATTAGCAAATTAATCATATTTTAACGATAAACATTAAACAAATTGAGCTAAAAAGGGACCAACCATGAAAACAGTTGTAGCAATGAACAATATTCACAAACGATATAATTCTCAGCAAATAGAAACCCATGCCCTACAAGGCATTTCTCTAGAAATAACCCAAGGTGAGTTTGTTGCCATTACTGGTCCTTCAGGTTGTGGGAAATCAACACTGCTATCTATTATGGGCTTAATGGATAGAGCCAGCGAAGGTGATTATCATATTGCTGATATTGCGACCTCAAATTTAAAAGTAGATCAGCGTACTCAAATTCGCAACGAACATATTGGTTATGTTTTTCAATCATTTAACTTAATTGACAATTTAACAGTATTTGAAAACGTTGCCCTACCGCTTGAACACAGAAATATTGCTAAAAATGAAATTAAGCAACGAGTCGAAGAGGTATTAACACAAGTTGATATGGCACATCGTCAAAATTACCGCCCAAATCAATTATCAGGTGGTCAGCAACAACGTATTGCTATCGCCAGAGCCTTAGTTGGTAAACCTGACTTAATCTTAGTTGATGAGCCGACCGGTAACCTTGACAGTAAAAATGGTGACCAAGTAATGGCACTGTTAGCGCAGCTTAATAAAAATGGCTCAACCATAGTCATGGTTACCCACGACAGTCGATATTCTCGTTGTGCGAATCGTCAAATACAATTGCTTGATGGAAAAATTGTTACCGAACAAGTGATGCCACAAGTGGTACAGGGGGTTGCATGAGTTTATATAAAAAAGCTTTTTTTCAAGGCATCGGCAGAGTATTTTCGTTGCCCCGTTTAAGCATTCCATTGATATTAACCCTAGGCTTGACCTTAGGCGCGGTATTGAGCGTTATCTCAATTTCGTCCACTTTATTGTATCATCCTCTACAAGGGGTAAAGAACGAAGCAACACTGCAAACTTATCAGTATCGCTTTAAAATGTCCGAAAACTTGAGTGTTTCATATTGGAATATGAATCGTTTGGCTGCGTTTAGCGAACGTTTTTCTGATCTCGGTGAGTGGTCAGCAATTAGCGCTAATGATCAAGATGTCATCATAAACGAAGACATTTATCCAACGACAAGTTACACCGCCGCCGACAACATTCTTTCTGTACTAGGAACAAAATTACTACTTGGTGACGATGTTACTATGCCTTCGCCAGCAAAATACGTCTGGATTTCTGAGTCTTTATGGCAATCCGCCTATAATGGCGTTAAATCAGTGTTAGGTAAGCAACTTAACGTTAATAACCAAAACTATATCATTGCTGGTGTTATTGAAGATTTGATGGCAATTAACAGTAATCAGGCGATTTTAACGCAACAAGTTTGGTTCATTCGCAATTTAGCTGAAGTGAAAAATCAGCCCGATAATATCGGTAACATCAATAATGAAATTGATTATTTGCTGTTAAAGAGCGCCGATGGCCGAGCAGAGCTACCAACTGTTGAGCAAACCAATGAATGGTTAGTCGATTACATTACCCAAAATGTTGAAGGCGATAACCTACAAAGGTTTATCGACTTTCTCACTCAAAGTAAAAAAGAAGTGATATCTGAGAGTTATCGAACCAACATGCTTGGTGAAACTGAAGGACTCATTTTAGCCTTATTTGCTGCGGTCATTGGTTTATTATTAATGGCAACGTTGAATTTACTTAACTTATTTATTGCTCATTACCAAAGCCGTACTAAAGAGTTTGCTATTCAAATTAGTTTAGGGGCCAGCTTAATAAAAGTGAGAATCTTGGTGTTATTGGAAAACTTGCCAAGTTTTTTACTTGCTGCTATTTCTGGTTTATTAGTTACCGGTTGGGCATTAAAAAGCTTGCCATTAATTGCCGGTGATAGCCTGCCAATGATTGATACCATTGGCATCAATACCACGACTATTAGTGCTTCAATTGCGATCATTTTAATACTGAGTATTTTATTCAGTGCTTTAGCCTTGGTTGATATTGATAAACAAGCGCCGGGAAATAATCTCAATAGCAGTGGTAAAGGTACTCAAGCACAAAGCAATCAGTGGTTAAGCCGGACATTAATGGTGTTACAGCTTGCTATTGCCTCTGTGTTATTAACCGCTTCAGTGATGATTTCTACACAAAGTTACCAAGCCGTATACCAAGAGCTTGGTTACGATCTTGGTAATACCTACAATGTTTCGATGACTATCGACGATGATGACTATATCACTGAACTCGCTGATTGGGAGAAATATCAGGACAGTGAAATTAAAGCATTGCTCGCTGATGTTAGTAGTGTAATTGAAAATAAAGTAACCGATAGCCAGGTGATTATCCCTAGCATGGCTCCACTATCGGGTGGATTGCAGGTCCGAGCTTTTCGACAGGAAGGCGGAAATCAACAACGTGTTATCCATCAAATGCGCTTTTTAAGTGCCGACTTTTTCAGCGCCTTTAATATACCAATGTTAGCTGGTGCTAACTTAACACAACAACAAATAAACAACGATGAAGAAGGCATTGTTATTGATGAAAATATGGCAAAAACCATGTTCCCTAATTTATCAAATGAAGAAGTGATAGGTAAAACCATACAGCTCAATGATAGTGAGACAAATCCACCCAATATTATTATGGGTGTTGTTGCAAATACCATCAGTCAAACAGGTATTGCCGAAACATTAGGTTTACCTGCGGTATATTCTCATAGAATTAATGCAGGACGTATGATGCAATTCACCGTAAGAATGCCCGAAGGTAAAAACCTGTCTGAGGGTATGATTGCTGCCGATTTAAAGCGTCAATTTCCTCGTTTAGCTAACTTACAAGTTCAACCTTTAATGGACATTTGGCTGCAACAAACACTTAATCAACGGGTGAGTTTATGGGTCGTAGTAACTATGACGATATTAACCTTATTATTAGCTGCTATTGGCGTTGCAGGTTTAACACAAATGACTACCAACCATCGCAAATATGAACTTGCTGTTCGTATGGCCACTGGCGCTAAACAATTAAAGTTAGTGAACTTTATTTTGAAAGACGCTTTATGGATGTTAATCATTGGTTTAGGGTTAGGTTTTGTGGTATCTGTATTTAGTTACCAACAATTAGAACAACAACTTGAAATGTTACCTAGCTTTAACTGGTTGGCGATGATGTTACTCGATGTCGGTTTAATTGTGGTGGTGATGTTATCTGTGATCATGCCTGCTTGGCGAGTGATCAACGCTGATCCAATGCAAGCGCTTCGTGAAGAATAGCTCATTTAACCTAGACTAAAGACTGAAGGCGACTATTAAAATGTCGCCTTTTTAATTATTATGCTAAACAATCCCTTAGCTAACACCAGATGAAAGGATATAAGTTTTGAGCAACAATAACCTGCGTGCCACTATTCTTATCGCTGATGATGATGAAGATATTCGCCTAGCCCTCGAACTATTATTGACCAGTCATGGTTACCGAGTGATTGAAGCACAAAATGCTAAAGAGACCATTATCCAAGTACAAAGACAACAACCAGATCTCGTTTTATTAGATATGAATTTCAGCCGTGATACTACTAGCGGCGAAGAAGGACTGGCGATTCTTGAACAACTAAAAAGTTTAGAGATTCCAGTGATGTTAATGACCGCTTGGGGCAGTATTGAGTTAGCTGTTGAGGGCTTAAAAAATGGTGCTTGTGACTTTTTTGAAAAACCATGGAATAAAGATAAGCTGCTCAATGGCATTAAACAGCAAGTGGGGTTTGCTAAAGTAAACCAACAAAACAAAGGATACCGCCAGTTACTTTCTGCGCCGTCATCATTAACAAGCCCAGATCAAGCTTGGGTTTGCCAATCAAGCTCAATGCAAGCTATTGAACAATTAGTGCAACAAGTTGCCCCTACCGATGCAAATATCTTAATTTTAGGCGAAAATGGCACCGGAAAATCACTACTAGCGAGTCGCATACATCAATATTCAAGCCGCTCTGGGCAACCTTTCATTTCTGTGAATATGGCTGCCATACCAGAGAACTTATTTGAGAGTGAATTGTTTGGTCATCAGAAGGGAGCTTTTACAGATGCTAAACAAAACCGAGTTGGTCGCTTTCAATTAGCAGAGAATGGCAGTTTATTCTTAGATGAGATCGGCACACTCCCCCTGAATTTACAGCCAAAATTACTAAGAGTATTAGAAACTGGCCAATTTGAAAGTTTAGGATCGAGCAATACCCAACAAGCCAATATTAGATTGATCAGTGCAACCAATGCTGACTTATCACTACTGGTCAAAGACGGGGAATTTCGCCAAGATTTACTTTACCGATTAAATACCTTAATTATTACCATGCCAGCGCTGCGTGAACGCTTAACCGACATCCCACAGCTAGCACGACACTTTATTGAAATGTTTCAAAAGAAATATCGAAAATCAGGCATCACAATTTCCGCTGAGGCGATTAAAAAGCTCAATCAGCATCATTGGCCGGGCAATATTAGAGAATTAAGCCATGTGCTTGAACGCGCGGTATTATTAACTTCCAGCATTGAAATTACTGAACAAGTATTATTTATTGACCAAATTTCGGATGAACAGGGTGAGGTATTATTGCAACCTCTTGAGCAAGCAGAAGAAAAATTGATTGCCAAAGCGATGCAAGTCACCAATGGCAATGTTATTGAAGCAGCAAAATTACTTGATATCTCGCGCAATGCTTTATATCGTCGTTTGGAGAAATTTAACATTCAGTACGTAACTGAGTAGCCTAAATAAATTTAACCCAATTGGTATAACATGTTCTTGAGCCATGAAAAGTGGTTAATTACTGGTCTTAGTTTGACCGTATTAACCATCTTATCACTTACCGCCGCTTTAACGTGGCAATTAACGTGGAGTCCGTTAGCGATTGCCACTTTATTATTCATCATCACCTACCCTCTGGTTTGGCTAGCGTGGCGCAGTTATTCATTTTGGTGCCAAGCGATAATGCAACTGACAACCTATACCCAAGTACTCGGTGAAGGTGAAACTAACCTTTCTTTTAAAAAACAGCATACTGATAATTTACTACTCGGTTTACAACGCGAAATTCATCAACTTGCTACAGTACGAAATAATCACCTTGCTAGCAGCCAATCTTTAAATCATGTTATCAGTAATATTTTAGATGCTTGGCCGATCCCAGTTTGTTTATTTGATCATCAGCTAAAGTTAATTTATCGAAATACCTCAATGAATCAGCAAATTCAACAACCAATGTTGCTCAATAGTGCTGCTCAATCCCTTGGTTTCACCTTATTAAATGAACAGCTTAGCCATGAAAAATTCAATGATAAGTGGCAATGCCAAACGATTAGCTACACCCCCAACAATAGCAAAGACAAGCAATGGTTATTTACCGCCATAAACATTTCACCGTTATTGAATCAACAACATAGCCACACTCAACAGAACCTTGTGCGTGTCTTAAGCCATGAATTGCGCAACTCGCTGACTCCTATGTATTCAATGACCGACACTTTATTGGCCAGCGAACATTTGCCTGAAGAAAATACCCGTAAGGTCTTGTATCGCATTCAACAGCGTAGTCAACGATTGTTGTCTTTTATCAGTGAATACAGTCAATTAACCCAATTACCTCAGCCTAAAGGCCGTTGGTTTAGCGTTAAGCATTTATTTGATGAAGCAAAAGCGATGATCGACTCAGCAGTTTGCGAAGTAAAATTGCATGGACATGACCAATGTTTCGGCGATCAGGCTCAATTAACACAAGTACTGATCAATCTGTTAAAAAATGCTGAGCAGGCCAATAATGGCCAAGATGTAACCGTTATTATCAATATATATTATCAACAAGATCAGCAGTTTATTGAGGTTAATGACAATGGACCAGGATTTGCTAATTTAGCCAACGTCTTAACCCCATTTTATACCACTAAGGAAAAGGGCTCAGGTATTGGCTTATCATTATGTGCTGAAATTATTAATAACCATGGCGGACAATTTATAGTTGAAAATAATAGTGATGGTGGCGCTAAAATAGTAATGCACTGGCCTTTAGAATAACGGCAAATTAACGTCGGCGATTACTCGGCTTATTCCGAGCTTTTGATTTTGATGGTTGTTCACCAAACGCTTTTTTTCTTGCCCTTTGCTTTTCTTTGCCTTTGCTTATTTTTTTCATCACT
>MAAB01030250.1_pt1 | contig 10176 bp, 7 predicted proteins | sample 1115991 | NCBI WGS metagenome assembly MAAB01 (sample SAMN04961124, study PRJNA320927) | seawater metagenome | isolation source: sample BD02T18 sea water enriched with oil for 18 days | place: USA:Gulf of Mexico | collected 2013-07-27 | reverse complement strand
GCCGATCATTTAGGCTTAGCACAATTACACCAATTACGTGGTCGTGTCGGCCGTTCACATCATCAGGCATACGCCTACTTATTAACACCGCACGTTAAGCGCATGACTAAAGATGCAAAGAAACGCCTCGAAGCCATCGCCTCTTTAGAAGACTTAGGAGCAGGTTTTACCTTAGCGACTCACGATTTAGAAATTCGTGGTGCAGGTGAGTTACTCGGTGAAGGTCAAAGTGGTTCGATGAGCCAAATTGGCTTTACTTTATATATGGACATGCTTGACCAAGCAGTTTCAGCATTAAAACAAGGTAAAGAGCTATCACTTAATAACCTAACCGCGAAGCAAACCGAAATTGACTTACGCGTACCGGCTTTATTGCCTGATGACTATATTTTTGACGTAAGTTTACGCTTAAGTATTTATAAACGAATCGCTAGCTGTGTTAATAAAAATGAGCTCGATGATATTCAAGTTGAGCTCATCGATCGCTTTGGTCTCCTTCCTCAAGCGACGAAAAACTTAGTCCATATTGCTAAGTTACGCTTGAAAGCTCAAAAAATAGGCATAGCACGTATCGACGCTGGTCCTGCCGGCGGCTCAATAGAATTTACTAACGATACCAAGGTTGATCCTATGTTGATCATTGGTCTAATTCAACAACAACCTAAAATATTTAAAATGAATGGTGCGAATAAGTTACAATTTAAAATTGAGAGTGAAGACAGTAAATCGCGTTTTATTTTGGTAACATCTATGCTGAATGATTTAGTTAAAACCAAAAAATAACAGTAAACATTACGCTGTAGTCTGGCGAATAAAGTAAAACTTAGCCCATTGGATAATGAATGAAACTAAAACACTTATTGCTTTTATCAAGTACGTTTATCTCTAGCGCACTTATTTTCTCTGAGCAAGCGCTGGCAGCACCTAAAAATAAAACGGATCGTTGGTTTGAAATAGAAGTGATCCTGTTTAGCCAACTCGGTGATAAAAAGCAGTTAAAAGAACAGTTTTCAGAAAATAGTACTTTACCTAATTACCGAAAAGTTATTGACTTATTAGGCCCATATCTAAGCCCAGATATAAGTAGCTTAAAGCAACAATTACCTGGCTGTGACTCCCCTATTTATCCAGAATCTTTACTTAATCAAGCGATAAAAAGAGTTAAGTCACAACCAGGTTTCATGGTAAAAACTATCAGTGAGCTTGCCGAAGAAAATAGACAGGAAACTCTATTAAATGACGCTTTAGTGAAAACTTTAGCTGTGGAAACAAATACTAATTCAGAAAGGCTCAATAACGACAGTGCTATCGTCTCTGAAATAAATAGTAGTCAACAAACTGATGACGAAGATAACTTTTATAACAACAATCGATTGACTATAGAAGATACTGTCGCTGAGCATCCAGCTCTAGCAGAGCAAGCCCAACCACTTTCAGAAGAGCGACAAGGGTTAACCGTAGAACAACTGACTTATGTGGAGCAAGCAGAACGCGAGTTTTCGGCGATTCAATTGACTTATAACTCATTAATTAACGACAGCAGTGCATTATTTATATCAACATTGTGCACAATTTCAGCAACTGAGTTTACTCAATATAATGAAGAAGACACTTACGTTGATTACCATTCTTTTCCCATAGAAAAAGTACCGGCTAAAATCAACAATAGCGAAGATATTTATAGTGAAACAGATTATTTACTGAATAAAGATTCACTGCAGCTTAGTGATATTGTCAAGCAATTATCACGTAGTAAAAACTTTAGGCCTATCCTACATATTGGATGGCGACAAATAACCAAAACGAAGCGCTTAGCGCTGCCAATGAAATTTTATGCCGGTGAAAACTTTGCACATAATTATCAACAAGAACTAGCGCAGTACCAGCAACAACAGACACAAGCCCAAACAGAAGAAGATACTTTGCTTCAGGCTATTTCTAATGAAAGCACTAACAATATTGTTAGTGATATGACACCAAAGCTTTCCAGTGAAGACTTAAAACAACAAGTGCTCACCGACCGATTACAGACTGTTATTGCCCAAATGGCTGATCTGCCCACAGAGACTCAAGGTTTACTGCAAGAGATTGATAAAAATGTAACCACGACAAACTTGGCGTTAAAGTCTATTAACCTTTTAGAAAGACCACCGACTAAACCGCCACAAGACTGGTCTATCGATGGTTTTTTCAAAGTAGAAGTTGACCATTTTTTACATATAACTGTTGATTTAAACATTATGAATATGTCGCTGGCAGAGCTTGCAACCCAAAAATTACTTCCTAAAAGCTCTACGCAAGAAAATACAGCATTAAGCACGGTTAATTTCAAACAAGATCGCCGTGTACGAAGTAAAGAAATCCATTACTTTGATCATCCCTATATTGGTATGATTGTTAGAATTCTTCCTTTTAAAAAGCCGATTAAAGAAGTTGATGAGATAGAGTCACTCGTCAATAATTAACAAAGTTCACATACACAAATGAGAAATATTATGGATAAAGAAGTTGAAATTCAAGCCGCCGTTTTTCGCCGTCTACTTGCGCACTTAGATAACCGAAAAGACGTACAAAATATAGAGTTAATGAATTTAGCGGGGTTTTGTCGTAACTGTTTTTCTAAATGGACCGTTGCAGAAGCAGAAAAGCTAGGCGTTGGGGTTGATCTTGATACTGCCCGTGAGCAAGTTTATGGCATGCCTTACGTTGAGTGGAAAGAAAAACATCAATTACCCGCCACACCTGAACAAATGGAAAAATTTAATCAATTAAACAAAAAGTAATACGGTTTTGTTATCGATTAAATTTTTACTGAAATAGCATATTCAACCGCGCGACGGTCTTTTCTATCGCGCGATTCTAACCAACGACCACGCTTATTCTTTAATTGACGGCGATCATTGATATTACGTCGTTCTGGGCCATCCCAAAAAACTTGTTTTAATTCAGTAACAGGCTCCGATTCTTCATTACTTTTTATTAGATCTAGGTTCGATGAATTCATTTGACGGTTATATTTATTACGCTGTCGTTTATCTTTTTTTGAAGTTTCTGTTCTTACTCGATTAACCGAAGGTAAAAGATCTATCAATACATTCACTTTACAAGCCTGTTATATTTTTATTGCTAATTGTTCACTTAATCGGCAAGTATTTTTAAAAGTTTAATTTTTTGTAAAAATATTGTCTAGCGGAATAAATTTTTGCTTCAACTTGTTGACTCACACCAAATCAAAGGCTTTCAAGTACAGGCTTTATAAACACATCAGGTAAAATACTAACAATAGCCTTATAAATACGTTTCCCACTCACATTCACTCATCATTGTCATTAATAAAACGCTAGCTAAAGTTTGGCTGGTTAAGCGTTAAACAAACAAAAAAAGCAGTATTTTGTTTAGTCGCTTTTTCTGCGTAATCGTTGCTTTACTTTATGGATCACTATTAAACATTGACTCTGATTTAGTTATATTCCCCTTTATTGTCGGCTTCTTTATCGTTGCTCCCATTCTTATTATTGGTTTTCAACAAGTAGCAGGATTATTAACTAAACAACAAAACCTCACTTTTAAAGATTTAATTTTAATTAGGCGGAGGAAAGGCAACAGTATTTGCTTTTTAATTTTTATTTTATGCTGATGATATTTTATCTGGATCACCGACGCACTTGTTATTTATGGGCTTTACTTTGGTATTGAACCACTACCGCTCGATCACGCCTTTATTAAAGATCCCACGTTAAGAGAGTCTCTACTTTGGTTTCTGTTATTCAGTGGCCTCATTGGTTGGGTAACCGCGGCAATAGGGTTTTTACTGGGTGTATTTTCTATTCCACTTATTATTCATCAAGAGTTAGGTTTCGTTGATGCGGTAAGTATTAGCATACAAACAGTATTTCAGCGTAAATGGTTAATGCTAAAATGGGCGCTCACGTTAGTAATGATAACGTCAATCACCTTAGTGACTGCCCTGCCGTTATTAGTTGTGGTGCTTCCCGTCCTAGGTTACGCCAGCTATGCTGTTTATATTGATATACTTGTTGATAAAACGATACTGCGTAACGAATTACAATCATTTTCGGCTAATGATCTTTAATCGCGACTATGGGGTACTAAAAGCTATTCACTTCATCTTCAGTGAGGTAACGCCATTCACCTAGTTCAATATCTAAGCTTACTTTACCAATTTGTTGACGATGTAAACCAACCACTTTATTACCAACAGCAGCAAACATACGCTTAACTTGATGATACTTACCTTCAGTTATGGTCAATAGAACCAATTTTTCATTAATAACTTCTAATTTTGCCGGTAGAGTTAGCTGATCTTCCCCTTGCAATTGCAGTCCACTCTTGAACCTTTCAATGAGCTCGACGGCTTTATCATCGCTGATTTCATTACGTAAATTAACGCGATAAACTTTCGCACAATTTTTTTTAGGCGAAATAATATTATGCGACCAACGGCCATCATCAGTCACTAACACTAAACCTGTAGTATCGGCGTCTAAACGACCAGCGATGTGTAAATCAAATGCTTTATCCACTTCGATGTAGTGCAATAAAGATGGGTAGACTTCGTCAATATTAGAGCAAATAGTATCAAGGGGTTTATGCATCATAATATAACGAGAGGTTCGTGCTGTTAACTCTTCACCGTTTACAGTTACGCTATTATTTTCATGCACTTGTGTAGCTGGGTTTTTTATAACTTCATCGTTTACTCGCACATCACCCATTTTTAGTAACTTTTTAGCTTCGCTTCTGGTGAGTTCGGTACTTTTACAAATAAATTTATCAATGCGCATGGTTGGCTTAGGTTCTGATTAGTCATTACAAGGCTGGCTATTATCCTTAATAGACAGCAAGAATCAATAGATACCAAGTATACAAAACAAGTGAAAATTTCTATTTCCAAGAATTAATATTAACTAGGTCGTTTATTTAATAATTATAACAACTAGTTAGTTTAATAAATGCCTTGCATTCATCACTTTTTTCTTCGCATAAAATAGGTCAATTACTTAACATATTATGAATAATTAGCTGCGAGCTACGCTACTGACATGCCAGCAATTTGATGCAAATATCCATTGCATTCTTCAATACTATTTAACGAGTAATCTTGCTGATCTGTAAGCTGTTTTTTAAAATTTGATATTTTATTAAAAGCTTCCATATTATCGCCACTTATACGCACAATATCGACACCTAATGCAGCCATATCGACTACTTCATTGATTCAGTTATATTGATAACTCGACATGGTTTGTACGCCATTAAGCACAAAAATACGTTCGCCCTCACGGCTATTCATTTTTCTCCCCAAAGGGTATTTAATACAAGAATACTGACAATCGTCTTTGGCCTTCTCTTCAGATCGCGCCGAAAAACAACGAGCAGAATAAGCCAGTGGCATATAACCACATGCAAATACTTCACATTCAAACTGTGAACGAATATTTTCATCTCCGGCTTGTTTTAATAGTTTTTTCAACCAGTCACCAGACAACTCCACAGGCATCACCCAACGGGTCATTCCTTGCTTTATCAGCACTTTCAATATAGCTAGGTTATAACAATTAATCGCGGGACCTACGACGAATGGCATTTTCAATTTCCGCATAGCAAGATTCGCTAAGGTATTCATCCATGCACCTTCAACTTGAAAGTTTTCGCGCCTTTGCAGGAGTCGGTCAATTGCACTGCGCCATGTTTTAGTGACTTGCTCGACATAAGCGGGAATAAGCTGGCGTCCTTCAATTTTTACTGAAGCAATGCCCATATTACTCAGATCAGGAATAAGCTCTAAAGTATTTAAACTTGTTGGCTCTACAAGGGCATGGTAAACATTTGGTCTACTTCAAAGCGTCCTTTACAAAGCGTTGGGTAGCCCGCATTTTCACCGGGCTGATATCGGTCAATCAAGAAATTATTTAACCGACTTTCAAGGCCTTTTTTGTTTCTTGCCAACGGACAAATTTTGCAGGTGAACAAGCCCCTGCGGTATTTGGTGATTCACCTGTCATATAAGTCGACAAATAACAGCGGCCTTCAGACATGATAAATAAGCTACCAAAAGCGAAAACTTCAAGTTTTACAGGGCTTTTTTTCGCAAGTTTCCTGACTTGTTGAATGGAAAGGACTCGAGGTAATACCACTCGCTCTACAGCGAAATTCTCGACAAAGAACTTTATCGCTTCGATATTAGTTGTTGAAGCTTGTACTGAAACATGGCGTTCAACATCAGGATATTTATCGGCGGCGTAATCAAGCACACCAAAATCTACAATTATTAACGCGTCGGTTCCAATGGCCACAGCATTATCAACCACTTTTTTCCAACGGACTTCACCGTTAGGGTGAGCAAACGTATGGATAGCTACATGGAGCTTTTGACCATGGCGATGAACATAGTCAGCGGCTTTTTCAAGCTTGCCATATTTAAAGTTTAGTCCGGTAAAATATCGGGCGTTAGTATCGTCTTTTATACCGATATAGACGGCATCGGCGCCATTATCAATGGCTGTTTTTAGTGCAGGTAAACTACCTGCGGGACACAAGAGTTCCATGAAATGAACAAACTATCAGTGATAATTAATGTGCATGCAGTGTAGCGTTAATGACTTTTTATTTTCTTGACCTGAAATAATTTCTAAGTTTTTATCCTATCTGACTATGTTTAATATCGAGGATAATCTTCCAAATTTTTGATAATGAAAATTAAGTTTATAAGTTCGACAGAACAGGAAGTCAATTTGGTGCTTATATTTTTAAATTGGTTTGTTTCCATCAGTTAATTAGTGTTTTTACGGCCATAATTAATTCCGCGCCTGTATACGGTTTATTCAACAGAGGTTTTATTTTTTCAGCCTGTACTATGTCTTTCTCATTAAGGTAACCACTAACAAAAAGGTACTTGATTGCTGGGACCAATCTTTTTGCTTTTTCAATAAACTCAACACCTCCCATTTGTGGCATGACAACATCAGTGACGATGATATCTATATGTTTATGACTCAACAGCGCTAATGCTTCTGCGGCATTGTCAAAACTATAAACGATAAAACCGGCATGCTTAAGTACGGTACTGTTCAATAAGCAAATTTGATTTTCATCATCAACAATTAAAGCAGTATAATTTTTTACAGCACTTTGGCTACTGCCTTTTTCGTTAGCTTTAGGCAATTTATTAGCAATGATTTCCTCTTCAGACACGGGAAGATAGATTGTAAAAATAGAACCCTTGTTAATTAAAGAATCAACTGTTATTACGCCTTTACTTGATTTAACAAAACCATAACACTGTGATAAGCCAAGGCCATGCCCCACATTTCCTTTTGTTGTATAAAAAGGTTCAAAAATATGGGGAATTACTTCGTCACTCATTCCACAGCCGTTGTCTTCAAGGGTAAGTTTTACATACTGACCGGCTTGAAAAGGCATGCTAAATTTATCATCCTCGCTAAGTATTGTATTTTCTGTTTTGATCTGTAACTTACCACCACTGGGCATTGCATGTAGGGCATTAATGGAGATGTTCAAGAGTACATCTTCCAATAAGCTTTTATCAACACTCGTCATTAACAGCGCTTTATCTAATACTAATTGTAAGGTTATTTTACTGGTGAGCAGCGTTTCTAACATATCCTTATTCATTAGAATTACGTCATTTATAGATATTACGTTAATGCTCGATGCTTTATTTTTACTAAAAGTCAGTAAATTTTTAGTCAGTTTAGCCCCCCTATCACTAGCCTTTGCTATTGCAGATAAATAACGACCATGCTTTTCGGTGCTGGAAATATCCATAAGCAAACTACAATACCCGGATATTATCCCCAATATATTATTGAAATCATGCGCAATTCCACCTGCAACATTACCTAACGATTCCATTCTGAGGCTACGGTTTATGATTTCATTTTGACGTTCAATCTCAGTTAAATCTTGAAAAATTGAGATGAATTTTGCTTTATTTAAATTGTTTTTGGGTAACTGGGCAATTGAAATTCTTAGCGGAAATTGATGTTGGTCTTTATGTAAAGCAAACACTCTACGGCCTTGTCGATTGCCAACCATCGCAGATACCTTGGTTTTAAAAAAACCAAGTAAATAACTGTCGTGCTTTACCGCATGCTTATTTGGTATTAATACTGATACATTTTTTCCGATAATATCATTTTTTTTATAACCAAAGATTTTTTCTGCTTCAGGATTGAAGGTTAAAATAATACCTTCATTATCAGTAATTAAGACCCCCTCCAACATGCTATTAATAATTTGAACTTGCTCTATTTTGGTCGCTTGTATTAACTGTCGATGTTCCTCTAACTCGGTAATATCTTCCCCTCTAAATATAACTCCTACAATATCATCCTCGTCATTTTTATATGGGGTATAAGTCACGTTCAGTAATTTATCCCCTAAAGTTTTGAAATTCATATCCCTTGTATACTTAACAACTTCCCCCAATAAAGCTCGGTCAATTAACGGTTGAACTTTGTCAAAAAAAATCTTTGTACCTAGTACATCAATAATGTGATGGTTTTCTATCTGATTTTTAGAAAAACCTTGATAATTACAGTAGGTAGGATTCACCATTTTAAACTGGTAGTTTTTATCAATATAGGCTATCAAGTCATTTGAATCTTCGATGATTCGCTTATATTTTTTTAAAACATCTAACTGTTTATTTCTCTCAGTTAAATCGATAATGAAAACAATAAATTCTTTTGAGTCGTATTTAAATAAAGAACCACCAATCAAAATAGGTATTCTTCGCCCATCTTTGTGTAAATACTGTTTCTCAAAGGGTGTCCAAAAACCATATTTTTCCGCCTCTGCAATAGCAGCCATATCTAAATGGAGAAATTCTTGTGGGGTTAAATTTTGCCAATCGATGCTACCACTTCGCATATTTTCTTGGCTGTAACCTATCATGTTCAACAGAGTACTATTCGCGTCGAGTATATTCCCCTCTGCATCAGAATGAATAATGCCAATGAAGTTAGATTCTTTCCATCGCTTAAAACGCTCAGCTTCAGATTGTAGCTGCCCATTCAATGTGGTTAACTGTTTTATTGCATCATGCAAGGCAACATCAGCAGCTAATTGAGATGAAAACATTTCATTAAATGAGTGACCTAGTCTATTTATTTCAGTTAACTTTGATTTTTTAGCTCTTAGCTTCATGTTTCCTTTACCTATACCAAGAACAACCCGCTCAAGTCTTTGTATAGGTTCAGATATTTTGTTACCCAAAAAAATTGAAATAACGAGAGCTAAACCAATAACGAATATAACTAACTGCAGAATATGTGATTCTAGATAATTTAATTGTTCAAAAACTTCTTTATGGTCAATTTTAACTATCATTCCCCAATCCACTTCCGGAATATGATGGGATATGGCAAGTACAGGTACAGACCTATAATCAACATAATCTTTTAATATGACTGATTCGCCTTTCATCGCGTAGGCAATTGGAATATCTAATTTTACTTTTGGGGTAATAATATTAAATGCAGAGTTTTTATTATGTCTAGTGGGCGTTAATAACATGGTATTACCAGCTATATCCTTTCTCGATAGTACCATTTCCCCCGTAATCCCTAATCCAGTGTAATCTGAGAGAATATTTATCAATTCATCGCTTGAAAACTCAACATAGATATAGCCAATATGTTTATCTTTGATATAAAGCCTTTCCAAGCCGTCTACAATCAACTTTTCATCATCCCCTTTAAAAATTTGGATGTTAAATGAATCTTCCGTGGTTATATTTGAGTAGATAAAGGAATTGATATATTGATGACTTTTTTCAATATCCGTAGAAACAATAATGTTCTGTTCAAGAGATATTATAGATAAATCTTTGATGTTACCTACGGAGTTTTTAACATCTTCGAGCAAGGTGAGTATTTCCCCCTTGGTATCTGTCAAGTATGTTTTTTGAATATCTGCTACGAGTAATATTAACTGTGCTCTATTGGAAATTAAATTTACTGATTCTTGTTTATTGCTTAATAACTGACGTATACGTTTATGCTGCAATGTAGCGATATCATTCAGTTTTGTAATATTATTATCATAATGTAGTTTTTTACTTTCTGAAGATATGAAAAAAAAACAAAATATAACAGGCAAAATCGACATGAAAAAAAATATGATAATGAG
>MAAB01006364.1_pt1 | contig 10178 bp, 5 predicted proteins | sample 1115991 | NCBI WGS metagenome assembly MAAB01 (sample SAMN04961124, study PRJNA320927) | seawater metagenome | isolation source: sample BD02T18 sea water enriched with oil for 18 days | place: USA:Gulf of Mexico | collected 2013-07-27 | reverse complement strand
ATAAGGCACAGGGTTGCCGGGCTTACTGTTATCAAGCATGGTGCCCACCAGATTTTTGTCTGGCTCCGGTTCTGCTGTGTTTTCTAAATTAGTTGCAACTTCTCCGATTTCTTCAAGCGACCCTGCAATAGGAGTCGTCGGTTCAGTGTTGCCCTGAGTGGGTATTGCCTGTTGACCAGCCAGAGCAAAACTCTGTTGATCCAATAGGTGATGTATAACTTGTCTTTCTGCTTTATTAAGTGCCTCGCCACTGTGCGCTTTTTCAACCGCCCGTTGCCAGCCATTCACACCTAAGCGTTTAATACGCGCCGGTGCGTCGGTAAACCAACTGGGATTGCCCCCTGATGATTTTAACAGGCTGGCCATCTCGCCCACTGCGCCCTGATAATCGGCACGTCGCCAGCGAGGATCACCCACATTTTGCACCTTGGGATCACGGGCGTCGGTTAGCGTAATGTTCTTGTCTTTCGCTTCGCTTAACGCCTGATCACGCAATTGGTAACGACGTTTAATCACTTCGCTGTGGGGCAAGCTGGCCACACTCTGATCTGAATGTTGCGGGAATTTATCTCTGGTCTTTACGTTTTGACCTGGGGCCGGTAATTCATCCAAGCCACTGATGCCTAAACCCTGTTGCTGTTGTGCGCCGGTGATGGATTGGTCAATGGTGGGGCCGTGGGTATTGGTGCCCGGCTGTGAGGCTTTGGGTTCACCCCGTTCACCAGGAATCGTATCGGTGCCCATGTCGATGGTGCCACGTTCTAACTTTTTAGCGGAATTATTTTCCAGTAATTCAGGGTTGGTAATCTGTGGGCCTAACTGAGTGTCACCGGGGCGGATCAGTTCGCCTTCCAGGGGCGCTATGTGGGCCTCGCCGTGTTGCTGGGGATTGTCTAGGTCAGAAAGTTTACGTTTCTCGGCAATGGCGGCCTCTTTCTGGCGCTCACTTCCATACCAGTGATTATCCAAACTGGAGGCGTGATTAATGGCCTTGGCCGCTTGTATGGTTTGCTCTGCCCAACTGTAAATCATGTTGCCCAATTCGGTGCGGCTGCCATCGGCACTGTCCGACACGGCATTGATTAAGCGGCTATCCTGCCAATCCTTGTTGCCCACTCGGTCATTAATTTTTTGCGCGGAATCGGTGGCGAGCTTATGCAATTTTTCGGCAGCGTCCCATGCGGCCTGTACCATCTCAGGGCGGCGAGTGATGGGTTCACCGTTGACGGTCTTGGGGGCAAACTGGCGGTCATAACCAAGCTGCTTTATTTCGGGTGGTTCGTCTTGTTCAAAACGAGCACGGCCACGTTGTTGTGGGTTTTTAATATCGTCGCTTTGGGCGCGGGCCTGCCAATCGGCATCACCCTGTTCGGCTTTCTGTTTCCACTGCGCACTAAGCCGGGTTTGATCGGCCCAGGTGCGAATCATGCGCCCGGTGCCGGAAAGGGTTTCCACGTCTTGTGCTAAGACGCCTTCAATCACTTCGGGATTTTTCCAATCGGTGCGGCCATCGTGGGCGGCGGTTATTTGCTGCTCTATGTCCTTAACGTGGGCGTCAATTTCCTCGGCGTCGTCCCACAATTTCTGGGTACTCTCCGGGCGTTGGTAGGCGTGACTTTCATCATCTGGCATTACTTTAGGGGCGAATGTTTCGTCGTACCCCATCAATTCACCGTTGCCCTGGTTGGGGCCTTCCAGCAATTCAGGGTTCATCACCTCGTCAAACGAGCGGTTTAAATAGGCGTCCATGGTGCGCGCCAGTTCAATTTGTTCCCAGCGTCTTTGGCGTTTCTCGGCAGCTTTTTGTGCGCCATGAGTGCCACCGGCAATCGCGCCACCCATACCACCACCGGCAATGCCGCCCAATGCGGTGCGATGAATCACGCCGTCCATGGGATCATGGTTGGTATCCGCTTCGTGAAGGGCTAAACCCACCTGATAACCCTGGCTGCCTTCCTCGATGGCTTCCGGTATGGCGTCGGTAGCGGCACCCTTGGCAATGGAATGCAAAATGGTTTTACCGGCTTGGGTGGCGGCCAAACCCAAACCCACCATGTTGGTTAACGCAGCGATGGGCATCTGGGTGGCAGCGGCGGTGCGCGCCAAACCCTCGGCAATGCGATGGCGCTCCACCTCGGTAAATTCTGAATCGGCCAGTTTTTCAATAACGGCGTCGTAGGTTTCGTTGAAGGTATCGCTACCACCAAGAGTGGCACCGGCCACACCAAAACTTCCCACCGTGGCAATTTTATCTACCTTGGCTTTACGGGCCAATTGTTCGGCCTTGCTTAATTTAAGCAACCGCTCGGAATTTTTGCCTGCCAATTTGGCAGCACCCATTACACCCGCTTTGGCTATACCTGCCACACCCATATAAGCGGGTAGTTGCGGTAACGCCTCGGCAATGGTGCCCACCACCTGGGGAATAGACGGGGCCGACCATTCGCCGGTTTCATCATTGTAAATCTGATTTTCTTGCGCGGCACGGTAACCTGGGGATTGTCGATTGCGTAACGACTCGCCGCCTTCTTCTAAAAATTCATCAGCACTTTCAATACCTTCTTGAAAGCCACTGCCCATGTAATCGTCACTCACCAAGTGACCTATGGTATTGACCACACCCACCAGAGTTTCACCGGCAGCAAAGGTGCCCGCCCCTAACGACAACATCACATCGCCAAAATCCCAGTCTTCCATGTCGGGAGCGGGAGCCTGGGGTTCAAAACCATAAAGGGCGTCTAGCTCGGCAAAACCATCTAACTCGTCTTCGGGTTTTTGAAAACCGTAAAGCGCATCTATGTCGTCAAAACCGTTATTATTGGCCATGCTGGAGTCCACCGGGCAAGTGATTTTAGATTGATTGTAAAGGGAAAATATTTAAAACAAAGGAGTCAACGGGAGGTGGCCCCGCAGGCAAAACCTGCGGGGGTAACGCTGCTAGCTTTGGGGTGGGCCGCCTTGAGGTCGGGCGCTAAGATTTACAGGCTGACTCTCAAACGTAATGGCGGCGATTTCATCCTGAGTAAATCCCATTGCCTCCATTTTTTCCTGTAGGTTTTCCAGCACCTTCATGGACTGGGCCTTGTTGCGCTCACCGCTGGCATTTTGCAAACCTTGAAGGGCTTGACGGTAGGCGTCCACCATCTCGGTTCTTTGCTGCGGGGAAAGCTGGCCTTTGGCTCGTTGTTGCCTGCGTTGTTTCTGTGCTGTTGCCCGACGCCCGCCACCCGCTTGTTGGTTGGCTTGTGGCGAACCCTGGGCCAGAGCGTAAGCCTCTGCACTAGGGTTAATTGACGGGGTATCATCACTAGGCCCGTCGATACCATCAGGCCATTCTTCCAAGGTAAGATTGTTTCTGGTCATGTACGCCACTTTTTCGGCCACCGGCTTGTCTGCCACCTTGGGGAATTGTTTGTCAAACGCCGCCATGTTTTTCCAGCTAGTGGGCAGGGGTGCGGGGTTATTGCCAATACTGGCCAGCACTTTTGTGTTTTTTTCGTTTTGTTTGCGGTAATCAAAGGTGAATTTTTGGGCGCGTTTGTTTACTTTTTCAAGGGCACTGTTTTTCTCGTCCTCGGTAAGCATGGACTTTGATATTTCACTGCGGGTCTTTTCAAAACCTGTCATGCGGTCATTGTAGGCTTTAACGATGGCGGTATTGGTATCGTTCAGGGCCTTGGAATCCACCCCTTCTTTACTGGTGCTATACACCACCGGACGGGCACTGTTGGTAGAGGTCTTTTCTCTTGATTTATTATTAGCGGTGGCAATCTCCTTGCGGGTAGCGTTGTCGGCATCACTCAAAGATTTACGGTTGGCAAATTCACTGTCAGCCTGGGTCATGTTGTTGGCATAACGCTTGGCCTCAAGTTTGTATTCATGCTCCCGGCGAGTCTCGGCCATGGCCAATAGACTTTGTTCGCGTTTTTTTTCTTTCTCTTCGTCACGCAGGGTGGCCCCGTATTGCATGAGACCTTGCGCGAATACCTGAGAAGCGGCTCCTATTCCTCGCATAATTAAAACTCCTGTGGGGCGGGTTGTTGAGGTTCGGTTGGCTGCTGTGGTATATCGTCAGGTGACCCTTGAGGCGAGAAGGCACCCCCCATGTCTTGCATGGTTTGCTGGGCCATTTGTAATTGCTCTGGGCTGACCACACCATTTTTCTGGGCACTCTTGCCCAGCATCGAGGCGGCCTGTTCAATCACCGGCGGGATTAAATCGTTGTAAGCCTGTTCATCATCTTCGGTAACAAGGCCCATGGCCTGGGCAATTTCCACCAGTTCCATGGTGATGATCACCAGCATTCTAAAGGTGACGGCAGGCGGCAGGCGGCCCCCCATTTTATCCTCCAGAGTATCCAGTACCACCGGCACTAGGTTGGCCATGGCACTGGGCAAGTTCTCTTGCTGCTTATCTAACAGCTCGGTGGTTTTATCGCGCATGGGGCCGTGTAGTAAATCCACCACCGCGCCATGTAACTTTTCGGCAAGGTCGGCAAGCTCCTGTGGCAGTTCACCGGCAATGCCTTGTTTGGCGGCCTCTTCCAATGGCATGTTACCTGGGGCCGGTTGTGCGTTATTTGCTTGCATGGGGTTCCCTTTTAAAAAATTAAGCGTGTTGGGTTTTAATAATGTCGTCTAAATTGCGCGGCGACTGGGGGGCGGCGCTGGCCATGGCACGGCTGCCTTGAGTACGTTGCGCCATGGGGCGGGCATTACTGCTGCGCTCCTGTATTAAACGCTCGGCATCTTCCTGAGTGGCGTTACGATTAAGGCCAAACTTGTAATCGTTTTTGTTAAAGCGTGCCTCTTCACGCTGGCGTTTGTATTCGGCCTCGTCCCCAGCGGCCATTTGTCCGGTGGTATTAGCAGCGGTGGCCAGTGCCACCGATTGCCCGGCGGTTAAACCCGCCGACGTACCAAAGGCGGCATACCCCGTGTAACCCATAATGGCGATGGTGGCGATTGTCCATTTGTTTTTATCAACAAACTTGCCCAGTTTTTTTAGTGGGTTCGACATAATAATTTCCTTTATTTAACCGTGTTAGACGAGAAACGCTTACGAGTTGAGCCTGACTTTTTACGCCCGCGCCTGCCCATGAATCCCCCGCGCCCCGACGAGGCTTTTTTGGATGGGCCAGCCGGTTTGGCGTCTATGGGGCTGGCAATACTGGACGTTGTATTTTGGTCGTTGTCGCTGGCGTTGGTAAGGTCTATGCCCATGGCTGCGGCGCGGGCCTCGTCTTCAGTTTGTGTGTCGGGCACGGCGTTAGTTTGAGGGTAAGCGTTAGGGTCACCCTTGTTATCATCGGGAACATAGGACGTGCTGTTGAGGCCCACGTTTTCTTGCTTAATGCCGTCGATTTCATCTTGGATAACTTTATTGGCCTTTTCGGCTGCTTGAACTTCCGCGATGTTATCTTGGCCACCACCGCCATCATAAGTGGGTTCAGGCACGGTCTGTAATTGAGTTTCTAAATGTTCGATGGATTCCTCGTTTTGTGCTATTTGCTCACGCTGCTTTACTTTGTTGGCTTCCACCTCGTCGCCGGTGCCACTGCTGCCGCTGCCTTCTCCGTTATCATAATCGTTCTCCATGGCCGCTTTCATGCCGCCACCGTTCACGTCCTCGTTACCGGCCAGCAATAAAGACGATAAATCAATGTCTCCCAGGTTCATGTCAAAGTCATTTAAAATGTCCATGCTCTCGGTGAGCCATTCCATTTGTGAACGGCCATTTTTTCGCACCTCTTCAATGGCGGCGGTTTGCTGTGGCCCGGTCATGTTAGAGGAATAGATAGCGGTGATCTGGCGATTAATGTCGGTTTGAATACCGGCGGCATGGGTGCCGTATTGCTTGCGCAATTCGCCGTCCATGTCTTTCATGGCTTTTTCGTTAAACTGGGTTAACTCCTTGTCCATGACGCCAATTTCATGTAGCTGTTGATCATCCAGTTTTCTCTGGTCGATACCCTCCATGTGGGTGGCGTAATCCTGGGCGGCCTGTTCCTGGGCAGTACGCTCGCTGGTGTTGTACTCTTGATTGTCTTCCCGGTCTTGGTTTTGAAAACTCTGTACGTCCTCACGGTTAGCGTCGCTATGAGCCTGAGTATCTTCGCGGGTATCACGGGCCTCAGACTGATTGTCTTCACGGGTTTGATCTTGAAAATCTTGCTGACCTAACCGCTCGTTAGTGCCATAGGCTTGATTGTCTTCACGGTTGCTGCGGTTTTCAAACTGCGAATCTTCACGAATATTCGCCGCTTCAAATTGCTGATCTTCACGATTAGCGCGGTTTTCATATTGTGAGTCTTCACGAATTTGCGCCGCCTCATACTGGCTGTCTTCACGATTAGCACGGGCCTCGTACTGATCATCTTCGCGGTTGCTGCGGTACTCGTGCTGTACGTCTTCACGGTTTTGATTAGCGTGTTGCTGGTTATCATCTTGCAAGAACCTGGTTCTACCAAACTGGTTTTCAGAATTGATAAAATCGTTTTCCATTTGTGTGTTGTACTGCGACGCTTGGCTGTAAATATTCGCGTCCTGGGAGGCAATGGGCATAGCACTGTTTATGGCCGCCTCACGCACGGCACCCACACCCACGCTTGTATCGTCCATGCCCCGGCTGTTCATTCTGCGACGGGCTTTTTCTTGATTGATGCGCATGTAATCGCTGTTTTCATCCATCAAACGATCCATGTTACCGCTCACGGTTTCATTGGCTTGCACGGTACGTTTCACGGCAGCCTTGGCCACTGGGTCGGCCAGAGTACCACCCACACTGTCACGGTCTGCGATGGCATCACGGGCACCCACCGTACCCATGGTCACAGCATCACGCGCCCCGGTAGCACCACGGGTCACGGCATCACGGGCACCCGTGGCGTCGGCACTTACCTGGGGGCGCGCACTCACTGGCGAGGTGGCGACATTATTGTTCATCACCGCCCCGGCAGAAAAAGTGGGCTTGTTGTTGCCCCGCATGACGCTGTTGGCAGTTTGATTAAACGCCACCGAGTGGCCTTGTCGTTTCATGGGTTTTACATTGGCGTTGGCCATAACGTGCCCTCGAATAGATTTATAAAATTGGGTTATTTTTCTTTGCGGTGCCAGTGAATATTTTCGTCGTCCTCGATGGAGGCCAGACCATGGCTGCCGCCTGCGGGATCAAAAAAGGACAGCACCTTGTCGATCCACAAAAAGGCTAAATTTTTATCACGATTTTTGCCCACCACCGAACTGGCGGTTTCGTCGCATGAGCCGAACATGGCATGACCATGGGGGCGCAGAATGACATTGAGCACGGGGGCCAAAATAGTTTGCCAGCCCTGGTCTAACCAGAGCCAAATTTGCTGACTGTATTGCTGCGGTCGGGTATGACCGGGCGCGATAAAAACAAAAAGCATCCCCACGAGCGTGTAAAATACATAGGGGAACACCCTCCACACGCCAAAGGCGGCGGCTAAAACAAGGGAAAAAAAAACCAGTACAGAAAACAGCGCGTGAATTACTTTCATAATTATTAAGCCTTTTTTGTGGGGAATTTTTGACGTTTTTGTTTTTATGCTTGAGGGTTACTTGTCACCCACAATAATAGGCAATACCGTTTTCTTAGTGCCTGCCAATATTGTGGTGCCGTTGTCATCTGTGGTGGTGGTGGTATTGTCGGCGATTAGGAATTCTGAATTATCACCCCAGCCATTTCCGTCAAATAACTCAAAATATTGGGATTGCCCACCAGCGTTATCCACAAAGCTACCATTGGGGAGTAAGTTAAAGTTGTTGAAGGTTGTCGTTACTCCTACCAGACAATGCGCAAGCCTCCCTTCGTTCTCTCCGTCAAGTATGCGGTAGATGGTATTTGCTACCCACGTTTGTGAGCTAAGCGTTGTGGGCGATGCGATAACGTCATCAAAATCAGCGCCAGAATCATAAGCCATCTCCTTAAACACGCTGGCCAGTTTTAGTTGCCCGTTATCGCGGGATAGGTAGGGCAGGGATTTGGCGGCTGGGCCTGTGCCACCTAAGTTTACGGTGCCATGTTTCGGCGGGTTGTATGCAGCATTAAGTATTGGCGCTCCTACACTAGGATTGATGGAGTAACTGATTAACATGCTGCTCTCAAGACGAGGGTTAACATTATTAACAGGTATCTTACCTATCAATTCGCTAACTATTCCTGCACCCCAAAGTGTATTGAAAGTATTGACCGCTAGTGGCGTACCCAACTTACCCCCCAACACCTCACCATTCACATCATCGGTGAATATGTGGGCGGGGGTTTTGTAGTGCTGCATCATCAACCTTGTGGCTGGTATCGGGTTTGCGTAAGCATTAGCTGCCCCCTCATACGCTGCTTTCGTTGTACCACTTGAATCATTTGACCATGCTACCCCCTTATCGTCTGACCAAGTTCGGCTAATCCACTCTGTATTTTTTCGCTTAGCTTTCCTGAGTATGCTTGAACCATCAGGAATATAGTCCTCCCCAAGCTCACCATACAAAAGTGGAAATCCGTCAAAGCCTGTGGCATTTGCGAGGTAGGTGGCTTTTGGGCCTAGGTCTAGGTAGGAGGAAGTAACTATAAAATTATGTGTACGCATATCCGAACCAGAAGTACTGCCGCCAACTCTGAGGTAAACATTACCAATAATACCAGAGCCAGTGGTTAGCTCATCAAGCTCAACCGTCTGGCCATCAGATACAACCACTGCTCCGTCACTACTCAAGTGGTCTATCACCCCCGTCCAGCTACGGGGCCAGTTGCTTGGGTCAGAAATCACATCGGTGCGGGTAATTTCCTGCGTGGTGGCGGTGGAGTATTCGACTTTTAGGATGGTGTAAACGTCGCCGTTGGTGCGCTGGTATATGGCATCATAGAATAGCGCCTTTGCGCTGGTTGCGGTTTTCGATAATTTTAAGTAGTCACTATTAACTGATGCAATATACCCTGATGCAACATACCCACCACTGTCAGTTAAGAATACGACGAATTCCCCCACTTTGTATTTTGACGTGTCACCCACCGAGAAATTTTCAGATGGGTCGGTTGTGTATCCCTCAACCACCCCCCGCTCTTTCACCACCGTGCGCGGCGCACCTTCCATCACATAATTTTTTAACTCCCCTGCTACCGCACGGTTATGCCAGTAGTCCGGTTCTAACTGGGTGGGCGTTGGGTACTGCGCTTGCAGCCTCAAATCCAAAATCTGGGAGGCGTAGATGGCGTCATAGAATTTAGAATCTGGGCGGCCATAAACAGTACCACCTATTGATCCATCCCTACTACCAACTGCTGCTTTGCTGAACGTTTCTGGCGTAGACTTAAATTTCCATGCTGTAGATAAATGCCAATACGCGCCGCTCACAGGGCCGCCAGCGGAATCTTCTCCAACAAGCGCACAGCCATTGGGATTTTTTGCAGGATCATAAGCCCCGCTGTTAAGTCTTTGGCAAAGCGCGATGGGGATGGCGAAACATAGGCCGTTGTGGGCGACTGTTAAATCAAGTCCACCTGAATCACCACATGTAAAAGCACCATCTAAAGGTATAGTATTGCCACTATAATTTTTAGTTGAAAAATTACGTGGGCTAGTTGCGCCGTAGCCAGGGCTGACAACATCTATCCCTTGTGCTTTGGGGTAACTATAAGAATTGTAGCGCAGGTAATTACTGCCTTGTGGGTCAAGGTATTGCCAGCTATTGCCTAACCCTTCCGCAACTTTGATTCTGAATTTCACCTGAATAATATCCCCTTCATCACTGAGGTACAGATTATTTTCGGGGTCGGCTAGGCAAACTTTTTGTTGTGCGGTGGTGAGCGTTGACCATAGCGCGGCATATCCAGCCGTGACTAAATCCCAATTTCCAAACGCCGAGTACCCCTGCGCGATTAAATTATTCGCTAGGGTAATGCCTTCGTAAGTGGTGGCCCCGTATTGCACATTGCCCAATGGGCAGAATAAGTCACTGCCTGTGCCGGTGATTTTTTCATGGAAACTTTCTAGGAAAACAAAATCTTTGCGGGAGGTGATGACGGACTCTGAGGCTGGCACTACAGACACACTTCTGTATCTGGTTATTCCAGCGGAAGCGGTTATTAATGACACTGTGGTCTGGGTAGCAGTTGCCGTGAAGCTTAGGGTTATAACAAGACCAGCTTCGCTACCAAAAGAT
>MAAB01006363.1_pt1 | contig 10197 bp, 5 predicted proteins | sample 1115991 | NCBI WGS metagenome assembly MAAB01 (sample SAMN04961124, study PRJNA320927) | seawater metagenome | isolation source: sample BD02T18 sea water enriched with oil for 18 days | place: USA:Gulf of Mexico | collected 2013-07-27 | reverse complement strand
AAGACGTCGCGAAAGCGGTGAGATCTCTCAATAGTCGGCCACGAAAATCACTGGGTTACCAAACTCCAAGTGAGGTGTTCCGTTCGCTCTGAATGGTGCACTTAGGAGTTGAATTCGGGATTTGAATTTCTATGGCGCGGGGTCAGGTCTTGTTTTGTGCATTTAAGGCAAAAGGCAAGACCTGACCCTCATACCCTATTGATCGTTTTTTTTCATTTTATTAAGCGGTGAGTCCGATTTGTATGGAACTTTTCCCGACGGAGTATGCTGTGAAGCAGGGTCCAAATGTGCATCTTGATCATCAAAGAATATATGCGGTTTAAATGCCTTTAACACTTTTGATTTTCCAAGCCCCCCAAGAAAGAAAATTTCATCAATATACACACCCCAATGCCTTAATGTTTTAATAACTCGCATTTCCGCGGGCCCACTACGCATTGTTACGATTGCTATACGAATAGGTGAAAAATCAACTTTATGAGGTAGACGATCTTGTAACCTTGATAACTTCTTCAGAAGTGTTGCATACGGCCCATCATTTAATGGGCTATCTTGCTTTTGATCTTCTCTCTTCTGGAAAGTATCTAAGCCCTCTGATTTATAAACTATTTCACTTTCATCACTAAACAATACTGCATCACCATCAAATGCAATTCGAACCTGCCCTTCTGGAATTTTATCAATATCACTAGGAGGGGCCTTAACCACTGCAACAGCACATGCATCACTATCAATTACCTTTTGTGCATCGCTACTACTTGTAGTCAAAAATAAATCTACATCAAAAGCATCCAAATAATCAACAACAGACTCACCACCAGTAAAGGCAGACCTTGTTATATCCAAATTTTGCTGTCTGATATTATTAAAAACTCTTACACCTGTCGCAGGGCTGTTACGTGACATAACAACAATTTGAACAAGGGGGGATTCGCCTTCTGGCTGAAATTTATTCAAAGACATAAGCGCTTTAACTAAATGAAATCCAGTACCAGGTTCAAGCGACTCAGTCTCTCTTTCCTCCATATACTCCCTATATTCTTCAATAGCAGCCTCTGGGTCAATATGGCGATTTTTTCTAAATACAGCGTCAGCTTCACTCAGGTCAAACAATGCAGTGGAAGTAATTCCAACAACTAATGTATCTGATAAATCTAATGACATTTTACGTCCTTGTATGATTATAGTCGGGTCAGGTCTTGCGTTGTGCGCTAAGGCAAAAGGCAAGACCTGACCCGCGGCCAGGAAGCGTTAATATTTTTTATAACTATCTAGAGGTAAGCCCCTCTCACCTGATATTTTAAGAATATTACAAACAATCTCAAAATATTGGGGCTGTATCCCTTCTATCTCTTTATGCTCGCCATGATCGTTTAACGAACGAATAACTTTAAAGTTCGACCAGGTACCTCTTTGAGTTATTATTTCATTAACTTCATGATGCTTAGTACAGCCATGCTCCCGGAATATTTTAATGTAATCACTAATTTCACTGGTCTCATTTAGTGAGAGAGGCTTGCCCCTAATTACAGATTCAGAAACTTCTCGATTACTAGAGTATTCGCGATACAACAATACCATCTTGCAAAATTTATCAGCGCCACTGGGAACTAACAACTGCAAATCTTGCCAAGATAATTTCGTTATATTTGTAACATGAATTGTACTTCTTCTGCCCTTCCTATTTGTGACCTGCACCACTTCATTTACTTTGAAATTTGCCATTTCCCTGTATAAATTTACATCATATTCAATTTTCACAATCCCCTCCAATTCAAAATATGGCGCTAGGCCCAGTATTATGGACTCAGGCAAAAGGCAAGACCTGGCCCTCACTCTATATGAGTTTGCCACTTAAATAATATAAAATCCTCGTTCTTCAAATTTTTTCTTATCAGCGGCATTGAGTTTTTTGACCCCCCAGATTAAGCGATGTTTGGGCCTCGATGATGCCACATACGCAAATCGTGCAGCTTCACTTCCCTCATCTCGTAACCAGCTTTTCCAGTGTGAACCTGGCTGCCCACTAGCATTTGCCGCCGAGACTAACATAGTTACTTCATGGGTTTCGCCTTTAGCGCCATGAATGGTAGTTTTTCGCCTACCCGTTTTTACGCTCACTGCTTGACCTAAGGAATCACAGATAAGATCACTAGCCTCGCCTGTAGGTGCACGTAAATTTATAGCTTTAAATGGCTCAATTACAGTTTTAATTTCATCCAACACAAAAAGTTGATCGGGTATAGATCTTATATATTTCTTAGCTTGTTTAGTCCATTTTGACCAACTGATGTCTATATTTTTTAATGAATCACCACTGATATAATCTAACGATAAAAAAAGAAACCTTCTCCAAGCTAAATTTGATTCTATAACCTGTGGACAATTAAAACCATTCGGTTTGACACTTTCATTTATATGATACCTAATAAATTCAGAGTATAAGGTTATAGATTCTTCTATTGCCTCCATATCATCACCATTAAATAATTTAATAGCTAAAGCTAACTTATGGATAGGTTTTAAATTAGTAGCCGAGGTACGGAATTTTTGCAGTGTTGAATGACCTCGTGCCACTATTACAGCGTTATTATAATCAGCACTTAATTCTTCAAAGATGTTAACTAATTCAGTAGGACAAGTTTCATACTGCGCCAGATAGCATGACGGTTCTAATTGCGACAATTGACCTACTATATTGTGGCGTCCTGTTAAGGTTCCACATAGATTTATTATCTTTTGGCAACTTCGAAAGTTTCTCGTAAGTTCAAGGTTTGTGAAAGTATTATCTAAAGTAAACTGCTTCACTGTATTAGGATCCACATCTCTGAACCCATATATAGACTGGTGAAGATCACCTATAAAATGCAACTTCACTCCAGCACCTGAGAGTTTTTTAAAAATCATCAATTGCTCAACAGATAGATCTTGACACTCATCGATAATAATTATTGGAAACTTTAAAGAAAGTAGTTCTAAAAAATATTCGAAGTCTTTTTGGGAAAGTGCTTTAAATGCCAGAAATTCAATATCCTTATAGGTTGCATAACCTGCACTAAGCATCTTTTCTTTTGTATCGACTAAATGTTGTTTTTGCCACTCCTCAAGTGAAGTTCCATTTAATGTTCGATCAATACCCTTTTCACCAGTATTAAAAATAATACTCCCACTCTTAATATCCACTGAATAATGGTGTGCATATACATTACCTCTGCCAGCGATCCCCCACTTGGTTCGGAAACCCATACTTGAAGAAGCTTCGACAATCCGAATTGAGCAATCGCCATCCGCCCCCGTATAACCTGTCAACTGACTAGCGAGAGGGTTCACAATATTTTTATATATAAAACTGTCAAATGTACCTAGGAAATGTGGAAATAAAGTACTGTAATTAGGTAAATATTTAGATATACGACTCTTTAACTCTTCTGTAGAGCTATTGGCAAAAGAAAGGATAGCCATACCGCCCGGAAAGTTATTCCAGCCTTCAACTTCCCTTGCCACTTTTGCCGCTACCACTTCTGTTTTACCACTTCCTGGGCATGCCTCCAAGAAAACGTGCTCGTTAATACTTGATTGAATATAATCTTTTTGTTCATCAGTAAACACGGGCATTATTCAACTGCCTCACTTTCAACCGAAGATGCCCAAAAAATTGATTCCCTTATATATTTTGGAACACTTATAATTAGGCATTCACGCACTATTTTATCCGCAAGAACCTGGGCAAAAAAGCCCTTACCAACGCTATTATCATCAATTCGCATAAGGATTTCATGTGCAGCCCACGCCTTAAATTTTGGAGATCTTTTAGTCCAATCCTTCCTAGAAATTATGTTGAGTTTATTTATCACTTTACTTTTCCCTGACTTAGGCTTAGGCCAAAGTGATGCGAGCACACTAGCCATAATTGCAGCATTATTTCCTTCCATTGCTAAATCATATTCAAGTGTTTTATATTCACTGACGAATAGTCGAGCATTCTCAGAACTCGAAATAGTATCCAGTAGCTTAAGAGCGTGATTTGTCCCAGCAGGAATATTTCCAACATAAGGTTTTAATGGAACAGCGGTTTCCTTTCCTTCTTCATCTGTTATCTTTTCTAGCTTTGGAGGGTCAAGATCAGTTAAACCTGAACAACGAATAGGAATATTTATACCAACTTGGTCTTCTTCATTATCAAGACCTGTTAAATTGCAGTAAAACCTCATAAAATGTTTGAAATATATCCCATTCAAGTTAATTGTCGATATCCCTTGATCTTCAAAACTTCTCTTACCAATACCTTGATCTTTTAAAACTTGTTTTGCTAATACTGGAATTAGCATTTGCTCAGCAATTCCCTCGACAAGTACAACTCCACTAGCAAAGAGAAGATTTGATTTGGTGACATCCAGCCAACGATTAATAAATTGTTTACTTGTACCTGGAATGCCACATAACCGAAGTGGTGTCGCTATAGTTGGTATCGTTCTAGACAAATGGATAATAGAGTCAATATCCACTGAAGAAGCTAGAACCGTTGAATGGCTCGTTACTATAACCTGAACATTACTCCCTTCATCAGCCACTGATTTCAAATGATTTAGTAGTCTAATCTGTAATTGAGGGTGCAAATGGGCCTCAGGTTCTTCTATTAGTAACAACTTAAATAGAAGACTTTCTTCTTCATCACCATCATCTAAAGTTAATTCCGCTAAAATTGAAGCTATATATAATAGGTTGTTATACCCAAGGCTGTTTTGACTTAAACTTCTAAATAATCCTTGATCTTGCTCTGACATATCAGGAAAAAATAACAGTGTTAGACTTTCTACAATTTTTGTAAAATCATCTTCTGCAAACTGAATTCTGGTGCTTTGACCAAAATGATGACCTATTGCTTTTCCTAAATGTTCGGAAATTAATTCATTGGCCTTCTTAATACTTAACTGATCATCGCCAGCTAAATCTACATTAAAACTTTTAATTTTTTCTTCTAGCGGATGAACTTCGTTTTTTTTACGTAATTCTTTTAATTCATTTCGATTTATAGATTTAAGTAATTTGGAAAGTCTAGATTGTCTTCCGTTAGTCAATTTTGATTCTGCATCGCGTAACGGAGGCAAATAAATACATTGAATTAGTTCAACTAACTCTGGGTCAAATTGGGAGCCTTTTGAAGATCCGCCCCACATAAGCTTTCTATAGCGTCCTCTTTTCTCCTTATTTTCTGCTTGTAAATTTAAAGTTGCAGTATCCGTCCCCCCAGTCCAAGGTAACAATGCAACTTTTTCTTTTAGATTAAGGCCTATAAAATCAGCCTTAATTGAAAAACATGAAGCTGCTGTAGCTCCTGATTCGAATGCACAAAAGAAATCATCACTGCTTACACTATACCTACCAGTCTCAGAGTCTTGGAATAGTTGCCTTATAGCGTTAATTATTGCAGTTTTCCCAGCACCGTTTTCACCGACAATAACATTTAATCCACCTGTAAAAGAAATGGCGAACTCTTCGCCGAAACAGCGGAAACCAGATACCTTTAAATTACTTAAGTACATACATTTCTCTTAAATCTTAATTACCAATTGTCATCAATTAATTAGAATTTGGCCTGATACTACAAATACCTTGAAATAACAGCCTATATATCAAACGATTCTTCAAGTTATATAAATGCATTAACCATATTCATGAATCCTCACACACTAAATTGTTTATCCAACTTACTCACCCCAAGCCCACTCATTTTCTTAATCTCAATCTGCACAGGAATCCTCTCCTTCAACGCCTCAACATGACTAATCACCCCAATCATCTTCCCAGAGGCATTCAAGTTATCTAACGCATCCAGCGCAATATCCAGCGTTTCTCTGTCCAACGTGCCAAATCCTTCATCAAGAAACAGGCTATCTATCTTTGTTTTATGGCTAACTAAATCAGATAGCGCTAATGCCAACGCCAAGCTAACCAAGAAACTTTCACCACCCGACAATGTTTTAGTATCCCGAACGGCATCGGCCTGCCAGGTATCTATCACCTCTATCTCTAACGCTTCACCTTTTTTACGGTCTAGCTGATAACGACTGTGCAAATGTACCAACTGCATATTCGCTAGATGTATCAGGTGATCTAACGTGAGCCCCTGTGCGAACACCCGGAATTTTTTACCATCGGAAGATCCAATCAGGCTTTTAAGGTAGTTCCAGTCATCGTACTGCTGTTGCTGGGTTTCTATTTCGGCTAACAGGCTTTTTTGCTGTTCACGTTTATCTGTATCGGCTTTAAGACGCTGCTCTATCTCGCCCAGTTGTTTGTTTGCTGTGCTAGTTTGGTTTTCAGCCACGTCAATAAGCTGTGTTAGCTGGTCTTGGCTTTTATCACTTAGGGTTAGTTGCTTAACGGCTGTAAACGCCTCTGCGGCCTGTTGCTGCAATGCATTACATTTCACCAGCTGCGCATCTAGCGATTGCTTTAGTGCCGCTAATTCCTGCTGCTGGTCATCATCTAATAAGGCGTCACTAAAGCTTTGTTCGGTGGTAAATGGGCTATCTAGCAGGGCTGTATTCCACTGTGATTGCGCTTCATTTTGTTTAACTAGCTGCGTGCTTTGTGCTAAAGCATTATCTGTTAGCTGTGCCTGTAGTGTATGTGCAGCGGTATTCAGCGCTTGCGCCGTTTGCGCAAGTAGCTTTAAGGTTTGCTCATGATGTGCCACAAGATCAGATAGGCGATTACGCTCTGCAAGGCAGTCTTTGTTTTCAAATAAGCTATAACGCGTATCACTGGCTTGTTTAATGCTGCTTTCTAACTGGCTAAGTTGATTGCCTAGTTTGGCTGCCTGTTCATTTTTATCGGCAAGTTGTTGTGTGGTGTTTTCATGTTGGTTTGTATTTTGTTGCAGGGCCTTAGCCAGCTTGGTTTGTTCGGCCATTTTTTCTTGATAGCGTTGGCTTTCAGTTAGCCTGGCTTCTAACCATTGGTTTTGATCTTGCAGGCTAGGTAGCTGCGCATCAATTTGCCCAATATTGCGTAGCTGCCCATGCTGCTGTAATTGAGTAGCCAGTTGATCTTCTGTGTTTTTAAAGTCTTGTTCTGAAGTTTGTAATTGCTGTAAATAGTGGGTTTCTTGTTTTAAGCCATGTGTTGTTTTTTCTTGGTGTATGCTTTCGTTATTACGAAGACCTTGCAGTACCTGTGACTGCTTTAACGTTAAATCGCTAGCGTGCTTCAGGGCTTTATCGGCTTTTTCAACTGACTGATATCTTTCTTGTGCGTTTAGTCTTTGTGTATGGGCTTGCTGAAATAAAGCCGGTATAACACTGACATCACGCTCTATTGCCACATTCCAGTTAAACGGCTGTGATGTGACGCCCCACCCTGTTACTTGTTGTTGCAGGGTGTTGGTTAATGCGGTGTTACTGGTTTGTATTGCGGTGCACTGTGTTTCAAGTTGAACCAGCCTTGCTTTAGCCTGCGAGCCTTGCTCTTCTAGGGCGGCTAATTGCTGTTTTTCAGTATGAAGCTGATTTTCACTGCCTGTGCTACTCGTTGCCTGATAAGCCGCTATGGCTGGGTGATCGGTTGCACCACATAACGGGCAAGCCTCTTCAGCTTGCAGATTGTCCCTATAGCTTTTAAGGCTGACTATTTGTTGCTCTAGCTTTACGGATTTTTCAATCTGTTCAATCAGTTTTTTCTGTTGTGAGTAGTCGGCTCGTAACTGCGCAACAATACGGGTTGCGGCTGTTTTATCGGTTGCTAATTGTTGTAGCTGTTGTTGCTGTAGATTCAGGTTGTTAGCGTTTACCTGGTAGCCTTCAAATAGGTGTGTGCACTGCGTTAAGGCTGACTGTAAATTTGAATGCTGATAAAAGGCGGCCTGTACTGTGTCTACGCTTTCACCGTTTAATATGCTGTTTAGGGTATTTTGGCTATTGGCTTGTGCTGCCTGGCACTCAAGCAACTTGGCTTCTTCTGCTAAAGCTTGTTGTTGCTGCTGTGCCTGGGTGGCTTGTAACGCCTTAATGTCGGCTTGAGTAAGCAGCAGCGACTTTTCAAGCTCGCATATTTGTTGTTTTTTGTTTGCGCGGTCTTCAAACTTTGATTGCCATAGGGGCAGTGTTGATTGCAGGTTTTCATGGTGTGCATTATCACGTAGGTAATTATCTAACTTGGCCTTTTCAGTGATGCCTTGCTGAATACACTTATTAAGTCGCTCATTCTCTTGCTGCAATGCGGTGAGCTGCTGCTTTATTTGTGCACTTTCAGTGCGGCTACTTACACGTTGTGCATTAAGGCCTTTAAGTTTTTCATCTAACGGAATTATTTGTTCAGTAATTAAGCTGTTTACAGCTTTGCTTTCTATGGTTAGCGCATCAAACGCGGCTTGCGCTGTTACCTGCTTGGGCGTGAACTGGGCTATTTGTTCAGTATTGAGCTTATTGGATGTATTGAGTGCTTCTGCCGCCTTAACAAGCTCTGTGAACGTTTGTGCTGCTTGCTGCGCGCCAATGAACAACGGGCGTAACTTATTAGCGGGTTCACTGTTGGCCAACTTTTGTAATGCGGGTGCGTTGTCTTTAAGTGCTTGTTCGGCCTGCGCTGTATCTGTTTGCGTTAACGCTAGCTGTTGCTTGGCTGTTTGATGATTTTGAAGGTTGGTAATGGCTTGCTGATGACTGGCCAACTCTTTTTGTGTGCTTTTAATGCTGGTTTCTAATTGCGTCTTTTTAGCTTTTTGCTCATCAATCGCCTTTTGATCCAATACATCAACATTTTGGCTGCGATCGCGTAACCGCATTAAGGTAGCTTCTTCTTCTCTGAAGCGATTAAATACCTCTTCAGATATTTTGCCGTATATCTCGGTGCCTGTTATTTGCTCTAATAGCTCGGCCCGTTTACCTGCCTCTGCATTTAAAAATGCAGCAAAGCCACCTTGGGCCAATAACATGGATTTTGTAAAGCGACCAAAGTCTAAACCGGTAATACTGGCTATTAGGGTGTCTTTATCTTTTACCTTATCTGCAATAATCTTATCGCCAGGGGCGCTTTCATCGGCGTCATTACCATTAGACACTTCGGCTAATTCGACTTTAGCAGGCTGTAATTTCCCCTCAGCAGCGCCTCTTGCTCGCCTTACTTCCCAAAAGGCACGGTAACGCTTTTGTTTAACCTCAAACTCTACCTCGGCTAAACATTCACCTGTATGGCGGGTCATGACTTTATCGGCAGGTGAAGGCTCGTTTAAACGCGGGGTTCGATGATACAAGGCTAGGCATATAGCATCTAATAAGGTGGTTTTTCCGGCTCCGGTTGCACCTGTTATAGCAAATAGGCCGCTGCTAACAAAAGGCTCTTGTGAAAAATCAATTTTCCACTCGCCCTTCAATGAATTTATGTTTTTAAATCGCAGGCTTATAATCTTCATTATTCAGCCTCTTCTAATAAGCTATTTACAACGTCATCGAATGCTTTTGTCACTCTGGCTTTTTGGGCTTGCTGCTCTGCGTCGTTCCTGTCTTCACCCTCTTTGTTTTCAAGAGCGAGCCTTCTGGCAAACACATCTTGCGGGGTTAACTCTTGTAAGGTGATTTTAGCGTCTGCCTCTAAACTTTGTAGCCGCTGCTTACGCTCTCGCCTTAGCAATAACACTTCAAGCGGCAGCTCTTCTACCATTAGCTGAATACGCTGCTGCAGGTCATTTAAGTAGTCTTGTGTGCTCACTTCTATATCTAACCATGCGGGCAGTGTGGCGTCATATTGGGTCGCCAGGGTTTTGATTTCACTCTCGATTGATTTTAAATCCCCTTTTATTAGGTGCATAGGCTGAAAACGAGGAATTTGCTCTGGGTTCACCTGCGTTAATGCACCATTGTGAAAGGTGGCAATTAATATGATTTTGTCATTGTTTAGTTCATCAAAGCTAAGCGGTATAGGAGAACCACAGTATCGAATATGTTCACAGTTGCCGATTTTTTGGGTGCGATGAATATGCCCTAAGGCGATGTAGTCGGCTGGTGGAAACGCCGATGACGGGAACGCATCGAGCGATCCGATATAGATATCACGTACCGATTCTGAGGTTTTAGCCCCTACCGTTGTTAAATGGCCAGTGGCGATGATGGGCACTTGTTTATTTAATTCTTTTAATACCCGGCTTTGTTCTTCTTTCGCTAACAGGTAGATGCTTTGGTAGTGATCACTAATGGCTTG
>MAAB01006362.1_pt1 | contig 10199 bp, 9 predicted proteins | sample 1115991 | NCBI WGS metagenome assembly MAAB01 (sample SAMN04961124, study PRJNA320927) | seawater metagenome | isolation source: sample BD02T18 sea water enriched with oil for 18 days | place: USA:Gulf of Mexico | collected 2013-07-27 | reverse complement strand
CGCTTTAATGTTTCTTTAACGATTTCCCACTCAGATGCCGATAATTGACGAATACTTAAGCTATAGCGCAATACATGCAATAACAAATCGCCAGCAAATGAAGATCCCTCGTCTTCAATACGTTGAAAAAGGTTGTCACGATAACCAGCAGGATCGAGGTCTAAAGTACGAAAATCGTTGAGGATACCTAACTGCCAACGATAGCATTGCTCATCTATAGGATATTGAGCAGAATAGGCAACTATCTGCTCAACCACTTCTGGCCTATTCGCCTCAGCTAATAAATCAATCGCATGATTGTGAATTGTTTTACAATCTTTCTTTTTTACAACAGGTTGGGAACTATCAACATAAACAAGCTTGATCTGATCAAGTAGATTATCAGTATCAACTGTAATCTCAGCCTTTAAATAGAAGCTTTCGCCATCCCATTTCTGCTTGAGAATACGAGTTTTGGTAAGTGCTTGAGAGAAGGTTTTATAGTTAGCTTGAACTTGACGACTAAAGTCATCACCATCGAGAGCTTCTTGTTGGCTAAAGCTGGATTGCACTTGCACCCCAACCTCTTGAATAACTAATGACTGCAGCTGCTGCATTGCCGCTTTACGCGCACTGACCTTAGAGTCATTCTCGCTAGCGTTATAGGTATACTCTCTTTCGAATAGCTCAATACTTCCCGCCCAAAGCGGCTGGCAAAAAAGTGATTGATAGATCAATACCAGCAATAACAGCACATATTTCATGTATCTTCCTTGTTAAAATTCATTCAATTCGGCAACCGCATCCTGTACGGCAAAACGCACTTTATCATTACTTGGCTTCACTTGGCTGAGAAATTTCAATACTGGAAGCCTGTCACTATGAAAGCCAGCCATCACTTCAACAATCAAACGTTGAACTTTATTAGAATAAACGTGAAAGTTCTTACTATATTCAGGCAAAGCGGCAACCCCTATGGCTTTTAAACCGAGAAACCCCTGCTTTGATACCTTATCTTCGCCATTCTCCATAGCCCAAATCATCATATCAATGGTCTCTTGATCTTTAGAGCCGATATTAGAGAGTATCTTTAATAACGAGACGATCAGCTTTGATGGCATACTGTAGCCATTGCTTTCTTTAAGACTCATAAGCTTACTTTGCACATCGTATTTCACAACGTTAGCCCGTTCACCATAAGCTATTAGATACTCAGCAGCCTTATTTTGAATTCGCCGGTTCTCATAAAATAATTTATCCGCATACTCAGTAATTTTAAACTCACCCGCTAGCTCTAGCTGATACTCAATTTTCAATAAATCCTTGCGTTTATTCGATAAGTTAGCTTGCTCAATAATATGGCGAACTTTCGCTGGGTACTGCTTCACTAAAGAATCGACTACCTGAAAATAATAAGGGTTATTATTTTTCTCCCTATGCAGCTTAAGCAGTAATAAGAAAAACTTCCGGCTAATTTCCCCCGACATATTGGCATTACCAATAAAGGTACTGAGGAATTCAAGACCATAAGCATTTTGATTTTCATTAAAAAATCTTACAGCCAATAAAGATAAATTTTTATTAGATTCGTCATTCAATAAATAAAAGTATTTTTGATAATATGATGAGAAAAGATCTGGCCGTTGCTCTGCTGTCACTTGTAAAAATAATTCAATGGCGCGACTTAAAGAAATATCACCCCCTATTCCTAAACCCCCTCTCTTTGCCAAGGAAAAAACATCCGCCATTTTATGTTGTATAGAATCATCATTCTCAAGCGGACTTGAAACCAGTCCTAAAATGATGGCATATAGAGTGTCTTCATCAACAAGATCCAATGATTTCTTTACGATCGTCCATTCACTACTGGATAACGCACTGCCCGCTAAACTATAGCGCAACAGATATAGCATAAATTCATTATCAGGAGCTGACTCTTCGCGCCCAATTCGATCAAACAAATACTGGCGATAACCCGAAGATTGCAAAGAAAATTTATTTAAGTTATTTAAAATGACTAACTGCCAGCGATAACAACCATCATCTATAGGATATGCTCGAGAATAATCAATTAACTTCTTTGAAAAATCATTACTTTCATAGTCTGCTAAAATAGCCATTGCATTATCTTGTACCGATCTACAATAGCTCGCTGTTTCAGGCACCAATGAATGGACACAACTTGAAGATACTATAGTGAAACTCAGTAGAATATAACGAAGATTAAAACCTCGCATAACAAATCCTTGTTTTAACTGATGCTTTTTTATTATTTAAAATGCTTCCTGCATTCTAGTCACATGACTAAAAAATTAGCGGCATCAGTATATTTTCACCTTGCACGTTGTCAAATTAATTTACAAAGAAAAGAATATTTGAGACTCATATTGTGACGAGTATTACATTACAAACGGGTGGGGATTAAATGAGGACTGAGGAACTAATAAAAAACCATTACTTCCTTTCTAGTATTATTACATTACTATTTTAACTTCCCTATATTGTTCCTTAGCAAGCAGTGCTATAAACCTGAACAAAATAAGGAAGTACTACCATTAGGCAGTATGACTCTGGATATCTAATTCCCTATCCCATTTGAGAAAAAACTTCCGCCAATTTCTGTGGACTGTCCAAGAAAGTTGCATACATCTGCTTGGCAAAATCATCAGGAAAAATTTCTAACTGGCCAATACTCAAAGCCGAGAAAGCAATTTCTGATACGCTTTTAGGCGTGGGCTTATCCATTTCCATTCCCGCCGCCATACGCGTATCGGTAGGCCCAGGATAAATACAAGCTACCTGAATACCATCCGCGGATAAATCAGCACGTAGTCCTTCTGAATAAGAATGCATCGCCGCTTTACTGATTGAATAAGTGCCAATAGAAGGAAAGTTACTAATACCCGCAATGGAAGATATATTTATGATCGCTGCCTGCTTAGATTGCTTCAGCACAGGAATCAAAGCACTCGTTAATTGCATAGGGCCAAATAGATTCACTTCCATTTCTTGGCGCGCAAACTGGGTGGCATCCAAAGCACTGCTCAAAGCAGGGTCGATAATACCGGCATTATTCACCAAGATATCCAACTGCGGAATTTGATTCACAACAGCCTGTATTTGCTCAGCCTGTGTAACATCAAGCTCAACCGCCTCAATCACTTCTGGATTAAGCGCAACAACCGTCTCTAAGCTGGCGATATCGCGAGCAGCTGCATAAATTTTCTGCACTCCTGCAGTCAGTAACGTTTGCACGAAACCTTCACCGATGCCTCGGTTTGCACCGGTAACTAAAGCGATTTTTCCAGCTAGGGCAAATGACATGTTGAAATCCTCTTTCTCAATTAGGTTAGTGAAATCATTATGGTTTAAAACATATGCTTTGATAATAACTGGAATTAACATAGTATTTATACGCTGAGCGAATAAATACACAAGTATCAACTCAAGCGGATATCTTATTCAATGGAAGATGGACACCTACTGGCCTCAATGCAGGCTTTTATTAGCGTCGTAGAAAGTGGCAGCTTCTCGGAAAGCGCTCGCCGCTTGGGACTCTCTCAGCCTTCAGTCTCACGCCAGATCAATGGACTAGAAGCTCAGTTAGGGGTGCGCTTATTACAGCGTACGACTCGCAGCCTAAGTCTGACAGAAGCTGGACAAGTATATTATGAGAAAGCACGCTTAATTCAACGCGCCGTGACCGAAGCCAGCCAAGCTATCAGTGGTTTTAAAGATTCCCCTTCAGGCCTGTTGAGGATCAGCGCTCCACATACCTGGACCGAAGCCAAGATTGCACCGCATCTTGGAGAATTCCTTAGCCTGTACCCCGATATCAAATTAGACATTCAATGTAATGACAATATTCAAGACATGGTGGAAAAGCGCTTAGACTTGGTCATTCGAGTAGGGCATGCAGCCGACAGCTCGTATATTGCTATCCCATTCGCTAAAGTAAATATGGTGTTATGTGCCAGCCCAGATTACTTACAAAAATATGGCCGACCAAAAACACTCGCCGACCTCAATAACCACAACATAATTATTTTTGATAAGTTCGATAAATTCATCTTCTCCAATGACAATAATCAGCAACAAATTACCTTAACGGGTTCTTTAGTTATGAACTCCGTTGCTTCAATCATTAGCGCAGTTTGCCAAGATATTGGTTTGAGTTTATTACCCGATTTATTGATCCAGCAAAAACTGCTGCAAGGAGAATTGATTGAGGTTATGCCAGAATATAAAGTAGAAATAAAAGGCTTAGCTGTCGACCAGGCTTTTGCCATGTATTCCAGCCGCAAACAAATGCCTGCAAAGGTACGAGCATTTTTAGATTTTTACAAAAATAAGTTTAATTGAAAATTTTTATCGAACACTGGTAAGTTCAATAAGATATATATCCTACCCAACTCATGACTGAAATCACCACAGCCGCTAACCCCAGCAATAAGCGTAAAAAGGCCACAAAGTGAAGCCCAGGTTTAATCACATTGATGCTTGGATCTTCGGGCTTATAATGTACTAACAAAGGTTCCATCGCCTTCACTTCAGTGACTTTCTTTTCGGCTTTTTCTTTCGCTGTATAACTAGAACTGAAATCATATTCAGTGCCCTCATACTTTTGCCCATCGACAATAAAAGTACAAGTGATTTTAGGCGAATAAGAGCGCCCACCTTTACTGCCTGTTTGAATCTGCAAGCGAACACTCTTTAGCTTTGCATTCACGCGAGGCCAATGAAAGCTCTGTCGTCCTTCTTGAACATTCACCACCCCAGTGATGAATATAAATATTCCTAGAATAATTGTCATCGACCAGCCTAAAGCATCCAGCCAAGCATAATCGGTAAACATCGAGGCTGGAGCAACGAACATAAAGACAAAGAGATAAAAAGTCGCATAATGACTACGTCCCGTAGCCATCTTCATGAAGATATCAAACATACTAAGGTTTATTAATCAGCAGAATGTCGGGTAAGTTATTGGCTACGTCGATAAAATCAGCATGCTCAGTCAAGGTATTTATAACTACCGGTAAAGGCTGAGGCCAGATCTCTGGAAGATCTGCTTCACCTTCATTCACAATTGGAAACGCGAGTTTTTCAAGTGGAGGACAAAATTCAGCGCTCACCCCTTCTTTATTCCCTCGTGCATCAATTCGATACCAGCCATGATTCGCTAGATAAACAGCATTCAATCCATGCAAACAAAAAGGCCCTTGATCGCCACTAATGGTTAAGCGCTGATAACAAAGGCCAGTGGGAATTTTATTTGCGCGTAATAATGCAGCTAATAAGTGGCTTTTAGCATAACAATAGCCAGTACCCTGTTTTAGTACATCTGATGATTTACAGGTTACAGGATTAAGCTGATAGTCCCAGCTATGTTTAATCTCATCACGTACGAATTCAAAACAAGCCTTAACAATCTCTTCTTTTGAATTAAGCCCCTCGGCCAAAGTCAGTGCTTTGGCTAAAACTTCAGGCTGTTGCCAATCGATATACTGGCTAGATTCTAAAAACTCTGTCACGTTAAAATTCCATTTTTTTCTAGTATATTTTTTATTTATCATGGGCGATGCACTTAGCATAGAACCCCATTTTCTCACTGGCTTTAAAACCATTACTCATATAAAAATTAGCCGCTACCGTCTCACAATTTGTCGTTAAATAGATACTATGCACTTTCGCTAGCGACAACTCGCGCTCTAATGCCAAATACAGTTTCTTCCCCAATCCTTGCTGCTGAAGATCTTTAAGGACGCACATCTCACGTAAATAAAACATATTGCCAAAATAGAAAGGCTCAGTATTACCTAGGGCAAAGCCTACAATATCGTCATGTTCAGCTAAGATGCCGATAAAGCCTTTTGATTCATAGAAATGTTGTAAGCGCTCTTTCGCTGATACTATATCCCAAGACTCATTCCAAGGCGGCGAAGAAAATGTCTTAGCGAAGAGCCGCGCGCAAATATCGATATCATCAAGTTCAATTTTTCTAATCTTCATAATAATTAATTAACGATTATCCACAATAAGATTAATGATTATAGCGCCAATACAGCATACTCAGATTCAATTAAACCAAAGCACTTAAGATCATGATACACATTCTTCCAATAACCACTTTCTCGTCGTAAGCCTTCCTCTTTAAAGCCTAGTCTCAATAAAAGTGATTCAGACGCATCATTACCTGGAACAGTGTCTGCTTGAATCCTATTTAACTCACCGCAGGGTAACTGGCCAGAAAAAGCAGCGGTTAAAATCTCAGATACCGCTTCAGAAGCATAACCGTAACGCCAAAAAGACGGTAACAAGTCATAACCAATTTCAGCACTCTTCATTTTCAAGTTCCAAGAATTGAAGCCACACGTACCGATTAACTTATTAGATTCGATCAAGCGAATGCCCCAACGTATTCCCGTATTCGCATCAAAGCGGGAATTGAAGAAATTAATAATCGATAGCGCCTGCGAATGCTGCCTCAATGCACTTAGATCATAATACTTTAGCACCTTGTCATCAGTAAAAAGTGTAAATATATCTTCCACATCATCATGGCATAATCTAATAAGCTTTAAGCGATCAGTACTCAGCTCAGGAAATTTCATTTTTAATACCCATTATATTTCTAAGTTATCTATCTAAGTTATTTCACCAAGACAATAAACCAGTAAGACAGCCATCAACATGAGGAAGTCCCCCTATTTTGCTGAAATATATCCGTACTCATGTACTAACAAATTCAAACAGCAGCCAAGCTAGGGCTATAGAGCTTTCGATTGAGAATAAAAATAGTAGGAGGGTAAAAAAGAAAGAATTCTTGGATTGATAGATGTTCAAATACGGAAATGAAACAAAGGGCCTATGGGAGAAGCAGAAACGGATAAAATTAAAAGTAGAGAACTAGAAGGATAAAACGGAGAAAGTAATGGAGCGAACGATTCAAGGATTTGAATCTATTTAGATTATAGAGGTGTCCGTAAGACACCTCACTCATACTTTAATATGAGAGTTAGATATTGTGCGCTATGTTTAACGCACAAATCTAATAAAGCTTAGATGCAAACAATGCTTTCAGCTTGTGGGCCTTTCTGACCGTCGGTAACAACGAATTGTACGCGCTGGCCTTCAGCTAAAGTTTTGAAGCCATCGCCAGTGATTGCAGAGAAATGTGCGAAAACGTCAGGACCAGACTCTTGCTCAATGAAGCCAAAACCTTTTGACTCGTTGAACCATTTAACTGTACCAGTAGTTGTATTAGACATAATAATATCCTGTTTTTTAAAATAAATGATGCCTCGAAAGGCTTAATAGCAGGAAAATAGTCTGGAACTTAAAACTACAGGACGAAGATTTACGGATAAAACAGCGTAGTGGAGATGATAAACAAAAGGCTTTCTTTCGAGCTGGCTGAATAATAAAACGACTCCCCGATAATGTATAGCTTTTTTTCGTGGTAAAGAGCAATTTCTGATGCCAATACTGACTAATAATCACTAATTCTTATGTCATATGAGCTCCTGAAGCTAATCCACGCGCTACTCCTAGCAGCCCCTACATAGGTAACACCATAAGCTACACATCCTACATAAGTATGTACCTAAACGACCTTATTGCTCTAACCATACCTGTTCTACAGGCCGTCTTTGTGTATAATTCGTGGCCAATTTTCAGCTGCGCTGAGAGTTCCTGCAATATTTAATAAACGCTAATTTACTTCACTTACAAGGAGGTGGTCATGCAATATCGTTCAGAAATCGATGGCTTACGAGCACTTGCAATCATACCTGTCGTTTTTTTTCATGGCGGCTTTAGCCTAGTGAGTGGGGGTTTTGTCGGCGTCGATGTTTTCTTTGTTATCAGTGGCTACCTCATCACACTACTCCTCTACAAAGACATGGCTAAAGGCACTTTTTCAGCTAAGAAATTCTATGAGCGACGTATAAAACGTTTATTTCCCGCACTTTTCTTTGTCGCGGCTTGTTGTTCGATAATCGCCTGGAACCTATACCTGCCTTTTGATCTAGAAGATTTTTATAGCAATCTCGCATCCGTATTTAACTTCACCTCCAATATCCATTTTTACATTCATAGTGGCTATTTCGACCCTTCCTCGGAATTAAATGCCCTACTGCATACTTGGAGCTTAACTGTAGAAGAACAGTTCTATTTTGTTTTCCCATGGATACTCGTATTAGCCTTCAAATTTGGCAGAAAAGCAGTCTGGGTAACAATAGTCTCTTTAATGATCATCAGCTTCTGTCTGGCGGAATGGCGACTACAAGGCAAGCCAATGGCTGCCTTCTATCTGCTATACGCCAGAGGCTGGGAACTTTTGATCGGTTCTTTTTGTGCATTACTGGTTTCAGACTCTCAGCTACTAACTAAAGTTTCGAATACATACCGCGAATTATTAGCATGGCTAGGTTTGGCCATGATCCTATACGCCACGTTTTTCTTTACTGACTCGACCCCAGCAGCAGGTCGCTACACGTTAATTCCAACCCTAGGTACCGCATTAATTATTCTCTTTGCCCGTACCGATGGTTACCTTGGCAAGGTGCTTAGTAACCGACTTCTAGTCTCGATTGGCCTCATATCCTATAGCACCTATCTATGGCACCAGCCGATGCTAGCCTTCTCTAGATATTATATGGGTGAGAATTTTGACCTAATCATGGCAGGCGCCTTATGCCTATTAAGTTTTGTATTAGGTTATGCATCTTGGAGATTTATCGAGAAACCTTTCCGCTATGGCTCATTTGGCTGGAATACTCAGCGTCGCGTTTTCTCTGCAGCTGCGGTACTGGGCATATCTATGTTTATGTTTGGCATCTACGGCGAAGAACAAAAAGGATTTCCTGAGCGATTAGATAGCAATGTGCGCTCTATTTACCAAACCCCTAAGCATTTTGAGCAAATAGAAACATGCTTTATTACCAAGTCTGATGCCTTCGATTTATCAAAATGCCTAGATAATAAAGCGCTAGGGAAAAAGGCTCTTATTATTGGCGATAGTCATGCGGCAAGTCTGTTTCCGAACTTAAAACATGAATTAAAGGATAATGGCTGGAATTTATCGATGCTAACCTACGCTCGATGCGTTCCTTTTATCAGTAATCAAGATATGGAAAAATACAAATTCGGTTCAAAATTCCTATCAAAACATGTTAACTCTCGCTGCGAAAATGTAAAAGAAAGTTTCAACAACGGTATTAGCAACTCGAAATTCGACCTCATTATTGTACTGAATCATTACAACAACTGGATGGGCCCCTATAAAGACCACTCCTTCCCCGAGTTTTGGGACATGTACGTGGATACTTTAATCGAGCTTTTTGGCAAAGAAAAACTCTTGGTTCTCGGCTCGCTCCCGATCTGGACCGAAGACTTACCCAAACTTATTGTTAAAGATTATGTTCAAGGTCTAGATTTTAAGGGGCCGACATTTAATGGATTATTTGATTCACAAGGCGACTTGGATGAATTCATGACTCAAAGCCTAAAGCAGCGAGGAATTCGCTTCCTTTCTTCTATGGCAGCATTTTGCTCTTCAGAAGGTTGTATGAGAACGGGAGTATCAGACTCTGGCGATACAACTGCAACGACTTACGATGGCGCCCACCTGTCATCCGTTGGTTCTAAAATCCTCTCAAAGCATATAGTCTCGACCTTAGCGCCATACTCTCTGGGCAAAGAAGAGCTAGTTAGTGAATAGCTCTAAAGAAACCTCTGATTCATAACCCCTGATTCATAAATAGAATCAGAGGTTATGAATATAATAAAAAAATACGCAAGTTATAGGACCTACTTCACTCATGAAAACATCCCGTATAAAGCACTTAATAGCTACTACCTCACTAGCCCTCGCAGCACTCACATCATTGGCAAGCCTCTCTAATCTAGCCAACGCGAGCATCGTTCAAATACAAACCTCCAAGGGGAATATCGAAGTAAACCTGTTTGATGAATCAACCCCTAAAACCGTAGAGAATTTCCTTAGCTACATCAATGACAATGCCTACGACGATACTATCGTCCACCGTTCGATTGCGGGCTTTATCACCCAGAGTGGCGGCTTTAAATTCAATGCAGAGGAAGAGATTGTTGAAGTCACTGAAAAAACGACTGTGGTTAACGAACCTATCTATTCCAATATCCGCGGCACCATTGCTATGGCGAAACTCGGGGGTAACCCGAATAGTGCTACGTCACAA
>MAAB01029411.1_pt1 | contig 10200 bp, 6 predicted proteins | sample 1115991 | NCBI WGS metagenome assembly MAAB01 (sample SAMN04961124, study PRJNA320927) | seawater metagenome | isolation source: sample BD02T18 sea water enriched with oil for 18 days | place: USA:Gulf of Mexico | collected 2013-07-27 | reverse complement strand
GTGCTTGCGCATTATATTGAAGCTAAACAACTTAATGCCCAAGTTATTAACGCTTGTTTTGCTATTGCTTGTCCCGTTGATCAAGACTTAATTAGCATGACAAATTTACCTTGGCAGTTTTCGCAAAAGGAGCTAAAACAAGATTTACAACTCAATAGCTTAAGCTTTATTAATGATTACACCGCCATAGCTATGGCTATTCCACTTTTATCAGAAAATCAAAAAGTAAAAATTGGCGGTGGTACAAGTGTTGAGGGTAAACCTATTTCGGTATGTGGACCCGGCACGGGCCTAGGAGTAGCCAACTTAATACCGCTAACGGATGCAGGAAATGGACAATGGCAATGTATTAGCGGCGAAGGTGGTCATATTGATTTTGCACCTATTAATGAAATAGAGCAGCAGGTAAAAGATTTTATCTATAAGATAAAAAAGCGTGTTTCATATGAGCAACTATTGTCAGGTTACGGCTTAGAGCAAGTCTATCAGGCGTTATTATTTATTAATGAAGCGAAAGAAAATATCACAATTAAAGATAAGCTTTCGGCTAAAGATATCACGACTAAAGCCCTTAACGGCACGTGCTCTATTTGCGATAAAACATTGACCCTCTTTTGTAATGTACTAGGTAGCTTTGCCGGAAATCTAGCCTTAATAATGAATAGCCAAGGTGGTGTTTATATTGCCGGTGGCATAGTGCCGCGCTTTATTGATTACTTACAAGCGAGTGATTTTAGAGCTCGATTTGAAAGTAAAGGCCGCTTATCAGCTATTACGAAGCAAGCACCTACTTACGTGATAACAGAAGAACAACCTGGTCTTCTTGGCGCCGCTGCTTATTTGTATAATATTGGTTAAATAAAGTAAGTGACAATAAAGTCAAACTGATTTCACATTTATTGTCACGTGATCTATATATCAAATTTCGTTTTAATTACTTCTTACCTAACACAAGCCATAATTTTTTATTATCCAAGGGGGCTTCTAAGGACAAGTTTAAATTTGACAACTTGAAAATAGAAGCACTTTGCCATTTATTTATTGGAAAAATGAAACTTGTCAGTTCATGAGACGCCATTAATTTTAACAAACTCCCATCATGCGTAATCTCAACTAGCCCATCATAAAGTCTCTTTGCTAACTCATGATTATCCTGTCTAACAAAATAAAACATGGGTAAGGGATATTGCAATATTATGTTTTCAACAAGTCTTATATCAGGATATTTATCTTTTAATTGAATAAGCTCAGCGCGCCCTTCAAAGAGTGCTCGAGGAAAAAAGTCACACCTATGTTTTTCTAACATTTTAAACATAGCATCGTAATGGACAGTAGGTGATACCGTATAACCATTATCTTCTAAGATAGTCGCATCAGGCCAGTGTGCACCTTGACAAGCAATCATAGATTTCAATTCATATTCATATTTGATTTCGCTAAATTTTTTTACATTATCCTTATGCACTAACAAGGATCTATAACCCAACAACCCTTTTACTAGTGGCACTCTTATAGGTAAATACAAATTTTCTCTCGATTTGTCAGTACCAGACCAAACAATGTCCATTAATTGATCCTCGACAAGACGAAATAACCGCCCTTGGGTGACTCCTTCAAGGTTAATTATTTTAATTGTATCATTAGGGTATGAGTGTGCTGTTCGTGATAGAACTAATTTTGTTAAGGCAATAAAGTAGCTATTGGCAGGATCAACAACGGCACGAGATCCCATTATTCTTATTTCTTGCGCTTGAGTCTGAGAAAATAGGAAACAAAAAATAATAATAAATTTATACATTAAAGCGATTAAGAAACGCATAGAAGAACCTCCACAATGAAATGTAAACTATCCTAATGAGCTTATTAAATTAATTTTATTTCCATTAATTTAATAAGCTTTAATCGAAGTTATATTGCCGATTCGTTTGTGCTTTCATAATACTCAACATGAGACTTCAATAATTTTAACATCAACACAATGATCACAATGGGTAATAACGTAAAATAAAATGCTGTTTGGCCATCAAAAGCCGAAAAAACAAATCCCGTAATCATAGAACCCGTAGTCCCCCCTAGCGCCGAAAACAGTACTATGAGCCCTGTCATCGCAGCATGTCTTCTTTGTGGTAAAGCACTCAAAATAACAGAGTTTATTGCGGGGTATATTGGTGCCATAAATAAGCCAATAAAAGGAAATAACCAAGCAGCTAGAGGTAAGTTATGCCAACCAACGTTTTCAGATACAACGAGCTCTTTCGTCAACGGGAGCGTTAATAGCACCAAAATTCCCATACCTAACAAACAAGCATTCAATAAAACATACCAATTAACTCGCTTTAGTATTGCACCTGCGCCTAACCGCCCAATAGCTAAACAAGCTGCAAAAATACTTGTTACTTGCACACTAATATCAGTGGGTAAATGCAGCACTTCATTATTAAAGGTAGGTAACCAAGTACCAATGCCTTGCTCGATAAGTACATATAAAAAAGCAGATATCACAAAAACATACACCATAGGCAGCTTGACTAGTTTTATCATGGCAATAAATTCATCAAACGCGGACATTTCTTTTTCAGCTGTAGGTACTTGCTTAAATGGTGTAGATAATAAGAGTAAAATATTTATTGTGCACAATAGAGCAAGCCAATAATAAACATCAAACCAATCAAGTGATTTTGGCTCATCCGGATTAATAAAAAAACCAAATATCCAATAACCAGATAAAACTCCAACCATAAAGAAACCCTCTATAGTATTGAGAAATGAAGCATGTTCTTGACGGTTATTCGTGATTAACCCAACAGTTGAATAAACAGAAACTTTCACTAGAGCAAAACCAACACCTACAGATAAGAAAAGTACTTTAGTCATAGCGAAATTAGGTAGCTGAGGCATGATTAAACAGGCCAGAGTAACAATGCTCAAGCCGATTAAAATAGCATTTCGGTAACCTAATCGAGGTAAATACGAAGCAACCAAAAAAGAAACCAAAGCGATAGGCAAGTCTTTAAAGCCTTCCAAAATACTGGCTGACGGTTTGCTAATATCAAAATTATTAATAACTTGTAAAATCACAACACCAACACTGTTTAGCAAAATAGCAAAAACAAAGTAAGTGAGTAATAAAGCTAATTTAATACGCCAATTTTTCATAACACTCCCCAATTTATATTTATATAAGCATAGTTAATAATAAATAACGAATTATTTAACTGAACGGTTTTATCACAAAAACAGCAAACATTATCGTTTGCATATTTAGCAGTATGTAAATTATAGTAGCGTCAAAAAATATATTTTGCAAACGATTGCATAATTTAAATAACCGAGTATTATTAAAAGCAGAAGTGAATAGTTAAAGAAGGTCAACGCGTGAAAATATTAAATAGCAGCTCCCCTGTAAATGAAGATACACAATGGATTTTATCCCAAGATCAATTAACCCATGTTAATGAAGGTGTTATTGAAACATTATTTTCATTAGGCAATGGAACACTAGGTACCCGTGGTACTAGTGGCTATAAAAGTGATGTTACTCGTCCCGAATGTGAAGGTACCTATATCAATGGTGCTTATATAAGAGAGGCTATTGAGTATGATGAATCAGCATACGGCTTTGCACAATTCAACAATAAGATGATGCAAGCTTTTAATAGTAAGCTTATTGAAATATCGACAAATAATGAAGATTTCAAACCTTATAACATCGCAGACCGTCATTTAAACTTACGCCAAGCGTCCTATCATGAGCTAATACAACTTCAAACAGATTCTGGTAAAAAAATTGAGCTGCAGATCACTAGGATAGTGTGCCAACATCAACAAAACATGATGATAAATCACTACAAAATCAAAGCGATTAATTTTTCTGGAACATTGAAAATTACGTCTTCCATTAAAGGAAGTGACGCTACCAATACCAACAGTGATGACCCTCGCATAGGTAATTTATCTATGAATGATAAATTGCACTACCTCGACTCATTATCTTCACCTGAGTATTCCTACTTATTACATCAACTGACCAATCCACAAAGTTTAATGATTGCAGCGACAAGCCATCAATTTGAGCAAAAACATAAGCATGTACATATCAGATCTAATAGCAAAGATATTTTAACTGAGCAATTTGAAGTTGATCTTGAAGATAATATGGTTAGCTTCAGTAAATATAGTCTCTATCTATGTCCGCAAAAGTTAGTAAACGTTCCGCAAGAAGAAAATTCTCTATTAAATGCTGATGTGTTAATTCAACAAGCTCGTGAAGAATTACGCTGTGCGAAACAACTTGGTTATCAAAAAAATATGCAATTACATCAAGAATTGATGAATGATTTTTGGCAAGATAGTGACGTAATTATCGAAGGGAACAATCAACATCAATTAGCCATTAGATTAAATATGCTGCATTTAACTATGTCTGCAGGAAAAGACGGCCACAGAAATATTGCCGCTAAAGGTTTAACGGGCCCTGGTTATGATGGACACTATTTTTGGGACTCAGAAATATATATTATTCCCTATTTCATATACACCCAACCCACGATAGCCAAAAGCCTGTTAAGTTATCGATTTAATGGCTTAGCACAAGCTAGAATTCGTGCCAAAGAAATGGGCCATGAACAAGGAGTTTTATTTCCTTGGCGTACCATAAGTGGTGAAGAGTGCTCATCCTACTTTCCAGCAGGAACAGCGCAATATCATATCAATGCAGCCATTGCCTACGCTGTACGACAATACTTTAAAGCAGCTAAAGATTGGCAATTCATTTGGGATCAAGGTGCTGAACTCGTTATTGAAACCGCTCGGTTGTGGCCTTCTTTAGGGCATTTCAATAAAAATAGGAATAATCTTTTTTGTATCGATACGGTCACTGGACCAGATGAATACACCGCATTAGTTAATAACAACTATTACACCAACGCAATGGTAAAAATCCATCTCTCTTTTGCTATTGAGCTTTTGAACGAATTAAAAGTGAATAACAAAAGCCAATACAAACTATTATCACATAAGTTAAACATATCAAATACTGAGCTCGATGTTTGGCAAAAAATTGTAGATAAAATGTATCTACCACATCAAGCAGAGCAAAATATTAGTCTCCAAGATGATAGCTTTCTTGATAAAAAACCTTGGGACTTTATTGGTACACCAAAAGATAAATATCCACTTTTATTGAACTTTCACCCGCTCGTAATTTATCGTCATCAGGTGCTAAAACAAGCCGATGTAATACTTGCCAACTTCCTACAAGATGATGAAGTAGATATCAGTTTAAAGCGTAATAACTTGGCTTTTTACGAGCCGATAACTACCCATGATTCAACCTTATCTGCCTGTACACATAGCTTAGCGTACAGCGAAACAGGTAATTATCAGGCGGCCTTTGAATACTTTGATAATACCGTATTAACTGATTTAAATAATCTACATAACAATAGTCATTACGGTGTGCATACAGCCGCAATGTCGGGTTCTTGGATGTGTATTACTCAAGGTTTTTCTGGCTTACGTATTAGAGATAATTACGCTAGTTTTCAGCCAAACTTACCCAAGCAATGGCAACGTTTACGCTTTAAATTAAAATTATTCGGATGCCAAATCCAAATAACATTAACGAGTAGTCAAATTTCTTACCAGCTATTGTCTGGTCAACAATTAACTTTAAAACACTATCAAAAAATGCACTTATTAACTGAGCAAGAACCTACATTGGACATTGCTATTGGTGATAATAAATTATTGGTAAAAGAAGTAATCGCGGGAGTAAAATAATGAAAGCAAGAGCAGTAATATTCGACTTAGACGGTGTATTAACTGATACCGCGGAATTTCACTTTATCGCTTGGCAAGCTACAGCCGAAAAACTCGGTATTGCGTTTGATAAAGAAGACAACGAAAAGCTTAAAGGTGTAGATCGCGTAAATTCGCTAAAATATATTCTAGCTAAAGATAACCTCATTGTAGATAACAATAAATTTGAGGATTTACTTAGAGAAAAAAATGCGCAATATCTAACGTTAATAGATGGAATAGGTCCGAGTCATTTGTTTGATGGCGTATTAAGCTGCTTTTCAACATTAAAAAAGGCAAACATCAAGATTGGCTTAGCCTCTGCTAGTAAAAATGCAAGCTTAGTCATAACTAAATTGGGTATTGAGAATTTATTCGATTTCATTGGTGACGCAGCATCAGTTGCCAATAGCAAACCTGCCCCCGATATTTTTCTATCAGTCGCACTAGGATTAAAAGTACTACCAGAAAACTGTATCGGTGTTGAGGATGCTGTTGCAGGTGTAAGCGCTATAAAATCAGCCAATATGTTTGCGGTTGGTATTGGTGATGCTAAAGTTCTCACTCAAGCAGAGTTAGTTTTCCCTAGCATGAGTGAGTTTGATTATGATTTGGTCTTAAATACGCTCTCATTGATGTCTACTACTTGATTGTCTTTGTACAACTTCAACATCTAATAACTGCGATTTAACGGGTTGTTGGTTAATTTTATTTAAAAGAATCTTAACTAACAACCGCCCTCCTGCCGCAGTATTTTGCTTAATGGTTGATAAAGACGGAGAACAAAACTCTGACATAGCAATATCATCAAAACCGATAATAGCTATGTTATTGGGTACCTCTATTTTTTGCTCAAACAAGTACTTACTTGCCCCAAGCGCGATGGCATCACTTACCGCAAAGATACCGTCAATACCTTGATCTTCTATTAATAAGTGGTCGCGAAGTTTTGAGTAACCATCATTAGAAGTGAAGTCCGTTTTAATTTGCAGCCCATGTTCGATAGGTAGATCAGCTTCTTTTAGTGCGTCTTGATAACCTAACCAGCGCTGCTCTACTTCGTTATGATTTATATCACCAAGAAACGCAATTCGTTTGCAGCCCTGTCGAATCAAATGTTGTACAGCAAGAAAACCACCTTTTCGATTATCGCTTCCTATTGTGGTATAGCTGTTCTCATGAATTTCAGTACCCCAAACAACAAACGGTAACTTAGTATTTGCTAACGACTCTACACGTTGGTCATGCTCGCCTTGGCCAATAATGATTAAACCATCAGCTCGTTTTGATTCATAGTAATAACTATACCAATCATGCGTGGCGGTTTTAGTCGTAGTGAGCAACATATCATAACCAAACTTAGTTAACTCATCGGCAATAGTACCTAATATTTCCATTAAAAACGGATCAGAGATAACTTGTCCAGACTTACGCTCTAACATTACCACCACAGCAATCGTATTAGTTTTTTGTGTGCGAAGCTTACTCGCGGTGACATTAACTTTAAAGTTATGTTCTTTAGCAACCCCCTGAACCAAGTCCCTAGTAGCCTGTTTAATAACAGGATTATCCCTTAGCGCTCGAGATGCTGTCGATGTCGATACATTCGCTAATTTAGCTATGTCCGCTAGTGTCATTAAATTTTTTTTATTCATGTCATTGATTATTACATAATTTACGCGCGAAGTAATCCTTTCAATCAAAAGCAATGCAAACGATTGCATTTATGACTTGCAAACGATTGCAATTCTAACTATATTAATTGTGGGGAAGAAAAAAGATACAAAATATTACTATAATTAACAGTTGATGTAGCTTTTGCTAATATTGACAACAGAGGACAAGAACATGCCAAATAAATTTAAGTTATCATCATTAGCACTTTCTATTGCACTAACTTTTCATGCCAGCAACAGCTGGGCTGAAGAGCAACCTTCTGCCAATACTGACAACCTTGAGAAAATAGTTGTTACGGGTACTTTTAGCGGTAAAAGTGTTGCGAAAGAAGAAGCGAGCTTTGCTGTTAGTTCTTTTTCAGAAGACGACATAAAAAAATTAGCACCTAAAAGTACCGCTGATTTATTTAAAGCTATCCCTGGTGTTTGGGCTGAAAGCTCTAGTGGTGTTGCAGGTGCCAATGTTTTTGTACGTGGTTTTCCTGGTGCTGGTGATGCTCCATTTTTAACTGTTCAGTTAGAAGGTGCACCGATTTTTCCACCACCGACACTATCGTTTTTAGAAAACTCTTCAATGTTTCGTTTAGATGAAACCGTTGAATTTATGGAAGCACTTCGTGGTGGTACTAACCCAGTAATATCTAACGGCCAACCCGGCCTTACCACCAACTTCTTGTTAAAAGAAGGCTCTGAAGATACTGAAGGTTTAGTAAAATATTCGACCTCTGACTACGGTTTACAACGCCTAGACGCAGTAATAAGCGGTGAAATAGCGGATGACTTGTACTTTATGGTTGGTGGTTATATTAAAAGCTCACCAGGTGTTCGTGATGCCGGTTTTAATGCCGAAGAAGGTAACCAATTTACCATTAACATTACTAAAGAGTTAGACAACGGTAAAATCAATTTCTATACCCGTCAAACTGATGACCATGGTACTTGGTATTTACCAACACCTTTAGATGTTGACGGCGTTGACAATGAATTTACCCAAATTGGTACGCTAAATCGTCAAGCAACTATTGAGTATGGTCCAAATGGCACCACAGAGAGTATTGACTTTGGCCAAGGCCGTGGTTGGGATGGTTCGGTCTCTGGCGGTAGTATTGACCTAGAACTCGATAATGGCTGGGTGATGGTTGATCGCTTTAGTTATACTTCAGGTAATGCTGATACTTACGGTTTAGTGCCACAGGGCGGTTCAGTTAAATTATCAACCGTTGCTGATAACGGTAGTACTGCTTTTGGCACAGTGACTGGCACTGAATACTCAGGTGATACTGATGTTCAGCAAATTGGTCGTTGGGTAGTAAAGAAAGAAATTGAAGCATTCACCAATGATTTTGCCTTAACCAAAACCTTTGATAAAGGCAGTGTCACCGCAGGTTTATATAACTCTACCTTTTCATCTAAAGATTGGTGGTCAATAGGTAATCAGTCTTATCATGTTGTCGCACAAGGAGGCGAAAACCTTACCGGTATAGATTGTAATGACAATGCAGACAGCTGTACTTGGAATTACGATATCGATAGTATTGGCGAAGGACAGACTACCGCACTCTACTTAGCTTCATCTTATGAAATAACTGATTCAGTTACTATCGATGCGGGCCTTCGCCGTGAAAATCATGAAATTGAATATACGATTGATGAAGGTTTAGATGGCATCATAAATAAAGCCATCTCTTATGATGAGTCAAGCACTGCTTGGACTGCGGGTATTAACTGGATGTTTGCAGAAAAACAAGGCGTGTTTTTCCGTGCCAGTGAAGGCAGCAAAATGCCATTCTTTGATGACTTTAGAGAGAACTACGGCTCTTATACAAATGGTGACGATTTAATTAAGGATGTTAGCCAGTTTGAATTAGGTTATAAACATTCAGGTGAGAACTTCGAGCTTTATGCCACCGGTTTTTTCAACGAAGTTAACTCTACTTTCGCCGTAAGTCCTGAGCTGGCAGCAGTAGCATTTACTAACGAAGCGTACGGTGTAGAAATTGACTTTAATTACTACACCGACAATGGCTTCTCTGTAAACTTAAATGCGACCTTGCAAGATACAGAAGTCACGGCACATGATGATCCAGATGTTATTGGTAAAGAAGCACAGAGGTTACCCGGTTATCAGGTTCGCGTTACACCAAGTTATGATATTGAATTTCAAAACGGTATGTATGCAACGTTATACGGTACGATTACCGCGGTAGATGATCGTTTTAGTGAGCAATATAACAAAGAAGCACTAATATTAAAGGCTTATCAAAAGGTTGACCTTGGCGTGATTTTCAATATCAACGACGAAGTTAAAATGCAACTTGCGGTAAATAACTTAACCGATGAAGAAGGTTTAACCGAAGGTGACCCTCGCGGAGTATCTGGAGTGTTAGATAACGGTCGCTATATCTTAGGCCGTACAATTGATTTTAACGTTAGTTATAGTTTTTAAACATTCGACCGATAACTAAAAAGGTTACCTTCACAGGTAGCCTTTTTCTTTACCCTGAAAAGTAAATTTATCAGGCCTTTCAACCATCCCCTTAAGCTAACCAACTAGATAAGTCTTATCAATGAACAACGCCATAAATAATACCATCAACCTCATTGCCGATATTGGTGGTACCAATATTCGCTTAGCGCAGGCAACAGTCAAAGCTATTACTGATAGCGATACTATTGATACACCTGAAGTTGATATTAATGATATTGAAACGTATCAATGTAAAAA
>MAAB01042702.1_pt1 | contig 10208 bp, 8 predicted proteins | sample 1115991 | NCBI WGS metagenome assembly MAAB01 (sample SAMN04961124, study PRJNA320927) | seawater metagenome | isolation source: sample BD02T18 sea water enriched with oil for 18 days | place: USA:Gulf of Mexico | collected 2013-07-27 | reverse complement strand
GTACGTTTTTTGTACATGTTTCAAGACCTCTCCATTTATTAAAAGAAGGACAGCAACATGACTGCAGTTACAGATATTATTGAAAAAATGAAAAGCTCTTTTGACGCCGATGCAGCAGCTGGTATGGAAAATGTTTTCCAGTTCAGCATTGAAGACGGTGATGATTTTTACCTTGTAATCAAAGACGGTACTTTCGAAATCGCCACTGGCGAAAACGATGACCCTTCAGTAACTCTAATCATGAGCACAGAAACTCTAGTAGGTGTTATGACTGGCGAAACTGATGGCATGCAAGCATTTATGGCCGGCCAGCTACGCGCCGAAGGCGACATGATGTTGGCAACTAAACTGGGCGAACTTTTTCCTCAGTAATTGCTAAATTCAGCCTTATAAGGCAATAAAAAAGGGAGCTAATGCTCCCTTTTTTATTGCCTTAGATTTAAGCTACCAAGATTCAACGGCTAGTTTTGCTTGTTCGTTTACAGGGGTTGCCACCAAGCCTCGCTGATAAAGCCGAACTTCATAAATGGCGCCGTCAGCCATGGGCATAAATGCGGCTGAGCCACTTTTCGCTTGAATGATGGGCAGCCATTGCTGCTGTAACATCCAGGGCCAGGTATCTACAAAAGCACCCTCAACGAATCCATATACGCTTCTTTGGGCGTTTTTTTCTTGCTCAAGAGATAAGTAGCGCCCACTTAAACGATCTAATTTGTAGGATGGCAGGTCATTTGTAAATAAACCTTGTAGGCGTATCAAACGCACATCCAGCTGCCATTGATCACCCCACAACTGGTAACTCTTGGGCTTTCCCTGAGATGCGACCATCTCCACATCATAGTGCTGACCTGAAAGCTGGCTAAATTTTAGGGTTGCCAGTACCTCGCCTTCTTTTGATTTGTAGTAGCTTAATAGATCAAAGGCCAAGACCGCCCCAAAAACAGTTAAGACCAACGCAGAAAAGCCCAAAGTGCCCCGCAGCCATTTTACGAACCACCCTCTTACAAGCAGTGTCTTTACCGCCAGTACAGCTAAGCCGATGCCTGCGGCAATCATAATAGAGGCAAGGATTTGAATGGCCATTAGCTTACCTTGTACCCTAGCTGCCCCATGCTTTTAACGGCAAGGTCCAGGATTGCCTGATCCCCAGAGTCCGAATGGGAAAGCGCCTCAATATGATATTCGATACTGGTTAAGGCGTCCGCCAACACCTCAAGGCGAGCCTCATCAACGCCGCTATCGGTATTCAGTACTTTTGTAGATAGGTATTCAATGGCCACTGCAATAACTGCAGATGCCTTTGTTTCATTTAAGAAAACCAACCCTCCTTTAACACCCTGCAGGGCCGGGGCAACATTATTAAGATGTAGTTTATCGGCCATCTCCATATAGGAGGCGATGGCACGTTTTGCCATTCCGATGCCGGACACGATCTCATCAAATAAGATAATTCGTGCTTCAAAGTAATGGCCTGCGCCTATTATCTCAGTGGCTGCGGATCTAACATTGCCAGTAGAGAACTGAGAACTAGCCAGCTCCACCTGTAACATAGCATCTGCGATTTGAGCCAGGGCGGTAATTTTTTCACTATCATCCAGCTGAGGCAGGGCCAACACATTACTGTGTTGCTCTTTTAATCGTTTTGAGAGCGGTGCTTGATTGATAACCTGCAGCACATCTGCAAGGGCTGACAATCTTGTGCTCAATGCATTAAACCCGTCATCGCTTAATGCATTCCTGGCTGCACTATCCAAAGACTCTTTTACTGTATGGATTTCTTCCTGGAAAGCTTTAGACAGACTCTCATAAGCGCCTACGTCTGGGCCGCTCAGAAGTCGACGCTCCTTCTTTAAATCATTCTCTAAAATGGACGCTTGCAACAGGTAGCTTTGCTTAATACGGTTAATATCACCCGACTCACAGGCTGATAGTGAAATAATATGCAATAGGTCTTTATGAACCTCATTGGCCAGCTGGGCAGTGAATACGGCGGCCCCTTGTTTAATCATAGTGCGCATCACAAGATCGATACGCCCAAACAATACTCGGCGTGCCTGTGTTAGTTCGAATTCCTCATCCACCACAGCATCTACCGCGGCCTTACAACACCACCAGAAAGGCCAGGCAATAGTCCCTCTAAACCCCCGCTCTAGCAAAACCAGAGAGCGCTGGATTAATTTGAGGCCAATAACGGCGTCAGGGCCATTTAATACCCTCAACAGACCCAATTGATACATCAAACGCAACCGAGCTAGATGAGGTTTAATATTGAGCGGGGACCTTTCTACCTGAGGGAGCTTAGGGCGCAAATTGACTGTAAAAAAATGGGATTCAGACAGAGCTTTGTGATTACCAGTTTTTCTAATCTGGTTAATGGCTGGAATAAGCAGAATTGGATGGTCTTTTTCATGTTCTAACAGGATGCCAATGTAGTGAGATAGGCTCAGCAACCCTCTGCCTAAGGCTTCAAGTTTGGCCTCAACACTGGTGGTACCATCCCCCACTAGAGACAACATCTCGGTGGTTAGTGCCTCTGGGCCTAATAATTCCAATAATTTAAATATGCCTCTGGCCAGGTTTAATTCATCTGCGAAGGATTTTAAATGCAGTTGATCCTGACTTTCGGCAAAGTGTGAAAAATAGCCTTCAGCCTTCTGTAAAGTGGCCTCCAGTTCTTTTCGAACCAAGCTAATGGACATACCTATGTTTGAAGCTTGATTCATTTAGCCTGAGCACCCATCATCAATGATCTACCATGTTCAATTCCAGCTTTTCAGTCTATCGTTAAACAGCTGCTAAATCATTGATTAAATTCACGAAATCGATAACTCATTTAGACCACAAAGGGCCTTCTGATTTGCTAGCGAGTAACTCCAATACAAGGTCATGCTCCTTTTGCTCCGCCTCGCTCACACCCCATGTTTTCAATTGAGAGGTTAGGCTGGCATCAATCGTACCAGTAGCTGCTATTACCCCTGCATTGCTCTGCTTGTTTGCGGCAGACTCTAAAATTAGATTGGTCTGCCCGCCCGTCATAAGTAAATAGACATCAGCCAGAATCTCCGAGTCCAGCAATGCCCCGTGGAGTTCTCGATGACTGTTATCTATGCCGTAGCGCCGACACAAGGCATCTAGACTATTGCGCTGCCCCGGGTGCATTTTTCTGGCAAGTACTAGGGTGTCAAGCACAGTGCAAATATCAGTTGTTTTAGGGTAGCCGTTTAGCTGACCAAACTCCCTATCCATAAACCCCACATCAAAAGGAGCGTTATGAATCACCAGCTGGCCGCCACTAATGAAGTCAATGAAGTCATTGGCGATATTGGCGAATAGTGGTTTATCCTGCAAAAACTCGTCGGTGATGCCATGCACTTCCATGGCTTCAGGGTCCACCAGACGCTGCGGATTGACATATTGATGGTATTGGCGACCGGTGAATTTTCGATCAACCAGTTCGATGCAACCGATCTCAATGATCTTATGCCCTTCACCTATACCTGTGGTTTCAGTATCCAGTACAACTTGACGCAAGCATTACCCCTTAAAGTTCATTTTTTTCACAACCCACGTTTGCCAAATAATCGGCTCGCTCATTTCCAGGGTGGCCACTATGCCCCTTCACCCACTGCCAGGCAACAGCATGATCGACCAATGCTTTATCGAGCCGCTGCCAGAGATCCTGGTTTTTAACCGGCTGCTTGGCTGCGGTTAGCCAATTGCGCTTCTTCCAGTTGGCCATCCATTCCAATACGCCTTTACGAACATATTGAGAGTCGGTGGTTATTTTCACTTCACAGGGGCGCGTCAGTTCTTCCAGTCCTTGAATGGCCGCCATTAGCTCCATCCTATTATTGGTAGTATGATCCTCTCCACCGTAGAGCTCTTTTTTATTGTTACCATAACACAGTAGCGCCCCCCACCCTCCCCGGCCAGGATTGCCTTTACAGGCCCCATCTGTATATATATTAACGATTCTGGACACGAGCCCCTCGCGTAGTTGGCGCCACCACAGGAATTCTGCGGCCGGCTAAAACCCGCCATTGTGGCCGAACTGGCGTTCTTCCTGCAACCAATTTACGCGCTATTAATATATATACGCCACCAAAAGGCGAGCCAATATCTCCTAGCAGGCCGTCTAACCTCCTGGAGGCATTCGGAAAATAACGCAACGCAAAAGGCGGCATAAACAAGGCGGACTGGGATTGTTCAACTCTAAACCCCAATAGCGTTAACCAGTCCATTACTCGCCTTCGGCTTAGATGGCGCCCGCCGGCAGGCATAAAGGTGCGCGGCATTAGTCGACTCCATCCCCAGGCGCTCCAGGGGTTAAACCCTACTATAACCAGGTAACCATTTGGTACCACGGTACGAGCAGCCTCCCGCAAACATTGATGAGGGCTAGTGTTAAAGTCTAATACATGGTGAGCCACGACACAGTCCAAGCAATTTTCGCGAAATGGTAGCTGCTGGTAGTTCATCTTTATTTGACTGGAACCAATTGTGCTCGTCTCTTCACTTGCCAAGAAGTGGTGCTTCAACGTGGTGCTCTTTACTACCACCTCGTTAAATGCACTGTACTGCAGCAAATAATGTCCATTTAAATCGGGCAGGCAGCCCGCCAGTTTTTCAACCTCAAGTTCCATGAGCTTTTGGGCTAAATTGCTTTTGCGCCACTGGTTATCCATATTTCGCCTTATTTACGCCAAGTAATTCTCAAGTCACACAGACACTTCTTGACCACAAAGCCAGTGCTTCATAAACTGCGAGGCCCAAAGTGACATCCCGGTGTATTACATTGTTTTTTCGTAGTTCTTTAAGTGTTGTATTGCTATCGATAATAGCCGGCTGCATGCCGGTCAAGCTCCAGATAGAAACCCCTCCCACTCAGGTCACCCCAACCCTATTGGTGGAGCCAAGCTTAAGCTCCGGTGAAATTCATGGGCCCAGTAGCATTGCTCTCAATACTCATGATGATATATGGCAAAGGGTGCGTGATAACTACCAATTGGATAGTAACATCAATAACAAGCGCATAGATTCTCAATTGAATTGGTATAAATCCCACCAGAAATATCTTAACAGGGTGGCAAATCGAGCCACACGCTACATGTACTTCATAATGCAGCAAATCGAAGTTCGCCACATTCCAGCCGAGATCGCCTTGCTGCCTATTGTTGAAAGTGCCTTTGACCCATTTGCCTATAGTCATGGCCGAGCCTCTGGCGTGTGGCAGTTTATTCCCAGCACCGGAAGAATGTACAACTTACAGCAAGATTGGTGGTTTGACGGGCGTAGAGACATTCGCCAGTCCACCATCGCTGCCCTTAAGTTTCTCAGAGGTCTTTCCCGGGAATTTAAAGGGGACTGGATGCTAGCATTGGCTGCTTATAATTCAGGAGCAGGCACGGTTCGCAAGGCCATACGAAAAAACAAAAAACGCGGACTCCCTGTGGACTTTTGGTCGTTGTCACTCCCTAAAGAAACCAAGGCTTATGTTCCCAAGCTTTTGGCCCTTGCCAGGCTGGTAGGTAACCCTGCCAAATACGGTGTCACACTGCCCAAAATTGATAATAAACCGTATTTTGCGGTCATTAAAACCGGCAGTCAGATGGACTTAAGCCAGGCCGCTCAAATGGCTGATGTTGACCTGGAAGAAATTTATAAACTAAACCCTCAGTACAATCAATGGTCAACCAATCCAAATGGCCCCCATGAGTTACTGGTACCCGTTTCAAAACAAGCATTGATTCTTAAAAACCTTAAAAACTTACCAGCCAATCAACGAATCAAGTGGCAGCGCTATAAAGTGGTTGCTGGCGATTCATTGTCATCCATATCAAATAAATTCCATACAACCGCACAGGCGCTCAAACAAGTAAACCCACTGCAAGGCAGCGTGATCAAGATCAATGATATGCTATTAATTCCAACTGCTTTTAATAAATTAAGTAGTTACACCTACAGCGCCAATAATCGCTTAAATAAGAAACAAAGAAATACCAGAGGCCCTAAGGGCTCCACACGTATCAGCCACTTAGTAAAAGCAGGAGACTCATTTTGGAGTCTGGCTAAGGCTCATCAAGTGTCTACCATGAGCATCGCACGCTGGAATGGTATGGCCCCCAAGGACACTCTGCGACCAGGGCAAAAACTGATTATCTGGTCCAAATCCCAACTGGCGAAAACAAACCGCGAAGTAATACGCAAAATTCACTATCGAGTTCGCAATGGTGATAGCCTGCATCGCATTGCCGATAAATTTAAGGTTAAAGTTCACGATATAAAACGTTGGAACCCAAGCAGCAAGAAAAAATACCTACAACCCGGAGATAAATTGGTGCTTTATGTGGACGTGACCAGAGCAAGTTAGATTACTTGGTGAAATGGCCCGCACCTGCTAACTTTAAAGTAGCCCCCTCACCCTCTAAAGCAGGCAATAAGGCAGGTCTTCGGGATGAATAAGATTCGATCAAATTCCATTTTTATCCCCTGCTTGCTTGTCGTGACTTTAGATATTTACGCGCAGCCACTTCCGGAAGGGTTGTTGTGGGAAACCAATGACGATTCAGAAACCTGGGCAAACATTAGCGCACCTAAAGGGGGCTCATACACAAGCTTCATCTCTTCCTACCCAAGCACATTAAGGACCATAGGTCCCAATTCTAATAGCTCTTTCAGTGCGCATGTCGATGCAAACCAATTAAGCCTTACTTCTTTTCATCCTAATAGCAAGGAAGTCCTGCCGCAGCTAGCCACTCACTGGGCTTATGGGAAAGATGGTAAAACAGTCTATTACCGCCTAAACCCTAAGGCCAGGTGGAGTGACGGGGTAACTTTGAGCGCTGATGATTTTATATTCACCTATGAGCTTTTACGTTCCAAACAAATTAAAGACTCTTGGCGCAATCATCACCATAAAAAGCGCATCCTGTCGGTAAAAAAATATGACCACCACACCATATCAATCACCGGGGCTGTGCCGCGGTCTCGTAAAGAGTTGCACTATTTTTATGGCATGACCCCACTACCTAAACACTTTTTCAAACAAGCGAGTGTCGACTGGGTTAAATACTACAACTGGAAAATAACTCCCAATACCGGCCCTTACCAAATTACTAAGTTAGTCACCAATCAGGAAATTGAATTTACACGGAAAAACGACTGGTGGGCCAGAGAGCAAAAATACAATTTAGGGAGGTTCAACGCTGACAAAGTAATTTTTAAAGTCATACCGGATGCCAATATTGCCTATGAGGAATTTGAAAATGGCAAACTAGATAATTTTAACCTACCGTCATCTGAGTTTTGGCATCAAAAAGCCACAGGAAGTCTTTATAGCAATGGCTACCTTGAAAAATTTCAGTTTTACAACGACACCCCTAGATCGAGCTCCGGTCTGTTTTTAAATTTAGGAATGCCGATACTAAAAGACAAAAGTGTACGGCTAGCGTTGGCCCACGCAATCAACTTCGAGCCACAACTAGGAGCCAACCACAATGATGATGCTTTTAGGAAGAATGCCTTTCACACAGGTTATGGGCCTTATACCAACCAAGAAGTTGCGGCCCGGCCCCATGACCTAGATAAAGCAATTAATCTGCTTGATGAAGCCGGCTGGCTAGCCTCCGGCCAGGACGGTGTACGAGAAAAGAATGGTATACGCTTGAGCATTGATCTTATGTACCATAACAAGGAACACAGTCAGCGTTGGCGTAGCTTTAAACAAGATGCTCTAAGGGCAGGCATAGAAATCAATCTTGATTTACAGTCCCCGACTCATCATTATCAGTACACACTCCAAAAGCACCATCAAATGAGTTATATGGAGTTTAGTGCAGCCTTTAGACCGGTCTATTGGGAGTACTTTCATAGTAAGAATGCCCTCCCCCCCTACAGCAATAATATAACCAGCACAGCCAACCCTGGCATTGATGAACTTATTACTGCCTATGATAATTCGACGTCAGAGGCCGAGAGAATAAAGCTAGCCCATGCTTTAGCCATCAAAATACATGAGAGCGCTGTATTCATACCTGGTAACAGCATGCCTTACGCAAGAAGTGCTCATTGGCGCTGGGTTAAGCTGCCTAGCTGGGTAGGAACAAGAAATACAGTTGATTTATTTGAGCCTTTTGGTGACGGCGGGTTATTCTGGATTGATTATCAGCAGAAAATTGACACCCAATCTGCACGTAAGAGCAAAATTAAATACCCTGTTGTGAATGAGGTTTTTGAGCAATTCAAAAAGGAACTTGATATTTAAACATGCACTAGCTTGGTCAAATACTGAATTAGGCCATACATAAAAAAAGGGCCTTTCGGCCCTTTTTTTAGTTTCGATCTATACTTGCTTTGTCTAGGAAGTGCTGGTTGTAAGCCTTGTATTCATTGTAGGACTTTCCACGCTCAACCTTTTGCTCGTCACTGTCGCCTGCACTAGCATGTGCAGTACGGTTTACGGCATCCAGCCTTACCAACGCTTGATTGCCTTCACTCAAATCAACCAACTCGAAGCTTGCTAAACCCTCCGACCCCAGGGCCATGGTAAAGGCTTTAGCGATAATTGGCGCGTCAACACCCTTAGCATTACGAGACTTACCCTTAAGGCTACTCCAGGATGTGCTTAGCTCACCCTGCTTCGCTGAAGTTAAGGCCTTATCAAGCTGCTCGCTCAACGATTCCATGCCTTTCTCGGTTCGTAACAACCCCTCGATCTGAGTGGCGACCACTTCAAATGGCTTCACAACAGATTCTTTAAATGAAGCCAGGTGCAATACAACAGCTCGGCCATCTTCAAGCTCAATTACTTCACTATTGGAATCATCAAACAATACTGATTCAGAAAAAGCAGCAGTGGCAACTTTTGGATTTTGCGTAATGCCAGTTCCACCTTGACGGGTGAATTCAGCACTGGTTTGAAGCTTTAAATTTAATGCCGCTGCTGGAGCTTGTAGGCTGCTAGCAGAAAATGATTCGTCATTAAGTGATTCAAGGCGCTCGACATATAAAACTTGCGATTTTTCACTCTTAATCTCTTGCGCTAGGCTATCTTTCAAGTCAGCAAAGGCAGCCACTTCTGGTTGGCGAGTATCAAGCAGTTTAATTAGATGCAAGCCATCACGGGTCTGAACGACACCTGAAACCTGTCCTTCATTCAACCCCATTAATGCATCACTGAATTCACTTTCATATACATCGGCCGTTGAAAATCCCAGGTCTCCCCCAGAGAACTTAGAGGTATCGTCTTGAGAAAACTTTTCAGCCAGGTCAGAGAACTCTTCCCCTGCTTTTAACTTGGTAAGGACGTCTTTTAGTGTGTTTCGAGATTCATCGTTATCATCCAATAGCAATATGTGCGCTGCTCGATACTCACGCTTTGCTGCTGACTCTTCAGATATAATGTCGTAGCGCTCCTGAAGTTCAATGTCATCAACCTCTACTAAAGCTAGTAAATCCGAACGCTTTAATTCTAGGTAATTAACTGTCACAGTTTCTTGGGTCATGAAACGACTGGAGTTGGCGTCATAATAGCTTTCTTTATCTTGCTGGCTAATAACTACACTTTCTTTGGCGTTATCTAGTGTGTATTCAATATAGGAGAAATCACGAGTCTGTGACTCCAATTGAGCCGAGCGCTGCTCTTCAGTCGTAGTCGCAAAGGACGTTAACTGCCAAGCCGATTGGGCTTGTTGACTGGATAGGTTTGACCGTAAGAGTTCTCTATGGGTAGCTCGAGTAAAACCGGCACTTCTTAATATTAGGTCATATTGGTCACGATCGAATTGGCCGTTCACTTGAAATTCAGGTGACTGGACAATCAATTTATCAATTGCCTTGTCAGAAAAATAAACACCACCTTCACTGGCAGCCTGCTTAAGAACCGTTTCGCCAATAAGGCTTTCAACCGCAGAATTACGCAACATTTTGTCATTTAAGATTGATGGATCAAAATTTTGGCCGAATTGCGCCTGCAGTCGACGTTTTTGCAATTGAACCATTTGCGATACTTTAAATTCACTAATTTCCTCACCGTTTACCTCGGCAGGAGCAGAATCTCCACCACCTAAAGCCACGATGCTTTCAATACCGAATAAAGCAAATGTCAAAATGATGAGGCCAACAATTATCTTGGCAACAATTCCTTTAGAGCCATCACGAATAGCTTGAAGCATGAACCCACAACCTTTATTAGAATTCTTATTTCCAGA
>MAAB01006360.1_pt1 | contig 10209 bp, 9 predicted proteins | sample 1115991 | NCBI WGS metagenome assembly MAAB01 (sample SAMN04961124, study PRJNA320927) | seawater metagenome | isolation source: sample BD02T18 sea water enriched with oil for 18 days | place: USA:Gulf of Mexico | collected 2013-07-27 | reverse complement strand
TACCTTTACAAGCCGATGCTATTTATAGCGCCACCCAGGCTGGTGCCTTACAACAGGGTGCCACCCAAGAACAAGCCGATGCCGCAGGAGCCACCACGGGGGAAGCTGAGCTGGGTGCCTTTGGCAATGAAGTGGTTAATATCCAGGATGGCAACGACACTAGTGGCTACCGCTTATTTAATGTAAGCCAGTTACAACTCAGCGGCATCCAGCTGTTTGACCAGGTTATGGGCGCCAGTCAAATTATGTTGGTGGCAGAAGCCGGTTACACCTATGTTCATGACTTTGACCAATACCCAGGCATCAACTTTGAGGGCAGTACTTTTGAGTCCATGGCCGACACCCTCACCGAAAGCTCATGGGGTTACCGCACCCTCATCAGTGCCGATTACACAGATGTGTTTGCTGGCATAAATCTAACCCCTGAGATTTTCTGGAGCCACGACGTGCACGGTGTATCACCTGCTGGTGGCAGCGGCTTTATCGAAGGTAAAAAGCGCATGGGCTTATCCCTTAGTGCCAACTACCTAAATACCTACAATGGCTCTATTTCTTATACCCGTTTCTCCGGTGCTGAAAACAACCTGGTCAGCGACCGTGACTTTGCATCCATCACCATGGGCATGCAATTTTAATTCACCACTTATAAAAATAAACATAAAACAAATTAACACCAGCCACTTGGTTGGTGTTAAAGGAAGGTACCCATATGAAAGCCATATTATTTAGTGCTTCACTCTTGGCCATGTCCATGGCCACAAGTGTTGTTTCTGCCAAAGTTAGTGAACAAGAAGCCAATCAAATTGGTAAGCAGTTAACCGCTGTAGGCGCACAACAAAAAGCCAACGCCAATAAAACCATTCCAGCCTACACAGGTGGATTGGCACAAAACTTAAATACAGATCCTTATAAAGATATTTATGCCAATGAGAAGCCACTTTTTATTATTACTAAACAAAACTTGGAGCAATATAAAGACAATTTAACCCAGGGTCAGATAGCCATGTTTGATAAGTACCCGGATACTTACAAGATGCCCATTTACCCCACCCACAGAACCGCTAACTTTCCCAAAAACCTATTGGGTAAAGCCAAACAAAATGCCACCAGCTCAACCTTGCTAGATGGTGGTAATGGTCTGGCTAACTTTGATGAAACAGTACCCTTTGCCATTCCTAAAAATGGTGTAGAGGTAATTTGGAATCACGAAACCCGTTTTCGTGGCGGCAGTGTGGAAACCAACAATGCCTCTATACCGGTAGAACGAGACGGCAGCTTTACCCCCATTAAAGTGCGCTCTCAACTTACCCCACCACAATATCTATCCGATGGTTTCAACGCTAAAGAAGATGGCAATGTGCTGTTTTATTTTACTGCCTACACCAAATCACCGGCCCGTTTGACCGGTAATGTTTTACTGGTGCATGAAACCATTGATCAAATAAATGAACCCAGAAAAGCCTGGCAGTATAATGCTGGCCAACGTCGAGTGCGTCGTGCCCCACAGGTGGCTTACGACGCACCCAATACCGATGGCCTGCGTACCACCGACCAGATAGATATGTATAACGGCGCACCAGATCGTTACAACTGGAAGCTTATTGGCAAAAAAGAAATTTATATTCCTTATAACTCATACAAGCTGGTGAATCCTAATGCCAAATACAAGGACATAATTAATCCGGGCCATATAGACCAGGACTACACCCGTTATGAGTTGCACCGCGTCTGGCATGTACAGGCCACAGTGAAGGAAGGCGCTCGCCATATTTATGCCAAACGAGACATTTATGTGGATGAAGATTCCTGGCAAATTGCCGTAGCCGATCATTACGACAGCCGTGGTCAACTATGGCGTGTGGCAGAAGGACACCCTATTCAATTTGTGAATGCCAATGCCCCCTGGTATATCGCCCTCACCAACTACGATCTCATGAGTGGCCGTTACATGGCCGAGCTTAACAACGAAGAGCGCAACGCCTTTAAGTTTGGTACTCAGGTTAAACGTAAAGCCTTCACTACATCTGCCCTGCGTCGCAGCGGTAAACGCTAAGCCCATTTGAGTACGACCCTTCCGACAAATACCTGACTTTTTACAGGTACTTGTCGGCTTTTTACCTTCTGCCATTCCTTCTGCTGCATCCTCTCGGGCTTTCTGCACACTCTTAAACCATCCCCACTTTAAAACATGAACAACGTTCTTATCTATTGATCTCGAGATTTATTCTGGTACCATTCAAAACATGAACAATGATCACTTAATAGGAAAAAGATTATGTTTAAGCCCTATCCCAAATTTGTTTTTTTTCTTGCCTGTATTTTTGCAAGTGCTCTGGCCCAATCCAGTGAACCACTCTATGCACAGCAGTGTGCTGCCTGCCATGGCCAGAATGGTGAGGGCAACACAGGCATTAAGGCACCGGCCATTGCCGGATTAGATGAAAGTTACCTGTTAAGACAATTAAGCCATTTTAAAAATCAGGTTCGAGGCAATCATCCAAGTGATCAGTCAGGTCAGATGATGGCAGCCGTTGCCAGTACCTTGTCTGAAAAAGACATTCAGTCTTTATCAACATACCTGGCCATTAAACCTTTTATTTCGGCCATACCCGGCGTTGAAACCGGTGGTTTCATGGGTCGCGGTTTGTATATGAATTGCCAAAGCTGTCACGGCGCCCATGCCCAGGGTGAAAATTTATTACACGCGCCGCGACTGGCCGGACAACATACTTGGTATCTAAAGGCACAGCTTGAAAAATTTCAGGCAGGCATCAGAGGCAAACACAGTAAGGATAAATATGGCAAACAAATGCACATCATCGCTGTGGACTTAGACATGGAGCAGGAGATTGACAAGATCCTAGGTTACATCGCTCATCGTCAGGTTCCTAAAAAAGTTAATCAACACCAGGAGCATTAATTATGAAATTGCTATTCTCTGCATTTGTTGCCCTGACTTTCTTTGTTGCCACAACAAATAGTCACGCCAGTGGCAATCAAACTCTTAATTCACAATGCCCACCAAGTTTTGATAAAAACCAAAATGGAAAATGTCAATTAGTGAGCCTTTACGACTTTTACGATTCACCTAAAGGCCACGGTGGTTTTCGTGTAGAGCTACCAAAATTGAAAAAGACTTACAGCCCACAACAAATAGATTTAGGCCGCATTTTATTTTTTGATCCTGTGTTGTCTAAAAAACAGGATTTATCTTGCGCCAGCTGCCACCAGTTAGACAAGAGTCTGGCCGATGGCCGTGGTCGCTCCATTTCCGCCAGCGACAAAACAGGCAAGCGCGGTGAATTAAATCGTGGCACCCCCACCCTTTGGAACATCGCTTTTCATGAGCGTTTCATGTGGGATGGTCGCAGCGATGATTTAGCCAAGCAGGCCACATTACCCTTGTTTTCAGATGTAGAAATGGGCAACAGCCCGGAAAACTTGGAAAAAACCTTGAACGCTATACCTGAATACGTGGATTTGTTTAAGCAGGCTTATGCTCAAGCACCCAACGTAGAAAACACAACTGACGCCCTCGCAGCTTTTGAAACCAGTTTAATTAGTCTAAATAGCCGTTATGACCGTTACGTTCACGGTGATCAAAATGCGTTAACAGAACAAGAGATTCGGGGCCATAACGCGTTCAGAGGTTTTGTCGGGCGCTGCTCTCAATGCCATGTACCACCCTTGTTTACCGACGGTGAAATGGCGGTGATTGGTGCCCCCCAGCCTGATGATATTCCACTGGATAAGGGTGCAGGGGAATTATCAAAGGACAAGTTTTTAATGGGCGCATTTCGCGTGCCCACCCTGCGTAATATCACCGAAACGGCACCCTATTTTCATGCTGGTCAATTTGATTCCCTAGAAGGTGTCTTGGGATTTTATAACGATACCCGCGGCCATATGGCGCCCGCAGCGCTTTCACTGAAACTGCATTGGCACATTCACATGACCGCCGGTGGCAAGCTCACTAAGGAAAATGAAAAAGACATAGTGGCCTTTTTATCCAGCCTTGAAGACGAAACCCTATTACCACAACCACCCACCCGGAATCCTTCTGGACTTCCAATTAACCAATGAGAGCCGAAATGAAAAAAATCATAAAAACACTCGCACTCACGCTGCCGTTTATTTTGAGCGCCTGCACCAAAATGCCCGCCATTGAGGATAAAGAATCCAATTTGGCCACCCAGGCACAATTGCAAAACTGCAAATTTCTGGGCCAGGCCGATAAAATGGAAGCCGCCTATTCTGAGTTGCTTGAGAAAAAATGGGATCGCGACCAATTGGGTTGCGGCGCACTGTATATCTATGAAACAGCGCAACAATCTACATTTGGCATCGAGCTTAAACTGAAAGCGCTGGCAGCCCAGCTAAATTACTTTGATGTATTAAATAGATCCTATCCAAAACTTTATCAGTCAGGTGCCTTGGGTGATGAATTAAATGGGTTGTGGCGTGCCACCCGTGAGCGCTCACGAAATCTTATTGCCTCGGTGGAATTTTTGGATGGATTTATCCCGGAGATTAACCTGTTAAAAGGCGCTTACCTTTTAGCCAACACAGAAAAAGACAGCAGTGTAAAAGAAGCCATTGGTGCCTTACCACCGGCATTAAAGCTTATTGAAGATGCGGTCCAACGTAAACCGGAGGCTGGTGATGGACTTGGATTATATCTACTTGGGCGAATGAAATTAACCATGCCCTCTTTTATCGGCGGTGATACTGATGAAGCCATTGAGTTATTTGAAAAGGCCATATTGCAACAACCCAACAACCTGGAGATTCACCGCTGGTTATTGCAAGGTTATGCCGCCACGGGTGAGGTAGAAAAAGAAATGAACGTTATCACTAAAGCCAGCAAGATCTTTGATCAGAATATTAATGACCAGGACCTAGCAGATCTTTACATCATTTATGGCGGCAGTGCACATCGCTACAACATGGAAAATGAAATCACTTTTTTCAGCCAACAAAGAAAAAGCTTGTTTGAACAAAAGCCGTATTTATTAACGCGCGAAAGTGGTGCTAATCGTGGCCATGGTGGCGCCGATCCCATTACCGGCACCGATCCAAACGCTATTTAATCATTATTTTTAAGGAATATATTTTATGAAACTAAAACTACTAACCTTCATTGGCCTGACTATTATAGCCAGCATAAGCTTTGCAAAAGAGCTTACGGTAAAATCCGGAAGCAGCATTCAGGCTGTGATCAATCAAGCCAAAGACGGTGACACCATATTGGTGGAGCCCGGCTACTATCACGAATCCATTTATGTGGACAAACAAAACATCACCCTTAAGGGCCTGAAGAAAAATGGCAAATACGCTCACATGGATGGCCAGTCCAAATTAAACGATGGCATCATTGCTTCTGGCCACGGCATCATCATAGATGGTTTTAAAGTTACCGGGTACAAGGGCAATGCCATCATGACCCAGGGCGCCAACAACTTTAAGATCACTAATAACCTCATACACGCGGCGTTTTATGGAATATTTCCGCAATTTGGAAAAAATGGTTTAGTCGAAGGCAATACCATCTCTGGAGCCGACGATGCCGCCATTTATGTGGGCATGTGTGATCACATAAATGTCATTGGCAATACCACCTTTGAAAATGTCATGGGGCTGGAGTTTGAAAATACTCGCCACTCGTTAATGGCCGATAATCTGGTATACAACAACTCTACCGGCATCATGTTGTCTTTAATTCCTGGTTTACCAGTAAAAGATGCCAATAACCTAGTAATACGCAACAATGTCATTCGTGATAATAACTTGGCTAACTTTGCTCCTGCCAGTTCAATTGCCGCCAGCGTGCCCCCCGGTGTAGGTTTAATTATTGAAGCGGCCGATGATGTTTTAGTTAAAGACAATACATTTGAAAACAACAATACCGTGGCTGTTTTTGTTACCGACATGTACAGCTTTGGCCTAGGCGGTGACAGTAAGGTTGAGCCCTATTCCGACAACATTGAAATTCATGAAAATACCTGGACAAACAATGGCAACGAGCCTTTTGGTAGTCTGGGTGATTTGATCGCCATGACTGGACAAACTGGCATGGAGTTATTAACCACCAGTAAAGAACGTACCTCCTGTTTTTCTCAGCAAGATAATTTTTCACAAATGGGTGCTAAAAAATGGAGCATTTGTGCAGACAAAATCACTCACCCGGATTACAAAACCGCAATGCTGGACAAGCCCATTAAATCGGTTAAATACACAGCAGAGCAAAAAGGTCGTTTAACCTACTTAGCGGTTTGCACCGGTTGCCACACCTATAATACCGTATTACACGGACCATCCATGCAAGCCATTAAAGCCATGTATACAGATAACCTGGCGGGTCTTAAATCTTACATTGAAAACCCAGTTCGCAAGCGCCAGGACTTCACTGAAATGCCTCCTCAGGCTTATCTGGGTAAGGAAACAATTGACGCCATTGCTAACTATGTATTAAACGATTTGAAAAAATAGTGTTAATGATGAGCTAACACCTACACCCCCCAAAGAAACATATCGCCTTTCTTTGGGGGTGATTCTTAAATATTAGGGCATCTCCAATATTAGTTATTTCTAACAAAGCCAAATCCCTGTTGCTTCATATTCTCCGACCTTACTCCTACAACGCTTATTAATTATTGATATAAGGAATTTTTCTGGTACTCTTTATTTGAGAACATTGTTCAGTAAATATTTTAAACCGAAAAACACAAGCGAACGACAATAATTATAATAAAGGAATTAACTATGGGTACCTTGCGCAGCATCCAAATTTTGATGATTGCAATTTTGTTTTCAGCCTCCTCAGTTCAAGCCAACGAAGCACTTTTAAATCATTTACATCATGTGAGTCAAGCCATGTCAGCCCTGTACATGCACGGATTATCCGAGGGCAATGAAAAATATCAAGATGAATTTGAACAGTACAAATACAAAGCCTTAATATCTTTGAAAACATATTTTTCTCAGGGAGGCTTGAACAGCTCTGAACTGCTTAAAAGATGGCAAGATTTGGATGGTAATCTAAACCTGAAACATTCAAAAGACTTTGGCTGGGATCTCTCCCCCTACCCCCTGGTTAGATTTGAATTAAGATCTTATCATTCAGATGTTTATAAATTAATGACGCAAAACAAAGTTAACTACAACAGTTATGATCAACAACTTAAACTAGCCCAAACTCAAATTGAAGCTGTCTCAGCCCGTTTTTATGACATCGCCAGTACCTACGATGGCGCAGAGTCTCTATCCAACGCCGACTTTAACAAACTTAACTCTAAACTTGTCTCTCAGGAGGTAAAAGACAACCTAGCCAGATTAACTAGTGAAGCGCCGGACAGTAGCAGTCAAGGGAAATTAAAATCGATAAAATATAAATGGGAATTTGTAGAGGAAAGTGTCACCAATCATCAAAATCAAAGCGCCTACTTTTTGGTTTATGCTACTAAAAACAATATTAGTAACGCTTTTAAAGACATTTCATTGAAGACAGATTAAAATATAAATTGCAGCCTCAAAGGCTGCGACTCTCCTTAATCAAGAATAATAATTTATTTAACCTTTAACAAGCCTGCTATCTCTTTCAGGGTTTGTTGAATGAAAATTTCCATTATTCTATCGCCCTCTTCTTTGCTCAAAGTTAAGGATAAACGAATTGCCGACCCACCCAGGTGTAGGCTAAGCAAAATAGAGTTTTTGAGAGTGGGCCGGGACTCCTCGCTATAAAAGTGACAAACCGCGTTATAAAGCAGCTCATGAATAACCCTTGTATGTTCCAGGTCCATATTTTCAAAACTTTTATCATGGGCACTTCCAACCCAGATTTCTTGCAATACTGGGTCGGATTCATAGCGATGATAAAAGTCATTAAGCAAACTCAAGCTCATATCTTTTATATCGTGAACAGACGAAACTTGCATTACTCTATCGGCCACCTGCTCGCTCCACTCATCAAGATAGGCTTGGGCCAGCACCTTAACGATGGCTCCTTTATTAGGAAAGTACTGATAAATTGAGCTCACAGTGACCCCCGCCACCTGAGCTATATCAGCCATCTTTAGGCAGTTTGTATTGTTATCGGCCAATAAAATTTTAGTGGCATTAAGAATATCGTTCATACGCGCCTTGCTGCGTACCTGTTTAGGCCTGCGCGTCACGGTCTCATTTTTCTTCTGGGCTATCATAGGAATATCTTTGATTTAGTGGGCAGCAGAATTCACACAATACCATATGCGACCATTGTTCACGTATAGTTTTAGCTAAATAACCCTATTATGTTGGCCTATTTGAATATTAAAAATTCATAAGGAGGGATACATCAATTAAAGTTTGACATTCAATACATGAACATTGATCATTTAAGTAAATAATACTGCCACAAAATAAAGGCTCGCCATGACGAATAAAAAAACAGCGCTCATCACAGGCGCCACAGGAGGCATTGGCTCTGAAGTGGCCAAAAATCTGGATGCTCTGGGTTACCATTTAATCCTGCTGGGTAGCAACATTATCCGCACCCAGGCGCTGGCCGATAAAATGCAATCGGCCGAGGCCATAGCCTGCGACCTGGTCAACCCGGCAGGCGTGCAAAACTTGTGTGAACAAATTGATCGCTTGTCACCACCACTGGATATCGCCTTCATTAACGCCGGCATCATTTCTCCCGGCGATATATTAGATTGCAGTACTTCGGATATTAATCGAATGCTGGAAATAAATTTTTGCAGTGCTATCCATATTATTAAAGCCTGTGCCAGCAACATGCAAAGGCAAAAGTCTGGGCACATCATTGCCAGTGTTTCCATGGGGGGGATTTTATCGCTTAAGGGCAGTGCCACCTATTCAGCGACTAAATTTGGTTTGCGCGGCTTTCTTACCGGCATTAAGGATGAACTTAAACCTCACGACATTAAAGTATCTGGCCTTTATCCCGGCGGCGTGGATACCCCTATGCTGCGCCAGGAAATGAAGGACGGCGGTAGTGCGCTTAATTTCATTAACCCACCGGCTGCGGTTGAAGATATTTCCAATGCTTTTTTTAAAGCGCTAAAAACGGGCAAGCTGGAAGTGTACAGCCCCTATTTCGACAGCGTATTTGCCCGTGTTATGAATTCCTTTCCGTGGATGCTTAGCCCTTTATACCCTTTGCTTGAATGGCTGGGCCAAAAAGGAAAGAAGAAATATAGCAAACGCATTAGTCAGTCTTTTCAAGAAAATGAATAGACAAGTGTCACAAAGCCCAAGCGTTGGTGAAGAGCTGTTATATATAGGGGAGTGTCGCGCCACTAAACTGGTTGACCCTTATGCTTCGCCTACCAAACCGATGTGGCAAAGTCCGATCGTTGAAAACATTCAACGCCAACAAAGAGCCTACAAAAATTTCTGGCCTTATGGTGAGGTATCGCTCTTTGGCGCTAGTGAAACACAAAATAGCATTACCTTATGGCCAACGCTCAGTGAAAAAGGCGTTGGCTTGCATATTCAATATGCCAGTGAACTGCGCTGGGTATTTAATCAGTGTCTGCCCACTGAAAACTTAGTGGTCAATGCCCGCGATTTATCCAATCATTTAATACAAAAATGCATTCACTTAAATATAACCATGACGGTAGAGCACACTCATCAGACTGAACGAATTAATACCCTTGCTAAAACCCTTAACAAAAAGGCAAACGTTCGATTGCAAGTTAAGCTGGAGCTCATTCGGCCGGAAATGAGTCCAAGTCTAGGTGAGCGATTGCGAAGCTTTGCTGGAATGAAAAACCCTAGCCATACTCATAATTTACTGCAAACAGGAAAAGAAATTCTGGCATTGGCGCATATTAAGCTTAACGGTCTTCATGTTTATTGTAATGAAGCTCAAAAAACAAGAAATATTGCAAGACACATGACCGTGCTTGGAATAATTATATCGAAACTGTCTAAAGCCTGGGGCGGGTATCAACCCAAAGAACTTATTTTACAAGGGAGATTTTTTAAATTTTGCCCTGCTGCTTCAACGGCTTTCTTTTGTGATCACCAGGTTTTTAACATTGAATTATTTGCACAATTGTTATTAACCAAATTTAGAAATACCCGTGAATTCAACTCGCTAGTGCAACGGGTGGGTTGATCCCCAAGAATACTTGGTTTGGTGTCTTAAATCCTAAGCATTTTCTTGGGCGGTGGTTTAGTTTTTCCATTACTAGACTGACG
>MAAB01034595.1_pt1 | contig 10213 bp, 7 predicted proteins | sample 1115991 | NCBI WGS metagenome assembly MAAB01 (sample SAMN04961124, study PRJNA320927) | seawater metagenome | isolation source: sample BD02T18 sea water enriched with oil for 18 days | place: USA:Gulf of Mexico | collected 2013-07-27 | reverse complement strand
TATTTCTTTTAAATGACAAACCTGAGGCGAGAGTAGTTGTAGGAAACTCACATTAATACCGCTTAAAGTGATCAAATTGGGCAGGAATTTGGTAAATAAATGCAGGTAGCTGACAAAGTTTGGCATTGTTTTTTTATGTGTCTGAAGTGTTGAATATTGTAAGTTCTGCCTAGTGGGTCACATTTTACGACTTTAATGTGTACTTTTAGCTATTTCTTAATCTCTAGTGTCAAATTTACTAACAGCATTTTTGCTCTTTATCTTGTTTTCACCATGCAGAGCATGATGTAAGGTGGGCTCAATAAAGATAAAAAATAATGGAGTTTGGCTATGAGTGAAGTGAAGACCTATCCGGTAAAAGAACACATTGGTTTAACCACACTGCTAAATAATGATCAATATGAAGCGATGTACAAGCGCTCGATAGATGATTCTGAGGGTTTTTGGGCCGAGCAAGGCGAGCGAATTGATTGGATTCAACCTTATACCCAAGTGCGCGATGTTTCTTTTGACGAACACAATGTCGACATCAATTGGTACAAAGACGGTACGTTAAACGCCTCAGCTAACTGCCTTGATCGCCACCTTGAAACTCGCGGTGAGCAAACTGCGATTATTTGGGAAGGTGATGAACCAACCGATGATCGTCATATCAGTTATAAAGAATTACACGCTGAAGTCTGTCAGTTTGCTAATGCACTAAAAACCCAAGGGGTGCGTAAAGGTGATGTCGTTTGTATCTATATGCCGATGGTGCCACAGGCAGTAATGGCGATGTTAGCGTGTGCTCGCATCGGTGCGATTCACTCGGTGGTTTTTGGTGGTTTTTCGCCGGATGCATTAGCCGGTCGTATTGATGATAGTAATGTAAAAGTTGTGATTACTGCGGACGAAGGTGTGCGCGGTGGTAAGACCGTTGGCTTGAAGAATAATGTTGATGAAGCATTAACGCATCCGAATGTTAATACTGTAGAAAAAGTCATCGTCATTAAGCGTACTGGGGCTGATATTGCTTGGCATAAAACTCGCGATATCTGGTATCACGATGCCATCAGTCAAGAATCAAAACAGTGCCAGCCAGCCGAAATGCGCGCTGAGGATCCGTTATTTATTTTATATACTTCAGGCTCTACTGGTAAGCCAAAAGGCGTGGTGCATACCACTGGCGGCTACATGGTTTATGCCTCATTAACTCATAAATATGTTTTTGATTATCATGAAGGTGATGTCTTCTGGTGTACCGCCGATGTGGGCTGGATTACTGGCCATACCTATTTGGTTTATGGACCGTTAGCCAACGGCGCTATCTCATTAATGTGTGAAGGCATACCAAACTATCCAAGTATTAATCGTGTTTCTCAAATTGTTGATAAACACGAAGTGAATATTCTTTATACCGCACCAACCGCGATTCGCGCATTAATGGCAGAAGGGGACGCGGCAGTAACCGAAACCAAGCGTCATTCATTACGCATTTTAGGCACCGTAGGTGAGCCGATTAATCCTGAAGCTTGGGAATGGTATTACCGCACCATTGGTGAAGAAAAATGCCCAATTGTTGATACATGGTGGCAAACCGAAACCGGTGGCATCATGATTACGCCGCTACCCGGTGCAACCGAATTAAAACCCGGTTCTGCGACGCGGCCTTTCTTTGGTGTGCAGCCTGCGTTAGTCGACGCTGAAGGTAATGTTGTCGAGGGGGCTGGTGAAGGTAATTTGGTGATGCTTGATAGCTGGCCAGCGCAATCGCGTACCATTTATGGCGATCATGAACGCTTTATGCAAACCTACTTCTCTACATATGCAGGTATGTATTTTAGTGGTGATGGTGCTCGTCGTGACGAGGATGGTTATTACTGGATTACCGGTCGTGTTGACGATGTATTAAATGTTTCTGGTCACCGCATGGGAACGGCAGAAATCGAAAGCGCATTGGTTGCTCATCCTAAAGTTGCCGAAGCGGCTGTGGTGGGATATCCCCACGATATTAAAGGCCAGGGCATTTATGTTTATGTCACGTTAAATAAAGGCGAATTAAGTTCTGATGCAGACGTTAATGATGCGTTAGTTTTGGAATTGAAAAAGTGGGTGCGCCAAGATATTGGACCCATTGCCACGCCAGATTTAATTCAGCTTTCACCTGGCTTACCTAAAACCCGCTCCGGTAAAATTATGCGTCGTATTTTGCGCAAAATTGCCGCCAACGAGTTTGATGCTTTAGGAGATACTTCTACCTTAGCCGACCCGGCGGTTGTTGATGAGTTGATCGAACATAGGGTAAATAGATAGAGTTAATAGATAGTTTCCAAAAAGTCATCATGAATTATGTTATGTTTATTCGTCCATCAATTTATGATGACTTTTTTGTTTTATTCTTTTTTTAAATTCTTTAAAGCTTTTCGTACTGGGTATTATGTTAGAGAAAAAATTCAGTGTGCATAAAAGCGTCGTGTTATCGAATCGAAAAGCCCTAGCTTTGTACTTGTTTAATCAAGGCCGCGCGCAAGATGTCCCTAGTATTATGTCGCAGCTGGTTGATCTAGATGGTTTTGACGGCGATAGAATTCCTCTTGAAGTTGTCACTGATGATATCAATTTAGCGGCCGCTATTTTGCAAGAGGAGTTCTTGGGTTTAAATATCATTAATTTGATCGATATCGAACTTTTACCCTTGTATAAGGGGATAAAACAATGCATTGAGGCGTTTTTAAATTCGGAATCTAAGATTCCAAACATTGTTTTATTTAGATTGGTTGCACGTTATTTTAAAGTGATTACTGAATCGGTTCAGGTTCGTTTTATCGAAGATAATAACTCTGTGCGCTTAGAATTCTCTCCTAGCATTTCAGGTGAGGGCAGTATTCATCAACTTGATGGGGCTATGCTCGGTGTACATAAAATTTTACAAATTTTTGGCGCGATAAAGCCAAATAAATTAACGATTTCATATCGCCAATCTGAGCGCGGTGCTGAAATGTATAAGCAGTTTTTTGGTATTCCAGTCCAGATAACTGAGTCATTAAATAGCTTATCTTACGAGCTATCTGCTAACCAAAGAATGGCACTGGAATTCGGAGAAAAGTCGCCATCTAGTCCAGATTTTATTATTGCTCCTTTGCAAAATATACTCGACAGAGAGTTTCCTGAATCCAGTTATAGTGAGCGCTGCCAGCATATTTTGATGACAATTATAGGGCTTACTGAACCTACCAGAGAACAGGTTGCGCAAGTATTGAATATGAGCGTGAGTAGCTTGCAAAGACGCTTGCGAGAAGAGGGAGATTCGTTTCAGAAGATTCTTTTGAAAACGCGAAAGCAATTAGCGAGAGAGTATTTAATTGAGAAAGAAATGTCGGCCTCTAGCGTGGCATTTTTATTGGGCTATCAATCCACTAGTCAGTTTTTCAAAGCGTTCAAGACCTGGTTTGGTATGACGCCAATGGCTTATCAAAATAGCGAACTCCCATAGCCGCTAAATCTATGGGAGTGTGTCTAAAGGTTATTGAGGCATTGAGCTATAAGCGTCACAACCCAAGGCTTCAAATTCAGCTTGAGTGAAGTATTGAACACTCGGCATAAACTCAGCCATAACTTCCGCTTCATCTCCTGGAGTCGCGGTATTCTGCACGGTTTTAGCAAAACCGTTTACTGGTAGCATGTTGCGTAGAATTAATAACGCATCATTTTCGTGATTCAAACGCTCGGGAATTATAGAGAAACCATCCCCTTGAGCCGACCAAGGTAAATAGCCAATACCACAAGCATCGGTTGCATTACTCGGACGCTCACTTTTTAAACTAGTGACAATGGTGAAGTAACCATCTGGGTTAATCGTTACCTGCTCATCATAAAGACAGCCCGTTACTTTTTGCGAGTAATATTCGTTTTGGCATAAAGACCAGTAGCGTAATTGGGCTTGGCTTTCATCAAAAGTATCATCACCCGCTAACGTTGCAGGCACTTTAGGAATCTTGCCGCGAATAACTGCGATGGGTTTTATGCTGCGATCTAAATAAGTCGCTAAGTATTGGTTGTCTAAATTCGCATACCAGCCAACTTGGCGTTCAGGTTCACCAGTACACATTCCTAAGAAGGCGCATCTCAAGTTGAACTGTACGTTATAAGCCGCACGCCAAATTGGAGTCTCGTGGGCAGGATTATTTTGTCTTAAATTGGCATAAGTATCCGCTGGAACAAATGGAATGCTCACCATGGAATCATCAGATTGAAGGCTGTCGCAGGCGGCTTGGCCCGTTAACACTTCACCCGTATTGAGGGTTAATTCTGGCTGCGGTAAGTCTGTGCCACCGGTAATATCTTGCCCGCTATTGGGAACGTAGACTCGATACAATAAAGTGGCTTGGCCATTGCTTTGATCAGTGGCCTGAGCGTAATCATACAGAGTATTGTCGATAGGTGTTTGCGGAGCTTCCCCGGCTTGTAAAAGAATTTGATAGTCACGATTTTTATCATTACGTACTGCGCCAGAAATAAAAGGATTAATGGATCCAGTATCAGCAGCAATATCTTGATCCATTAGAGCGAAGGCAGGGGATGCATCGTCACGATAGCTATTAAAAGACATGTAGCGAGCATAAGGATACTGCCCTTTAAGTTTTAAACTTGCTCCTGTAGGCAAGTTATATTTTGCGTGCCAATAAGTCGCCCCGGTGTCTGGGTAGGCGAAGTTAGAGGCTGGATTAGCAATGCTATAGGGATCGCCCCAGAAACAGTTATTTACTTGCTCGGGAGGTGTTTCTTGTGCGGGCGGAGTGCTGCTTTTGTTATTACTGCTACCACCACATGCGGCGAGTAGACTAATGCCTCCAATGGCAATGCCATGGTAGGCAAGTTTTTTCATATTTAAACGATTAGGCTGCTTTAAATTGAACATAAATACTCCAGTTCATTATTGTTATTAGTGGAACCTAATAACCCTAAAGCAGCAGGGATTTACCTAATAGTCGAATTCGGGTCAATGAATCTATGGGTTGTGGTAATTCGGGTCAATCTCCGTCTAGAGTTCAATCAATAAGCTCGATATCCAATCCAACCAGCAGGTTTAATGCTTGATCGCGGCTAAATTTACCTTGCTTGATATTATTCAGATGAATATCAATATTGTAATTACTAGCATCGGTAAAATCGGTCTCAACCAGCTCAGTGCGATTGAATAAACTGTAGCTAAAGTCACTGCCGCTGAAGTTGCCTTGGCTGAAGTTACCTTCACGAAAATCCACGTCTTGCAGCTTGCAGGATTCGAGTTGTAATTCGGTTAATTTTAAGCCGTGAAATGACGAATCGTTTAAGATGCAGTGGGAGAACTTTATCGCCGAAGCAAGGGCTAAATTCGGCCAATGTGCCCGCGTCCAGTCGATGCCGAGCATTTTACTGTGCTCAAAAAACACGTCATTAAAACGGCTGTAACCCACTTGGATATTGCTAAGGTTGCAGTGTGAAAAATGGCAGTCGATGAACTTGCAATGTTTGAATTTTGTGCCAGTAAAATCACAATTTTTGAAGCTGCAGTTATCAAACTCAACCTCATCTAATTCATCTTGGCTGAACTGAATGTCGTTAAATTCTACGTTGTAATGTTCGCCAGTTTTGCGATCAATCATGGTTTAAATCTCATGCAGAAGTGAATTTGTTAGCTGAATTTGGCAATTAAAATAGTAGCGATCATGTTTATCGCTAATAAGCTTAATAGATACTTTATGACTATTAGATATATTTGGTTATCAACTTTTTTACGCACTTTTGAGCCGATATATGAACCTAAAATAGCCCCTAGACACATGGTGATTAAAATTGAAGAGTATTCAAAAAACTGAAAACCAATAAAGCCAAAAATTGTTATTTTAGAGAGATGGCTGATGCTCATAAAAACGGCACCTGTGGCTATTATTTGGTCTTTATCTTGTAGCTTTTTTAATAGTATGTTCTGAGTTAGTGGTCCGGTAGCCCCGACAATTAAGCTTAAACCTGTTTGCAAGGCACCGATGATGTAAAAACTTTCAAATCGTTTCATGGTATTAGAGAAAGGCTTCGACCAAAGGTTGAGTAAAATATAACTACCAATGGCAATGGGGATGTAGTCGCTGGATAAATTAAAAAGTAAGGTGGTAAATAGTGCTAGACCAATAGCGGAACCGATTAAAAAAGCGGGTAATAAATGCCAAGCCACTTGGTTTAATGACAGGGCAACTCGAGAACTATTACTGGCTAATTGCACAATGCCATGAATAGGAATAATAACGGCTGCAGGCAAGAAACTGGGCATAATGGCAATTAATAACATGCCACCACCAAAGCCAATAATGCCAGCGATGGCTGATGTTGCGGTGGCGAGCAGGGTTAATAGAATTTCCGTAGAGTATTGGCTGAATAGCAGGTTTGAAAAATCTAATAGGTCGGCGAGCATGCGAAAATAACAGCTTGGTTAAAACGGAATATTAGTTTACTCCGTTTTGACCAAGGTAGAAAATATTTACTTTAGTTGATGTTCTTCACCTTGATAATAGGCCTCAACCTTAGGGTTCATTACCTTAAACCAAAGAGGTGGAAATAGTGCTAAGACCACCATAGTCGCGTATCCACTAGGCAACTGTGGGCTAACATCATGATGGCGTAATACTTGATAGCGGCGCTTGGGGTTGGCGTGGTGATCTGAATGACGCTGAAGCTGAAATAAGAATAAGTTAGTTAGCAAGTAATTACTGTTCCATGAATGTTCAATCGTAGTACGTTCAAAGCGCCCATTGTCGAATTTTCTGCGATGTAAGCCATAGTGCTCGATGTAGTTAATAACTTCCAAAAGAGAAAAGGCGACAAAACTTTGGGCAAAGAAATAGGCCACTCCGCTCCAGCCCCAAAGAACGCCGCAAATCGCGGCAAACATAAAGCTGATGCTATACCACCAAATTAATTCATTGCTGAAACTGAATAAACGTTTGCCTTTGCGTTTTAATTTTTTGGCTTCTAACTTCCAAGCATTTATAAAATTATGCAGGTAAGCATGGGGCAAAAAACCATAGAGCGTTTGGCCATAGCGGGAAGACGATGCATCTTCTGGGGTAGAAACGTGAACATGATGCCCACGAACATGCTCAACTTTAAAGCCGCCATAACTCACGCATGAAAAGAGTAAGCCTCCGGCCCACTGCTCAATGAGTGGGTCTTTATGTATCAGTTCATGACCCACATTGATCGCCACGATAGCACCGACGGTGCCAACGGATAATACCCAGCCGAGTTGGCCGATCCAGCTCATATTTACCGACATTAAAATGTGGCCGCCGTAAATAATAGTGGCAACCTGCATCGGTAGGCATAAGAGGGTCAAAATGCGATAAAATACGTCTTTTGATAGCTCAGGGACTTGGCTTTCTTCGTCTGGATTGACGGGGTCTTGGCCAATAATATGATCAAAAATAGGCACTAAAACAAAGACAAAAACTAGGGTGGTAAAAGCAAATAAGTCCTTATAGCCATATTCATTGCCGAGCCAAACTGAGGCTAAAAGGATTAATGAGGGTAATGTTACTAACAGATAGGCGTATTTCTTCACCTTGATAATCAGGTCCAAGTCGTTAGTTGCAGTGGATATGCTGGTTGAGTCCATGTTTTTCTCCGTGACAATAAAGTCCAGTTATTGTTATTTTGTAGGATTGTAGGACAATCATGGGTCTAGTAGTAAGTTTTTGCAAGTATTGGTTGTAAAGTAATCAAAAAATATATAATTAGAGCAGACTTCCAGGTTAAACATCAGCGTGTATTGGGGGGAAAGAAAAATAGTGTAAAAGGGCGTGATATAAGGCTTTCAGAGCTAAGTGGCTGTGGTAGACTTAGTCGTTTTCATATAGATGTAGGGTGAGTCGTCAACCAAATGAGTTTTAACGCGCCTAAAAGCATGGCTGAGCAAATAGCTCATCATCTTGAAAATCAAATAATCTCGGGTCAGCTCCTTGCTAAAGAGCGTATTCAAGAATTGAAAGTCGTGGCTGAGCTGGATGTTAGTCGAGGGTCCGTGCGTGAAGCCTTGTTGTTAATGGAAAGAAAGCACCTGGTCGATATTTTGCCAAGAAAAGGCGCGATGGTTGCTGAACTAACTGCGGGTTCCGTAGAAAACTTATTCGATGTATTTGGTGTGTTAGTTACTCGCTTGGCGGTATTAGTTGCCCAGCGTTGGCAGCAGGATGAATTGGCTGAATTGATACAGCATCTTGTCTGGCTGCAAAGTATTGCCGAGCAAGATGATAGAGAAGAATTTATGGCGCAAGTATTTGTATTGCTGGCAATGGCTTATCCATTGGCTCGAAACGAATACTTGCATGAGTTGTTGGTTAACATGCAACCTGCGGTACATCGCTGTTATGCATTAGCACAACGTTATAAACCGAATGATGGACAGGCCGCGTTAGTATTTTTCGCGGCTTTGATGACGGGTGTGACCAAGCGGAATGTAGAAATACTGCCTGCTGCGGTAAAAGAATATTTTGATCACCAGTTAGAGCTGGTATTGGCTGCGCTAAAAGCAGAATAGAAAACTTGAATAAAGAATAATTAATTAGGAAAGACAGGTTATGCGCCTAAAGGCCATCAAACTGGCAGGATTTAAATCATTTGTAGACCCAACCTATATTCCGTTTCCAACTAATATGACGGGTATTCTTGGGCCAAATGGCTGTGGTAAATCAAATACGATTGACGCCGTGCGTTGGGTTATGGGTGAAAGCTCGGCTAAAAACCTCCGTGGGGACTCGATGACGGACGTTATCTTTAACGGCTCCGCGCAGCGTAAACCTGTGGGCAAAGCCAGTGTCGATCTGATTTTTGATAACAGTGACGGCACACTGCGTGGTGAATATGCAGCTTTTGCGGAAGTCGCCCTACGTCGCCAAGTAACCCGTGAAGGGCAATCAACTTATTATTTAAACGGTACCAAGTGTCGTCGTAAAGACATTACCGATATTTTCTTAGGCACTGGTTTGGGGGCGCGTTCCTACTCGATTATCGAACAGGGCATGATCTCGCGCTTAATCGAATCAAAACCTGAAGAGTTGCGGGTTTTTATTGAAGAAGCCGCAGGTATTTCAAAATACAAAGAACGTCGCCGCGAAACTGAAAACCGCATGCGCCGTACTAATGAAAACTTAGAACGTCTGCAAGATATTCGTGATGAAATGGAGCGTCAGCTTGCGCACTTACACCGCCAAGCGCAAGCGGCAGAAAAATACAAAGAATACAAAGCCGAAGAGCGCTTGAAGAAAGGTCAATTACAGGCACTTAAATGGCAAGTGCTGGATGTTGATTATCGCAAGCGTGAATTAGAAATCGCTGAACTTGATATGCAGTACGAAGGCAAGGTGGCCCTGCAAACCTCGGCCGATGCAGAAATTGAAGAGCGGCGAGAAAGCCATCATGAGCGCAATGAAGTATTCAACAGCGCCCAAGCCAAATATTATGAAGTCGGTTCTCAGATTGCTCGCCATGAGCAAAAGCTAGAGCACCAAGCTCAAATGAGTTTGCAGCTGTCGCAAGATTTAGCTGAAACAGAAAAAGGGATTTTAGAAACTCAGCGCGCCTTAGAAGAAGATCAGCTTAAGCTTGAAGACGTCAACGAAGAGTTGATGATGCTAGAACCTGAGTTGGAGGTTCTATTAGCAGGCGAAGAAGAAGCAGGCGAAGAATTAATTCTTGCAGAAGAAGCAATGCAAGCATGGCAACGTAGTTGGGATGAGTTTACCCAAAAGGCCAGTGCTCCTGCACGCCAAGCCGAAGTAGCCCAAAGCCGCATTCAAAATTTAGAGCAGCAGTTAACTCGATTGCAGCAGCGTATTGAACGCTTAGATGAAGAAAAGCGTCAGCTCATTTCGAATCCAGAAGCGGAAGAAATACTATTCTTACAAGAACAAATTTCTGAACATGAAATGCAGCTTGAAGAACAACAGATGGCAGGAGAAGATTTTTCTGAACACGTTAATAGTCAGCGTGAAAGTATTGAATCTTTACGTCGAAAGCTGGACGAAGGTCGTGGTGAATTACAACAAGTGCAAGGTCGTAAAGCCTCGCTAGAAGCATTGCAGCAAGCAGCAAAAGGCGAAGGTAACGAAGCGGTAAGTCACTGGTTAGAAAGTCATCAGTTATCTCGTAAAGCTCGCTTAGCAGAAAAAATTCAGGTTGAAAGCGGCTGGGAAAAAGCGGTTGA
>MAAB01006359.1_pt1 | contig 10215 bp, 8 predicted proteins | sample 1115991 | NCBI WGS metagenome assembly MAAB01 (sample SAMN04961124, study PRJNA320927) | seawater metagenome | isolation source: sample BD02T18 sea water enriched with oil for 18 days | place: USA:Gulf of Mexico | collected 2013-07-27 | reverse complement strand
TATAGATGGGCTAGTGCATCAAATAAGTGGCATACAGTGGCTTAAGATTCTGGATAGAGTCTTCCAGGAATTTTGGGAAATGTTTGGCGTAGTTGTCGAGAATGACAATGGCGTTTAAGCAGGAATCGGTGGCCACCTGATTTTTAAGGCGTTTAACCATGGCGCGATTAATAGACTCAAGATTTTGATAACGCCTTAATACATCTTCTAGCTTTTCTCCCGGCTCATTATTTTCTTCTCGAAAGTACTGAGCCAATAAAAAACTGCCACAGGCACGCCATAAGGTTTCCTCGGCACTGGCCAGTGGCAAGTGGTGACGAGCCATGGGCAATAAAAACTCGGTATGAGGGCAGCCTGAACTGGCAAATATCAACCCCAACAACGACCCCACCGCTTCTTGTACGCTGGCCTCTTGCACGATGATACGTTGGCCGTTGTCTACACGCATTTCAACCTTATCGTGGCTCATTAGGTGATCAACGTCCTCTACCACTAACGATAACTGTTGAGCCATAGGGCAATGATTCGGGCCTTTAGTGCCCTTGTATGGGCAATGTGAGCATTGCTGAAAGTGCAGCTCGCTCCATGGTGGCGGCGTGCTATGTTCTTTTTGCAGAATGTAGCGCTCACCATCAAACTGGAAGCGATACTCCAGAACAGATTCATCTGGTAGGGTAAATTGGTAGCTTAGGTGGGTTTCCATGGCACTCAACTAGCTTATGGACTAATTAAAGTGTAGGTGTTGAAGGCGTAATTCGCCCAATTATTTTCACATAAAATTGGGCTGGGAACACATGGGCTATTCGCTTAGGCGGAAGTAGGTAGAGATATTTTTATACACAGGCCACCGCGCTCCAAATTGGCTGCGGTTATTTGGCCGCGGTGCAGCTCAACCGCACGCTTACTGATGGCCAGCCCCAAACCATGGCCGCCACTGGCGCGATCCCGTGCAGCATCTAGGCGATAAAAGGGTTTAAATATATCCTGGAGTTTATCTTCACTGATGCCAGGCCCTCGGTCACAACACTCTATATTGATCATGTCGTCTTGCAGGGCCAGAGTAAGCTCAATAGGGTCATTGGAGTCGTGATACAGCTGCGCATTTTTTAAAATGTTTTCAATGGCACTGCGCAATAACTGGCTATTGGCTTGCAGTATTAGGTCGGATTTTAAACGTGAGTGAAACTCAATTGGGTTTTGCGAATTGGCAAAGTTTACGTCTTCGCAGACCGCGGTTAAAAACTCAGCCAGATCAACACTATCTTGTAAGGCCAGTTGCGGGTCGAGCTCGTAGGCTGGCAAGTTTAACAGGGTATTGATGATGCTGTTTATTTGCTCACATTCTTTTTCTATCCGCAAGATATCAGTTTGATCATCACTTATATTTAAATGCTTTTTGGTGAGCTCAAGCGCTAACTGCAGGCGCGCCACAGGGCTTCTTAATTCGTGACTAATATCTTGAATTAAATGTTTGTGACTGGAAATACTCTTCTCCAGTTTCTCAGCCATGTGGTCAAAATCTTGCCCTAATAAATACACTTCGTCTTGGCGTTTTTTAAGCTTGGGTAATACCCGGCTAGATAAATCGCCCGAGGCAAAATTTTGTGTGGTTTGGCGTAATAGCAATATGGGTTTACTTATAAAACGCGCCAATACATAACTGATTAATCCGCTAACAAACAAAGAGAGAAATACCACCCAGGCCAAGTTATCGGCCACAAGCGTATGCAGTGGTGGGCGGGCCGATTTATTACGAATAAAAACGGCCATTTTTTCCCCGTTTGGCAGCAGCAATAAACGGGCGAAAAAAGCGGTATTAAATTTATGATGGGATATAAAAGGTTGAGATTTTGAAAGCCGGCGCGCCATGTATTTAAGCGGGCGCGGTAAATCTCGATGTAATATCTCATGGCCGCGATACACCACAAATAAACTACGTTGATCGTGTTTATCTTGTTTTTTAAACCATTTACGTACGTCTTTAAAAGGCTTATTTAAAAGCTTTTGGGTGAGATCGTCGTGCAGGGCTACCTGAGGGATTTTTAACAGAGCGTTATCGTTACGATCGATAAAAAAGGCAATGGCCATGAAGGCCACTACTAATAATAAGGTTAGCCAAAAACTAACGAGAATGCGCCCGGTAAGGCCTAGGTGATTTGACATGTTATTCAGGCTTCAACAAATAACCTGTGCCTCTTTGATTAACGATAATGTCATTGCTGGCACCAGCATCCACTAATTTTTTCCTAAGGTTACTCACGTGGACATCAACACTGCGATCATAACGCGTCAGTTTTCGCCCAAGAGCTTGCTCGCAAAGCACTTCTTTATTGACGATATTGCCCAGATTTTGATTGAGCAACTCCAAAATTTTGAATTCGGCGCCGGTTAATTGCAGCTTGGTTTGCTGATACCGAGCCTCCATGCGGGCACTGAAAATAGTTAATGAACCCTGTGCCTGGATCACTTGCTGGCTGCGACGCAAGATGGCTTTTATGCGCGCCAATAACTCCCTGGGGTTACAGGGTTTGGGCACATAATCATCGGCTCCCAGTTCCAGCCCAAGAATTCTATCTACGTCACCGCCCTTGGCAGTAAGCATAAGAATAGGTGTGCTCACATCTTCATGTCGCAGCTTTTTAAGCACTTCAATACCGCTCATGCCAGGTAGCATGATATCTAATACAATTAAGTCATATTGTTGGGACTGTGCTTGGGCCAAGCCATCGGTGCCGGTGAAAGCGGGTGTTGTGGCGTAACCCTCTTCTGACAGGTATTCACACAAGAGCTCGGATAGAGCCTGATCATCATCAACTAGCAGTATTTTTTTCATCTGGTTATTGTCGGCACCCTCAGCTAAATATCAAGCATTATGTGAATCGCTAGGGGTATCTTTACGTTACTTTACCGCGGCTTAACGAGACTTTTCTTAAGCTTAGCTATTTAAAATATTAAGCCAATTATACTGAAGCTTCATTAAATAAAAGCCGTTAAATAAGAGGTATTAACAATGTTGGTTAAAAAAATAAGTGCGATATTGGTTTTGTGCAGCGTGATGGTAGCGGGTGCGCAGGCCGGAGGACATTCTGGCGGCGGCAAGTGGATGAAAAAACTGAACTTATCTGAAGAGCAGACCGTGCAACTTAAAGAGTTAAAGAGTGAACAACGCCTGCAAATGAAAGAGAGTATGACTGAGCGCCAGAACATGAAAGAAAAGGGGCTTGCTTTGCTGGATCAGTATTCTGAATCGGCTGCAGTGGCCTTGGCGGATGAAGCGGCCCAATTAGCACGAAAGACAACCCTAGCTCGTCTTCAGTATATGCAAAAAACTTACACTATTTTAAATGCAGAGCAAAAACAGAAGTATAAGAAAATGATGGCTAAAGAGCATTCAAAGGGCCATAAAAGGAAATAGCTAAAATAGGGTCTGAGTCCTTGGGCTCAGGCCTTGCACAGCCTAAGTTAACCCCGTCAAGATATTGATATCCAAGCTTATTCTGCTATACCCAAATGAGGGTTTGTAATTACATAAGATAGTAAAATGAGCTTTCCACCGATAGTTACCGTGAAGCTATTGCTTGTTCCAGATTACTGCTACAAGTGGATGAGCGTGGGCTGTAAAGCCATGCTGATGGCAGCTATGATTGCCCAGCCTGTTTTGGCTCAGTCAGACATGGATTCCTTATTTGACATGTCCTTAACTGAACTCTCCGATATTCAAATTACCTCTGCTACTAAGCACGCCCAGGCATTAAAAGACATTCCCGCCACGATTTATGTGTTTACCGAGCAAGACTTCATTCGCTATGGCTTTCGTGATTTAAAAGATGTGTTGAAATATACAGCTGGAGTGGAATACGGCGATGCCCACTCCTGGTTGCAAGGAGGGCAGCGTGGCTTCACCGGTACCTGGTCACATACACGTATATTAATTGATGGAAGAGATGCCGATAAAATCATCCGTAACCAGGCTCATATCGCCCATCAGTACCCTCTTTATAATATCAAGCGTGTGGAGGTCATTCAGGGGCCTGCTTCCTCTCTTTACGGCGCTGATGTGTTTGCTGGACTCATTAACCTGGTGACAAAAACGCATGAGAATTCAGCTTCAGGGCAGAGTGCCGAGATTACACTGGGTCAGGGGGAGGACAAGCTAGAAAGCCAACAGGTGAACTATTCCATGATTCACAAAGGTGAGTCATGGGGTGTATCGGTTCATGCAAGTCTGCTTGATTTAAAAGATCCTGATTATACTAACTATGTATTAAGCGCGGACTATAGCGAACTGAATCAGGATCTGCGAGAGCGTTTTTTTGATGACGGTTATCCTTACAAAGATGACAATAAGGGCATGGATCTAAATATAATTTGGAATTACCAGTTTAATTCTGGGGATGTTCTTGAATTGGGACTTGATCATAGAGAGAGTCGAGATGGCGGCGGCATCGAAAACCCAGAACTTATCTACAGCAACTTTAAAGAGACCTTCAATCAAAGCCGAATATTTTTAAATTATAAAAAGGTAAATGTCGGTGGTGGCGAGTTATCTGTTGATTATCAGCTGTTACAAGAGGATGTCATCTATGATTTTAACTTACGTAATCTTGATGATGGTGATCCACCACCATTGGTGCAATATGCCCAAGATAACAGTGACTTGCATAAGTTAGTTATCCAATACGATAGAGATTTTAAGGCCTATGACAATTATTTAATTCTGGGTTATAGCTATAAAGATTTAGACCAGGTTCAACCAGTCTTTGATTTAAAAAATTACGATTACTTACAGCCATTTTTAAATCATAAGTTGAAATCGTTATTTTTGCAGGATCAACAAACCCTGTTTGATGGGGATGTGTTTTTAACATTGGGATTTCATTATGACGACAGTAACTTGTATGACGAAGTTGAAACCATAAGAGGGGCGATTCAATATAATTTTAGCGAAAATTATTCAATGAAGGTTTTATACGGCGAAGCATTCCGTGAGCCCACCACTTCGGAGTTAAGCAAGAATGATGAGCTTGATCCGGCAGACGTGGAAACCACCGAGTTGGTGTTTGATGCCCGCCCTAATGGATTCATAAACTACAAAATAGCCGCCTATTCCAGTCGTGCACGCAATATTATTGGTGAAAATCGCCAGGATACCGATGGACCCATTATCAATATTGATAAAAACAATATAGAGGGTAGTGAGGCATCTCTGCGTTGGAAAACTGAATCTTTAAGTGGTTTTTTATGGCTCAGTTATCTTGATGTGAGCCAGCATATTGACTTGGCTGAATACAAGCTTGGTTTTGGTTTGAGCAAGGAAATAAACAAAAATTGGATGCTGAGCTCAGTGGGGAAATACACAGATACAGTGAAAACTGAAGCGAAGGATAGAAATGGCGACTTACAAATAGTAACGGTGCCTGAGTATGCAGTGTTGGACTTAACCCTGGTCGGTAATAATATAGCCAGTTGGAAATCTTCTAGCCTGACGGTGTCGGCTTCGATTTATAATCTATTTGATAGACGGAATTTCTATTCAAATCCAAGAGGGCCGGACCCAATAAAATTTTTAGCGCAAGAGCGTAGTTATTTTGTTAAGGCTTCTTTTTCTTTTTAGCTATGTAAACTTAATTCGTTTTTAGACTTCTCTAGCGAGTGCTTTTAATTGCCACTTCCTGTCCTGCGGCATGAGTTTTTAACCAGCCCCGAACTCTGCGAGTAATCATATTTTTCTTACCTTTTAAATTAGTATGAATTTCGGGTAATTTTATTTGTATATATTGCCTGTTTTGTTTGCGAGTAATGGCATTACGGCGATTTATCATCATGCGCTCTTCACCTTTTTTTAAGGTGGTGACGATATCCAGCATGGGGATATGCAATTTGGCCAGCTGCTCGTCAAGCTGATAAAGCGGGTATTGGCTGGCCTTGGCATTCACCAAGACCAAGGCATAACCCTTTACGCCGGGAGTCTTTTTAAAGCGTTCATTTAGCGTCGCTGCTGCCCAGTTGGCACTGAGTCCATGGGCAATAATCACTAAATTAAATTGCCCTAAGGTATTTAATTGACGCAAGCCATCTTCAACTCGTAACTGCATGTCTTTTAAAAATTGATCCTCTATGGAGAGTTCTGGCTCCTCAGCCACTAGGTTTTTATCTTCACTATTAAGCTTGGGTAATTCATCCAGGGAGTCGGCTATTTCAGCCAAGGAGTCGGTGGGGTCATCGATAAAGTTTTGATCTTCAAGTTCATCTGGCTCTGTGGTTTCGTTTTCCGTATCGCTTTCTAATTCGTCAGTGATGTCAGCTTGGGCCGTTGCAACGTCATCAGGCTGATTTTCATCCGCCTGCGGAATTGAATCAGGTTTTTTTGTTTTTTGTGTTCCCGGTTTTGGCGACTGTAAATAATCCTCAAAAAATAAACTCAGGGTATTCCAGCCGTAATCGGGTAGGTATTCCCTAAGTGGTCCTACGGTTTGTGGCCAGTGGGCATGCTCTTCAATGTCGTGCAAAATTAATATGCCTCCCTGAGGGGTGCCAGTATTTTCCGGTAGATACAGGCCGCTCAAGGTGGTTTCTTCATTACCAAATTTAATGACCTCTTGGTCCCTTTGAAATAAATCCAGATGCTTTAAAACTTCCTGTATGCGCCTAAAACCAGGATTGGGCACCACATGGGGGATAGGCTCTTCCGTGGCGGCTTGTGCTGTGCCCGTTTCAGTTGTGGCTTCACTTGTGGACTCAGTGTCTTCAGAGGCGGTTGAAGCGTCAGCGCCATTACCTGTCACGCTGTTGTTATCAGGGCTTTCAGTGGATGTGCCGCTAAGAGGGGCATCAGATTCAGCTTCGGGACTATTGATATTGGGGTCGGCGGTTAAGTCTTGCAGGGCTTTTTCTACATTATCAGATTCATCTGCCGCCCAGCTGGGATGGGTAGCCGCAAGTAATATGCAGAAACCGTATAAATATAATTTTGTATGGAAACGTATCATGTCATAGCAACATACAAATCTTATGCCACGGTACTTTTAATTTGAGTATTTATAATTGGGAAAGTGCATTTAAAGCGCATAACTGAAATGATAATTAAGCGGCGTATTTTTACCTAGTGATATAGTGAGGTAAGGGCTGATTCTATTTGTTGGCTCGTTTAGGCGCCTGATTGAGTTCTGCTAAACTGGAAATAGTACGCTCAAAGCGTGAATCTATGGTCATGGATTGTGCGTGAATCCCCTCTAAATTGGTTATGCCTTTTTGCACAATGCTTAGCAAGTTTTGTTCTTGTTCCTCGGATAAACCCAGCGACATCATAGTGGTTTCCATATTTCGTATCATGTCATCCATGGTTTTCATGGAGGCTTTTTCCTGGGACTTCACCGCTGCTTCAATTTCAATCATGGTAGTGTGTATATCTTTAATGGTGGAATCCACTAACTCCGATCTGTGCCCCTCCAGCGACTTTAATTTATCCAGGGCCACGATTCTATTATTTGCGGCGGTAAGTAAGGTTGATAGGCTGTCGCGAATACGACCATAACGCTCAGGATCATCTACCGGCATATTTTTTACCAATAGCGATATTTGATCAAAATTTATTATGGTTCTATCTTTAAAGTCAAAGAAACGCCCCTGATCTTTAAACTCAGATAGTAATGACATTTCAAGAGGTTTTGGTGAGCCGTGCATGCTCATGTCAATGTCGCCACTGGCGGAACGAATTTTTAGGCAGCAAGATAATTGCAGGCTGGTTAATACGTTAAATATGTGTTTTCCCAGTTCGTCATAATTGGCACACTCCAAACTGTCTCGCATAAATTCCAATAACTGACCATAGTCGCTGGTTTCACGCATGGCGGCAAAAGCAGTATTAGTAGAAAGCTGAATTTCCTCCTTCATCTTTCGTTGTTTTTGAATGTTTTTTAATGCCAATTCAATTTTTTGAACAAGAATTTTGTTGTCTATGGGTTTATTAATGTAGTCGTCGCCGCCGGACTCATAACCCTCCATGATGGATTCTGGGTTAATTCGGCCCGATATAAAAATAATAACAGAATCGGTTATGGTTGAATTTGAACGGATTTGTTGGCAGGTTTCATAGCCACTTAGATCGGGCATGATCACATCTAACAGAATGACATCTGGTTTGCACTCTTTTAATTTCTCCAAACACTCAGCACCAGAAGTGACGGTAACGGTATTGTAACGCTGTTTAAGGAAGCGATTTAATGCCTCCCGACAAACCAGGTCGTCCTCAACAATCATGATTAATGCGTTATTCATTACTGGTTACCTGTATTTAGACGAGGCGGCGTTACTAGCACCTTTGGCGACTATATAAAGTCGACGTTCATCTACAAAAAATACTTATTAACCCATTTAGCAGAAGCAGCAAGAGACTAGAGAAACGACCATAGTTAATGATGCACAAGTAAAAATTCTGCCTAGAATAATGATAGCAAAAATTGTGGATATCTTGGCTTCATTGCCATTTATTTGATAATTTAATTGGAATTAATGCTTTGTCTAAAGTATCAACTGCTAAAATTAAAAAGATAAATGCGAGTATTGGCAATCAGTAATAGCTCTTCTGTATAAAAAATATTTTCTTATACTGATCACAAAGGTGAATCACTTGCGTAAGAATTTACAAATATTGGTTATCGATGACGATCTTATAAGTCGAAAGTGCATAAAAAAAGCACTAGATGACCAATATGAAGTATATACAGCCATTGATGGTGTTAGCGGTATTCAGGAAGCAAAAGATAAATTGCCTGACATCATTTTTCTTGATGTTGAAATGCCAGGCATTAATGGCTTTGAAACCTGCGACCAACTAAAAAGCTGTAAAAGTACCGCGGCCATTCCAGTTGTATTTCTATCTGCCCGAGGTTCACTGCGCGAGCGCATGCTGGGTTATGAGGTGGGAGCGGTGGACTATTTTATTAAGCCGTTTGATAAAGAAGAGTTATTGGCGCGCTTGGCGGTTTTACTTTCTTACCAAGAACAACATGAAGTGTTGTTAGACAAATTCCAGGATGCCAGTAATACCGCCATGACCGCCATGAAGGGGTCGGGAGAGCTTGGGCAAATTATGAGCTTTGTTGAAAAAAGTTACACCATAGAAAAATTCCCCGAACTGGCCTATGCCATCTTTCAAACCCTTAAAGGATTTTCTTTAAATGTGTGTTGTGTTTTCAGGGGCGAAAACGAGACTACCTTTTATAGTTCCAGCGGGGAGATAAAACCGCTGGAAAAAGAATTGATAGAAATGCTGTTTGATGAACATCGATTTCATGATTTTGGTCGGCGCACGCAAATTAATTACCCAAACATATCCATTTTAATTAAAAATATGCCGCTTGAAGATATGGAGCGATACGGGCGTTATAAAGATTTAATTATACCCATGCTCACTGCGGCGGATGATCGCATTACCATTATCGATGCACACAAGGCATTATATGATCAGACCCAAAGCCTTAATAAATCCATGGATGTGGTTAAAGCTACCCTGGGAGAAGTGACGCAGTCTATTCAGGATAGTCAGAGTATGGCCGCTAAACTGATGCAAGTGATGATGGCCAAACTTGAAGAACGCATCCCTTCAATGGGCATGGATGATGACCAGGAAAAGTTTGTTATTACCACAGTAGAAGACTGTGTTCAGGAAGTGATTTCTCTGCAGGAAAAGGGCGCAGACGATATGAAATCATTTAATATTGTATTAAAAGCGGTGCAGCATTTAGCCAATAAACAAAATAAATTAATTAAGAGTGTGTTTATTCGTGATGATGCTGTGGATCATCTGGTGAAGCCGGGTCAAAACGATACCGACGATATAGGTGTGGATTTATTCTAGTGCAATGTGTGTCCTATCGACTGCCTGTCAAATAAAATTTAATTACCTGCTTTTATCCTTATCTTTTTATATGCATCTATTTTATTGGGTAAGCTCAGTCCTGCCAAGGGCTAGGGCTCAGCGACTTCTGGTTATGCTGCTACACTTTATTGATATTACAGTCACCAAATCCTTATATGGGGTAATGCTCGCAATTACGCCTAGGTTAACTAATTAAATCAATAGGTTATATATGGTTCAAGTTTCTAACCCTAAATTTTTAGTGGTCGATGACTTTGAGTCCATGCGTAAAATGGTAAAGAACAACCTTCTTTCAATGGGATTTGAAAAGGTCACCATGGCAAAGAATGGTGCTG
>MAAB01034594.1_pt1 | contig 10217 bp, 8 predicted proteins | sample 1115991 | NCBI WGS metagenome assembly MAAB01 (sample SAMN04961124, study PRJNA320927) | seawater metagenome | isolation source: sample BD02T18 sea water enriched with oil for 18 days | place: USA:Gulf of Mexico | collected 2013-07-27 | reverse complement strand
ATTTTTATTTTTATTTTTGCGTCTATCTTCAATCGTACGTTTTAGCTTTGTTATTTTTATTAGTGCTTAACGTTATATATTTAATATATAGCTAAACTCGTGCCAACTTTTATAAACCCTTTGAAATCAATGGCTTAGCTATTCTATTACCTGCGAGAGTGCAATTTGTTACGGCATATGTGTTACCTGAAGTAATGTTCAACCGTAACAAAGGTAACGATTAGGTAACACAATGTAATTTGTTACCTAAAGTGCGCCACTTTTGGCTTTAGCTGACGACTTTGGTAGTAAGTTAATAAATACACGAAAGTCAGGTTGTTGGGTGGGGTATGCATAATTGACGTTTCTTGGCCCGTAAAGAAACAAAAAGGAAGGCGGACTGGTGAGTATTAGATTGAATGGATGTTAAGGACTAAATCTTGACGGCCCAACTAGAAGATTTACCACGGAGGCACCGAGATCACAGAGAAGAGCGAAAGATAAAGTAAGAGATAAAGTAAGAGAGCTAAGGATTAGGGCGTATTAAAGAAAATATAAGGGGAGTTGGGAAAGGCGTAAATAATTCTGTGTGGCGCGCAGCGCCTCTGAGGTTAAGCAGGTCTAGCTATAAAACAGGGTTAACTATAAAAATGAAGAAGTTTTTTAAATCAATAGGGGGATGAAGCAAGAGATAGGAAGTAAATGAAGGATCAATTGCTTTACACTTCTAGTCGGAGTGTAAAGCAATTGATGCTTAGTGAGCCCGGGGTTTTATTATTATTTTAAGCTCTCGATCAGCGTTATTATTTTTATTACTGCCGATCTTCAGTATGTTGCTCTAATATTATTTTTATTGTCTGAGCAACATTATTGTTATTAATGATTTAGATATAGCAGATGTCGTGCCAACTTTTAAAATATCAATAAAATCAATGGCTTATGAATAATTCTGGAAGGGTGGTAACAAATTGGCGCTAGATTTTGTTACCGTTGTTACAGAGAGTGAGCATAAACTGATACGCCGATGGCTATATATGACCGATTTATCGCCACCAAAGTCTTAGTCTTAACTGGACTTAGTCGCTTTTTTGCGCGGAATGCCCAAGCGCTGGCGTCGTTCCCATAAGCATTTACGTGAAACCCCTAATTTACGTGCCAGATCGGTTTCATTCAAACCATCTTCGTTCTCTAATACGAAGTGCATGAAATAATCATCTAGAGATAAATCTCCTTGATTCGCTTCACTATTACTCGCGGCTTCAGGTTCAAGTAAATTTTCTTTTAGTATTTGCGGTACGAATTGGTCTGGTGATACGTCGATTGCCATGTTTTCTGGGGTGATTTCATCCCCATCCGCTAGAATGACCGCGCGCTCAATTGCATTTTCGAGTTCACGAACATTGCCAGGCCACTGATACTGCAATATAACTTGGCGCGAGATATCCGTTAACTTCATTAAGCCGCGGTTCATTTTTTCGCAACTACGCTCGAGCATAAACTCTGCCAGCCCAATTACATCTTTGCCACGCTCACGTAATGGCGGTAAGTGCAGCTCTAGAACATTAAGTCGATAATATAAATCTTCACGGAATTCAGCTTTCGAGGCTAACTCTTTCAGATTTCTATGGGTCGCGGCAATTAGACGAACGTCTACTTTTCTACTTTGAACCGCTCCTACGCGGCGAATCTCACCTTCTTGCAGAACTCGTAATAAACGTGCCTGGGCTTCTAAAGGTAATTCACCAATTTCATCTAGAAATAGCGTACCACCGTCAGCGGCTTCAACTAAACCAAGGCGTAATGTAGCAGCACCGGTAAATGCGCCTTTTTCGTGACCAAATAATTCGGATTCAATCAGGGATTCTGGAATGGCAGCACAGTTCACTGAGATCATCGGGGCATCTTTGCGACGGCTTTGGGTATGTAAGGCGCGAGCAACAAGTTCTTTACCGGTACCAGACTCCCCTTGAATCAATACGGTAGCATCCGTGGGCGCGACTTTACTGATTTTCCCAAACAAGCTCATCATGGGCTGGCAACTACCGATAATGCCTGTGACTGGGTACTCTTTTTCGACTTCTGTTTGTAATACTTCCTTACTGCGAAGGATATTGCGCTGCTTAAGAATGCGCTCAACCGTCAGTGACATTTCTTCGTGATCAAACGGTTTGGCGATATAATCCACCGCCCCTAATTTCATCGCATCAACCGCCGACTTCAAGCTGGCGTAACTTGTCATGATCAGCACAGGAGTTTCCCCTGCTAATTCAATCAGTTCCGTACCATTGCCCCCTGGTAGGCGCAAATCACTGATAATCATGTCGTATTCGCTAAAATTAAGTTCTTTAGCAACATGTAAGGAATCCGCCTCAAAAATTTCATGACCTTGGCGTTCTAATAAACGCTTAACCGCTTGGCGGATAATTTTTTCGTCTTCAACGACTAAAATACGGCTCATTCGGATTTATCCTCAAGCAATTTGTCCTGCACCTTAGGTAAGCGCAGGGTGACACAGGTTCCGATAAAATCACCTTGTGGTGAATCGTCTTGCTGTGAATCTAATATGTGGGCAGGCACTGGGCTTTCAATACTAATGTGGCCATAGTGCTCTTCTATAATGCTGTAAACCAAGGCGAGGCCAAGGCCGGTGCCTTTGCCAGCTTCCTTAGTCGTGAAGAAAGGGTCGAAGATATGATCGAGTTTATCTTCTTCTATGCCGCTGCCTTGGTCAACAACGTTAATGGTCACTTGATAAGGGTCGACCTTGCCGATGATTTGAATACTACTGAAATCTGGGCTGGCATCTCGAGCATTACCCAGCAGGTTAATAAAAACCTGAACCAGGCGTTGAGAATCCCCTACAACTTGCCAGTCTGGGTCGCAATCATTAACGTAGTCGATGTCCCGACCTTGGTTGCTGAGTAGTAAAAGCTGAATAGCTTCATCGATGCAGGTACTGATATAAACGGGTAAATGTTCCGTTGTTTGATGGCCCGAGTGAGAGAAGTTCATTAGCGATTGAACGATACGAGTCACTCGTTTAGTTTGTTCTTGGATCTGATCGGCCATTTCCAAGATTTCTTTATTATCGGTTTCGTAGCGCATGCTTTGAGCTAGGCAATCTATGCCAGTAATCGGATTGCCAATTTCGTGCGCTACCCCAGCTGCCAAGCGACCGATAGACGCTAGACGTTCGCTATGCATTAATTCTTCTTCGAGCATCTGGGTTTCAGTTTGGTCTTCAACCAAAATTACTATGCCACCGGGTTGTCCACCGGATGCCTTGATTATCGATTTATGCAGGTTGTACCAGTGTGGACGGCCTTGCTGTTCGATGCGTTTTTTATGCTGATGGGTCGCTGTATCGAGAAGAAAATCGTTTAATAAGCTACCCCAAGGTTCGGCAGCAGAGGTTAAGCGCGAGCCAGTTACTTCGCCAGGAGTAATCGCCGTTAGTTCTTCCATCGCCGTGTTCCACATCAGTACTTCACCATCATCAGATAATGAACAGACACCAATAGGTAGGCGCTCAAGAGTTTGCCTATGATAGCGACGCAAGTTATCCAGCTCACCGGCTAAGCCACTTAAGCGATCGTGGAAACCTTCCATACGTTGTTCAATTTGATAGATATCTTCACTGAGTTCCGCATTGGCCTGGAAGGGAAGATTGCGGCTAACGATATCGTGAGCCACGGTAGGTCCCATCAAACCAGAAAGGTTAGCCTCTAAGCGTGTTCGCAAACGGCGTAAGGCATAAGGCCTATCTTCGTAAGAAGGTAAATTCAAATCAGCTAAAGCTTGATGAACTTCTCGCTCGGCGACGTAGCGTCCTAAGGGCTTACTCAGAGATATGATCACATCGTTGGAATTACCGGCGATTAATGGTTTACGGCTAGGTCGGCTCATGGTGTCGACAGAACAGGCTTCCGCGGCTGTTTTTTCTGATTCTTTTTGGCTAGTGGTTAAGCTCACAATAACAAATAGCGCTAAGTTAACTGCGAAGCTGCCCATGGCGGCAATGTGCCAATTTTCCATATCAGTTGCAGGTAATGGAATCGGATAATCCCAGCCTAAAGTAAGCTGTGATAAGGGCAGCAATAATGTATACAGCCAAACCACGATACCGATACTTAAACCGGTAAGAAGGCCCCAGCGATTAGCGGTAGGCCAATAAAGAACCCCAAGTACCCCTGGTAAAAACTGCATGGCCGCGACGAAGGCTAGAATGCCCAATAGAGTGATTTCTAAATCGGCCCCGATTAAGCGATAAAAGACGTATGCGCCTAACAAAATGGCGCCAATTAGGCCGCGTCGAACCCATAATAACCACTGATAAAAATCTTGCTTGGGCCCCGGTTTATAACTAGGTAGAACTATGTGATTTAAGAACATCGCTGCGGTGGCTAAGGTTGTCACTATGATGACACCAGAGGCCGCGGCGAGGCCACCAGCAAAGGCCATCATCACCAGCCATTTCGACTCTAAGGCCATACCAATACCGAGAGCGTAAAATTCTGGTGGAACTTCCAGCTCTAAATACACACCGGCCCAAAGAATGGGCGGTACGGAAAGGCTCATCAATAAAAGAAAGAGTGGCAAACCCCAGCTGGCAGGGCGCAAGGCTTTGGGGTTGATATTTTCGGTAAAGGTGACATGAAACATGTGCGGCGCCACAACTGCGGCAGCAAAGAAAACTAATAACAGAGTACGCCAAGGACCTTCTTGTAAATTGGTATGTCGACTAATAAGTTGCTCTTGGTTGGTGGCGAGCCAAGACTCCATATCACCGGAACCATCAAAGACGAAAAATAAGGCGGTAATGCCTAAAATTGTGATCGCTATCAGCTTAAACAAAGACTCAAAGGCTAGGGCGAATACTAAGCCTTCATGTTTCTCGCGCGGAGATACATGACGAGCACCAAAAAGAATGGCAAAGATCACCATGGTTAAACAAAAACCAAAAGCAAGGGTCGTTGCCGGTAAATCGGCATTGAGTAAGTACATACTCTCGGCAACAGCTGCGATCTGTAAGGTTAATAGGGGTAAAGCGACGGCCAGGGTGAAGAGGGTTACCATCACACCGGCTAAACGGCTGCGATAACGAAAGGCAAAGAGATCCGCCAGTGAACTGAGTTGGTAGGTGCGGGTAATATGCAATATCGGTTTGAGTAGAATGGGGGAGAGGATAAAGGCCCCACTGATGCCCATATAATAGGCTAAGAAGCCATAGCCGTATTGATCAGCCATCGCTACTGAACCATAAAAAGCCCAAGCACTAGCATAGACACCAAGAGACAAAACATAGACAGCAGGATGATGAACCCAGCGCTTAGGAATCCAGCCTTGTTCGACGACATAGGCGGCGGCAAATAAGAAGAATAAGTAGCCAAAAACCACAAGGCTCAGCTGAACAAGACTAAAAGTCATCAGGGCCTCGTTTACTTTCGACCCAGATATAAACGGCGATTAACAAAAACCAAAAAGCAAAGGGGTGATACCAGGCACCGTTTGGCGCTAGCCACCAATCGATAATGACGGGAGAAAAAATATATAAGCCGACTACCAATAGCAGTGCGACGCGATAGTCATACATAACAGGCTCTTATTAATCGCTATGTGCCGATGTGAATAGTATTGATGTTAATAGTGTTACTGAGGGTAACATAATGAGGGCTTATAGGGGTATTAGATGGCGGCTTGGCTCTTAATGTCTGAAAGTGCAGATATGTTCCAGTGTTCGATACCCCAGTCCAACATTTCTTTGACGCTGGATTGGCGCAAGTTTTCTGGCGGATTTTGCCTAAGCCAAGACAAAGCGCGCCAAAGGTTGGCTTGTGGGTTCTCTAGATCCAATGCTGGGGCTAGATTTTGCTTGCTGAGTTTTTGACCGTTATCAGCACAAGCAACAGGAATGTGCGCATAGTGAGGTATTGGGTAGGCCAAGGCTTGCTGTAGCATGTTCTGGCGTAAGGTTGAATCAATGAGATCAATCCCTCGTACAACATGGGTGATACCTTGCAGATAATCATCGACAACCATGGCTAATTGATAGGCCCATAGTTGGTCTTTTCGCCTTACAACAAAATCTCCAATGTTTTGTTGTAAGGACTGATGAAATGTCCCTTGTAAGGAATCTTGAAAGCTAGCTTGGTCAGTATCAGCAATCGATTGGCAGTTAAATCGCCAAGCGAATAAACCCTCAATTTCATCACTGCTGTAATGGCAGTCGCCAAAATGAATGCCATTGGAATCAGCTAATTGCTTACGTGAGCAAGTACAGGGAAAAACAGAATGCTGACGTATTAACTGTTCTAGAGTTTGCTGATATAGGTCGCTGCGCTGACTTTGATAAACGATAGGTTCATCGCTATAAAGTTGATAAACATCTAAGGCTTCTAATATGCGGTCTTTAGCGCTGGGTACTTCGCGAGGAGGGTCAAGATCTTCGATACGGATCAGCCACTTGCCATTATGATTACGAGCATCAAAATAACTGGCGAGTGCAGCTAAAAGCGAGCCAAAATGTAATGGCCCAGTCGGAGAAGGAGCAAAACGGCCAATATAAGGAATATTGGCCGTTTTGTCTGTCGAACTGTTAGACACCGATTTTCTAAACGCCCAATTGGCGTTCTTTAATCTCGGCTAACGTTTTACAGTCGATGCATAGGTTTGCCGTCGGGCGGGCTTCTAGACGGCGAATACCGACTTCGACACCACACTCTTCACAAAAACCGTAATCATCTTTCTCAATCAACTCAAGAGTCTTATTGATTTTTTTGATTAACTTACGCTCACGATCGCGGGCACGAAGTTCGAGACTAAACTCTTCTTCTTGACTCGCACGGTCGCTTGGATCCGCAGCATTGTTCGCTTCGGATTGCATATGTTCTTTAGTACGATCAACTTCTTCCATCAATTCTTGCTTCCAGCTCGCAAGGATCATGCTGAAGTGTTTACGTTGTTCGATGTTCATGTACTCTTCACCGGCCTTTTCTACATAGGGGGTAAAGGTAGTAATCGCAAAAGCTTTATTATCATCTGGCATAATTGCAGCAGCCTCATATCGCTACGGGGATCGATCTTGTCTCGACCCGAGCATTATTCCATACGTTCGTCCGGAGTCTGAACGCTTTATTTTTTAACGCAGGCAAGCTATCAGATAAAAGCCTTCCTGACTATATACTTAATCAAAATTCTTCAATTATATTAACACTTTAGTGGTGATAAGGGTCATATCTGGCACAATATGACGAATATTCATGTTTTTAAAGTTTTTAAGGGGGTTATGTGACTGGATTTTCCTCACGTACTGATGAGATTGCACCGTTCCAAGTTATGGCGATTTTACAGCAAGCACAGGCCCTAGCTGCTGAAGGAATTGATGTGATTCATCTGGAAGTAGGTGAACCCGATTTCACCACCCCAGAGCCCATTACTCAGGCTGCGATTGAAGCTTTAAAAGAAGGCAAAACACACTACACACCTGCATTGGGTTTACCGGAATTACGTCAAGCCATTGCTGATTTTTATCAGTCTCGTTATGGCGTAACCGTCTCTGCGAATCGTATCGCGATTACTCCTGGTGCATCGGGGGCATTATTACTGCTGATGGCGGCGCGCCTGGAAGCCGGTGATGAGCTATTGTTGGCGGACCCAGGTTATCCCTGCAATCGCCACTTTGCTCGCGTTTTCGAAGCTCACGGGCGCCTGATCCCGACGACAGCAGAGCATGGCTTTCAACTGACTGCACAGCAGATTGAGTCAAATTGGCAGCCTGATGCCAGTAAAGCCGTTTTGATGGCTAGCCCAGCAAATCCAACGGGGGCTATGATTCCTCATCAGCAGTTGGAAAAAATCGCCCAGCAGACACGCTCATTAGGTGGCGAGCTCTGGGTCGACGAAATTTATCATGGCTTAACCTACCATGATTTGGATGACGAACAGCAAGAAGGTAAGCGCCCACAAACCGCTTTGGCCTTAGGGGATGACGTGGTGGTGATTAACTCCTTCTCCAAATATTTTGGTATGACGGGTTGGCGCTTAGGCTGGATGGTGGTTCCTGAATATTATATTCCTGTGATAGAGCGCTTAGCCCAGAACCTGTTCTTGGCACCCCCGACTCCCGCTCAATATGGAGCGATGGCGGCCTTTGGTGAGGACTCACTGGCTATTATGGAAGCGCGTCGCTTGGAGTTGCAGGAACGCCGAGATTATTTATTAACAGAGCTGCCTAAATTGGGATTTAACATTCCCGTTATTCCTGATGGTGCGTTTTATATTTATGCCGATGCTAGTAGATTAACCCAAGATAGCCAAAGCTTCTGCGAGCAGTTATTACAAGATACCGGGGTTGCATTAACCCCTGGCTTTGATTTTGGTGAGCAAAACTCCAATTTGTATGTTCGCTTCGCTTACACCACAAACATTAAGCGCTTACAGCAAGCGATCAGCCGTATTAAAACTTGGCTAGATGATAGAAAAATAAAAGAAGGAAACATTTAATGGAGTACGAACGTCCATTATTAACCGGTAAATTAATTCAGCGCTATAAGCGCTTCTTAGCCGATATTGAATTAACAACACCTATTGAGCGTGCCGGTGAAGTAGTTACCGCGCATTGTGCCAATACTGGCTCCATGACCAACTGCAAAGATGAAGGCGCTAAAGTATGGTTGTTCGATAGTAAAAACCCTAAGCGTAAATTGCCCTTGAGCTGGGAGTGGGTAGAGGTCGAAGGCCAATACAAAGCCTGTATCAATACTGCTCGGGCAAATCAGTTAGTAAAAGAAGCACTACTGGAAAACCGTATTAATGAAGTTGAAGTCTCTCCCTCTGAGTTTCTGAAAGCCGAGCCAAAGGTCGACGAAGGTCGGTTAGATTTTGTAGTTTCAAATGACCAGAATGAGGCCCTCACTTATATTGAAGTGAAAAGTGTCACCCTGCTTGGCACTGATGTGAGTGGTGCTGAGGACGGGCAAGGTAAAGAAAATATTGGCTATTTCCCGGATGCGGTGACCAGTCGTGGATTAAAGCATCTAGAAGTTTTAATGCGTTTGAAAGCCGAAGGCCAGCGTAGTATCTTATTCTTTTGTGTTCCTCATGAAGGCATTAAACAGGTCAGGGTGGCTGAACATGTTGATCCTGCTTATGCAGAGAAGTTACGTGAAGCTTTGGCTGCGGGTATTGAGGTCTTAGCTTATCAGGTTGAATTTCAATCCCAGGGCATGGTCTTGAATAAAGCCATTGATGTAGCCATTTAAAATAATTACTAAATTAAGTAATAAATAAGGACAATAAAATGAGAATTTTACCCAGTGTTTTTTCTTTACCTGTACTCGTTGTTGCGGCTTGGATGGGGGCCAATATTTATCATGGCAATGATCTGTTCGCCAATCCTTTCAAAGAACAGTCGGTATTAGAAAAAATGGAAAGCCGTGGTACTGATTTTTTTGAAGACAAAGTAGAAGATGCGACGGATGCCGCGAAAGATAAATTTAAAGATACGGTCGATGGGATCGCTGATAAATTGAAAGATGTTGCAGAAGAACTGTAATAAGAAAAAATCATGAAAATTAAAAAAGGCGATGCTAATTTAGCATCGCCTTTTTCATTATAAATCCCTCAACTATAACCCCTCAACTTGTTTGCAGTTCTGCAGTCGAGATTTTATCGGGCATAGACTGATCTATTGGATAAGGCTTCTTATCAAAGGTCAGCAGCATAGCCGGCAATAATAAAAAGTCGACAATCAATGCAATGGTAATCGTCATTGCCGTGATTAAACCTAATTCAAAATTGAGTTTAAAGGTCGAAAACATTAATACAGAGAAACCCGCCGCGAGTACTGCGGTCGTAATAATCAAAGCTGGACCCACATTAGCGAAGGCATAACGCACAGCTTCTTCGGCCGTTAACTGCTTCTCACGACGACCACGGGTATATTTACTGAGGAAGTGCACAGTATCATCAACGATAATCCCAATAATCATACTGACCGATAACGCTAAGGCAAAACCGACTTCCCCCACTAATAAGGCCCATAAACCAAATGCCATCATTGGCGGTACTAAATTCGGAATTAAGCTAATTAGGCCAATTTTAAGCGAACGTAATGAGATGAAAATTAATAATGAAATTAGGGCTAAGGCAAAGGCAACGCCTGTCGTCATTTGCTCTACAGTACGCAAGCTAATATGCGAGAACATAAACTGTGGACTACCGACAGTTTGAGTAACCCA
>MAAB01006355.1_pt1 | contig 10224 bp, 9 predicted proteins | sample 1115991 | NCBI WGS metagenome assembly MAAB01 (sample SAMN04961124, study PRJNA320927) | seawater metagenome | isolation source: sample BD02T18 sea water enriched with oil for 18 days | place: USA:Gulf of Mexico | collected 2013-07-27 | reverse complement strand
TAAGTTGTAAAATAAGCCAGCGTCATTTGCTTCCTCTCTATTAATATAAAGATTACGAATACTATGGTTATTACCCTCAAATACAGCCTGGAATGATCCTATGGGAATCCAACCCTCCCCAATTCCTTCTTCGTTAGCATTCCAGTAGAAATCGCCTGAATCCATAACCCCATCTTGATTAGTATCAAAATCTAAATCTCCAGTCAGTTCATAACCAGAACAAGCTTGTGTATACACACCATTAACTGAAGTATATGGGCAGCCGGATTGATCTAGTTGTGCATCGGCAGATGCCTTATAGCCAGAACCTTTTCCGTGATAACGGATGGCATTTAAATCCGCCAAGGTATTGATGTCGATTAAACCATTATGGTTGGCATCGATATCAATACTTCCATCGCCATTATGGTCTAAATCTTCAAGGTCACTTATGCCATCATTGTCAAAGTCGTTTGGGGAGTCATCAAGGGTTAAGGTAGAAGTGTCTTGACAGGATTCATTACAATGAGGCGGCCATTCGTCCAGTAACCCATCATAATCAGAATCCATTCCGCCACTAGCATCATCTGGAAAGTGATCAAGAACTAAATCTGACCCTTGTTGACAGTTAGCATCACAGCCAAGGTGCCATTCATCCGGATAACCATCTTGATCTGCATCCTTTAAAACAGCATTTTTAAAGGGCCATACATCATCTTCATCCAGTGAACCATCGCCATCTGAATCTCTATAAATTACACCATTCAAATTTAAACCGGGTAATTGTCCGTCTGCACCAAAATCCCAAACTTGTACCCCATCTAGTTCATATTGATTCCAATCTTTATACAAGGTTAGAGCTGTGTTCATCCCTTCATCTCGGCCATCGGCGGATACACAGTCACTATTTTCAGAATTCGTATTCGCTTGAATTGCACATTGCAGTTTGGCTAAAGACAGGCCGACATAACCCAACTCCTCTGACTCACCATTACTGTTTAGTTGCCTCGCGCGATCTGTTGCCCAGTAACTATTTGTAATCGCATTACCTGCACCAGATGCTTCACCAATTAAACCACCCACTTGTAAATTACCTGTAGTGAGGCCATTGCTGTAACTAGATGTAATTTGATTGTTAGAACCTAACTGCCCTATTAACCCACCTGTATCGTTGTTTCTACCTTCAACAACACTTGAACTAAAACTTGCAACAACCTGGTTACCCGAGCGCAACTCACCAATAAGTCCACCTGTACCAGAAAAAGAATGATTATTTCGACTATGAACATTACCCAAGCTAAAACAATATTTGATCTGATTGTTATCATTTACAATGCCTAGTAATCCACCTAACCCATCTGAACCAATGACACCCACTGCACTAAAGTTTTTTTCAAACTCATTATTATTACCAACATAACCGATAAGCCCGCCTAACCAACTCTCGCCTTGTACCGTTCCCTTACTATAACTGCCATATATTTTGTTATTATCCCCAGCTGCGCCTACTAAACCACCCGTTTGCCCCCTTCCGTATATGGCACCATGCGAAGATACCCTAGTTAATTCACTATTAGATACATAGCCAATTAAACCACCTACATGCCAATAACCTGTTACTGATGTTAAAGACCCAGAAAGACTTAGCTGACGAATTTGTGATTCGCTAATAGTCCCGAACAAACCGATATACATCATATTTTCTCGGTTTATATATAAGTTTCTTATGGTATTTGAGTTGCCTTCAAAGATAGCGGTAAATGGCGCATCGCCATCTTCACTAAGATATCCTATGGGTAACCAGCCTTCTCCTACACCTCGGCCATTATCATTCCAATAAGTGTCACTAGCATCCATTACACCATCTTGGTTGGAATCAAAGTCCAAATCTGTGGTGAGTTCAAAACCATTACAGCCGTCGGTTGGACAGCCAGTATTGGCAGAATATAGGGAGGTGCCATCTAGGTTATTACGAATCTCATCAAGGTCTGCAAGATCGTCTATTTCGATGAGGCCATCATTATCAAGGTCGTAATCAATACGGCCAGCATTGTCCGGGCCATTAGCGCCGAGAGAGGTAGGAGAAAATAAAACAGAGGAGACTAATAAAACAACAGCAATGGCTTTGCCAGTGCCCTGCCATTCCTTGACAAGTTGAGAAGACATACTCAATTCCAAAAACTAAATTCGGCCTAGATTCTACAGAAAACCATATCCAAATAATATTAGCTTAGGGAAATATTACTTAAAGAAATCTCTGGGGGCTTAAGAGTCACCCATTACTTTACAGGCTATTATCTGTTTTCTCTGAAACACACTATATTAGCGCCCCTACGACAATACAGGGGGAAACTATGGGTATCCAGCAAGGGTTTATCGTTTCACTACGCCTCCATGGGCTCAACCGGTAAACCTTTAATGCTGTTCCTGCACGGATTCCCTGAGTTTTGGTATGAATGGAAAGACTTCTGCCCGCCTTCGGCGAAGAATACTACTGTGTTGCCCCCGATCAACGTAGTTACAGCTGAACCGACAAACCCGCAGAAATTAACACCTACCGTGCTAAACACCTGATTGAGGACGTTGTCCAACTAGCCCAAGCCTTTCCCCCTGCCGTAAATTCCCCTTGGTAGCCCATGACTGGGGCGCGCCGTTGCCTGGGGTTTTGCCCTTAAACATGCAGGAAACTGGACCAGTTAATTATTCTTAATGACGTGCACCCGGCCGCTATGCAGCGGGAGTTGGCGCACAACCCGGCGCAAGCCAAAGCCAGTGAATATATGACTAAAATGCAGGAAGGCGGTGTTGCCGAAGCTTATTATGAAAACAACTTTTTCGGATTCTGGAATAGTATCGGACTATCTCAGGTGCATGAAGAAGGTAAGTTTTCAGATGAAGACAAACAAAAATATCTGCAAGCCTACGCCCAACTTGGTGCCGCCCATGCCATGATTAATTGGTACCGTGCCATGAAAATTAAGGCACCCGCTAAAAACTCAACTAATGCTCACGAACGGCAAACCTTTGATCCCAGTTCGCTGTTGTTCAATGTGCCAACGCTGGTGTTATGGGGATTGCAAGATACCGCCTTGTTACCCGGCGGCATAAAAGGGCTGGATGAATTTGTAACGAATCTAACTATGGAAACACGGAACGATTGTGGCCACTGGATTGTCCATGAACAACCTAAATGGTGTATTCAAAAAATTAAAAATTGGCTGAAGTAGCTGCCAGTTCATTACAACAGCAACTTAAACCTGAGGCGCGAGAGGCAAGTCTTGTTTTTAACCTTCAAGAAAAAAGACAAGATCCTCGCGCTCTAAAGCCAATTTTTAGGCAGGGTTAAATTCTATTTGTTCGGTTTTATACGCGGCCAGAAATTCATCCAGTGCATGAACTTCTTTTACCAAACGATTAACATTATTTCCTACAGTGAAGCTAAGCTCAGGAAAGAATGCCCCCCAACTGGTATAGATCGTTATTAGGTAATCAACAATGCTTACCTTGTTACCCACTACATACTGCTGGTCGGCAAGACGTTGGTCGAGAATTTGCCAAGTGCTGGATACCTGATCGGCCATCTGTTGTAATAGTTTCTGCTTTGCTTCTCCCTCGTCCATAGTGCCCATAATAGATTTTATTTTGCCATAAAGTGGATGCAGAGTAGCGTAGTTAAACATTAACCATTTTAAAAATTCCCCGCGCTTACTTATCTGTGCAGGCAACATATCGCTGCCATGTTTTTCAAGTAGGTAGAGTACAATTGCCGCGCCCTCAGTGATTATTTGACCATCAACTTCTAGCGCAGGCACCATATTGGTGGGCACAATTTTACTGTAGTCTGCCACGTCATCACGTTGAATCACTTGATATTCAACCCCTAATTTTTCAAGCAATACTGTGATACCTGTGGAGCAAGTGCCTGCCAGTGAATATAATTTATACATGTTTTTTCCTTTAGATTAAGTTGATGCCCATTTGACGGAGCATCCGATACTTGGGTTTTGCGTAGATCAAAATGACCCGGCGCATTCCCCACCCCATTAGTAAGGGCTACTCTGAAATGTTCCGAGGAATAATTTAAACCGATCGTTATAAACTGTAGTTAGTTTATAACGATCGGTCAACACATTTCATCAAGGTATTCCCTTGTAACTAAAAATTCAGGGAAACTTGTTTAAAAAGCCTTCATCTGTGAAAGATAGTTTGAAATGATTGGTATAAACAATTACTATCACAGTTACCTTAATACTGTTGGAGTGCATATCATGCCTTGGGAAAAATCGTTTGATGAAACGCAAGCCGTTGATAAAGCCATAAACGTATTTTGGCAAAAAGGTTATGAAGCCACATCAATAGCTAATCTGGTTGACAGTATTGGCATTAATAAAGGCAGTCTTTACAATGCTTTTAAGGGCAAGCGCCAGCTTTTTCTGCTAGCACTTGCCCAGTATGACAATGCCGGCCGACGCGACATGCTGACCGATTTGGAAAACCTTGATAATCCAGTACTGGCATTCCGAACCTTGTTCGACACCCTAGTCACTCAGGCCGTTAAAAATGACAAGGGCTGCTTTTTTGTAAATACATTTATTGAATTTGATTCTCATGGACCTGAAGTTAAGGCTTTATTAAAGAAAAGTGTCAGTGAATTTGAGGCCTTTTTTCAACGGGGAATTGAAGTGGCGCAAGCGCGAGGTGAACTGCCTAAGGAAATTGATCCAGATTCTACGGCTAAGGGTTTATATTCTATGGTGGTCGCGATCAGAGTACTCGGCAGAGGGGTGTCGGATGAATCCTCTTTACGTATGGTGGCTGCTCAGGCATTAAGTTTAGTCAGTCTATGAGCTCAACTTCAAAGCCCACCATTGATTAAAAGTACTTTACAGATATGAAACGCCGTATCTTCAAAATTTAAAGAGGTTATTGAAACCATTAAGAATTTCTTATTTTTAATGGCGACTCTCCAAGCAGAAAAAAACACTGACGTGAATGGTTCAAAGGCTTAATGCAGTGCCATTCATGGTTTTATCGAACAGTATCATCCAACTACAATGCACTTGATACACTCCAAATCATGCCGGTCTTTCCTTTGGCACTGCTATTGTTAATTTTTAGGATTATCTTTTGATCCTCTACTCCAGATGTATCAAAACTCACAAATTTTCCCAACAAAGCTCTATTACCCTTAATGTCTGAGTTACCCAGAATTACAATCTTAACTTTACCCAGCCGACCTACTTTTACATGACTTGTAAACGTAAGAATACCCGTTGGGTTGTCAAATTTTAGCGCACCTTTTATACAGATTGATTTTAACGCAGAGCAGTGTATCTCTCTTAGCTTTTCAAGTTCAGTGCTTGCGTGCACGGTGGCGCACTTGATTTTAGAATACGGGGCACCATTATAACGGCTATAAATTTAATCCCTGAATTCCTAAATATTTATCTATATCACTTCTAAGTCTGGGCCCAGAGGCTGGTCTTGTTTTGTGCGTTTAAGACAAAATGCAAGACCGGACCCCGTGCCCTATCCGTTAGCTGTAGCACACGTGTAAAGATCAATCATGATTCTGTTCACCCTACTGTTGGCTCGCCCACTTCACGCTGTTGCGCAGCAACGTTCGGAAATTGCTATCAAAGTAAATTTCTGGACCGTGCCCTAGTTGGAGGTATGCTATGGATGAATTACCCGACCGCTTTGTCCAACCCACCAGGTTGCTACCTTCTGGATGATTTTCGTATCCCACGCCGCCCATGGAGAAATTGTTGGCATTGAAATCGAAGTCACTACGCAGTAATGGTTCCACTTCATCTTCCAGCACGGGGAATAGGTAGGCCTCGTCAACGATCGAAAACTCACGGTCAACACCGGCTACAATTGGGTGACTTTCATCAACAACGGAAATGGTCTGTGGCACACGGAAGCGAAAGCCTGAGCCGGGATATTGCCTTCCGCCAAGCTCGCCAGGAAGAAAGTGGAAGCGGCCGCCAACGACTTTCGCGAACTCAGGCCAGCTCGGCCAAGACGCAATTGCGTGATGTAAAAAGACCATTCCTTTTCCGTGCCCAACCAGTGCCATGAAATCTTTTTTGTATTGCTCACTCGGATCAAAATGAGCAACCGGCGGATCACTGCGCGTGAAGGTGACACCGGGCATGTCGTAAAACACGATGGCGTCGAATGCCTCGGCGCGATCGGGATGCAGTAGTGCACCTGCCGCGGGGTGTTCAACGTGCGTCCAGTTGACTGGGGTGTCGTCATCCAACACTCCCATATCATCAATCATCCTAAAGAACGGCTCGCGCTCAAAGATGTGGCCTTTGGTTACTAATAGGACTTCAATGTCTTTGTTCATGATTAGCGCCACTTAATCGAGCAACCAATACTCGCGTTTTGAACGTCGGGACCGTGCCCAGTCATTGCTATTTGACGCATGGCGTCCACAAGTTCAGTTTTTCGATTGGCTGGATTGCCCATGCGTACATCATCTAAACGTCCACGATACTGCAACTCACCATCAGCATTAAAACCAAAGAAATCCGGTGTGCAGACTGCGCCATAGGCTTGGCCCACGGATTGGTCTTCATCTATTAGGTATGGAAAACTAAAACCATGTCGCGCGGCAAACTTCTTCATCATCGGCGGGCTGTCGGCCGGCACATAACTATAATCGTTGGAGCTGATGGCCACGACGTTGATGCCTTCGTTTTGCAGCGTCTTGGCATCGGCGACAAGTCGGTCAGCGATTGCTTGCACATAAGGGCAGTGGTTGCAGATAAAGGCAATCAACAAGCCATTTTTACCTTGTAAATCGCTAAGGCTGTAGGATTTACCGTCAGCGTCAGACAAAGTAAAAGGTTGTGCTTTCCAGCCGAGGTCGGCAGTAGGGGTATCCAATAACATGATCTTTCTCCTGTTAGGTTTATGACGCCGCCCGCTCGATTACCGAGCTGGGCGGCGTGATGGTTTACTTGGCATTCACTCGACGATAAAAATCAGAGATCGCTCGGCCGATGGCATAGGGCTGATCTTCTTGCACGTAGTGCAGACCTGCGCCGATGTAGACAGTCTCGATATTTTTCGCCCGTGCGGCCCAATAGTCGGCCGCGTTAGCAGGTGCGGTTGCACCGGGTGAGGCGTACAAAAACAGCCACGGAATTTCAGTGCGTTTTAGGAACGCGTTGTAGTCGGTAATTATCCGCGTTGTATCAGCAGGCTGACCGGCAATGGGAATTTCGTTTGGCCATTGATTAACCTGTATGCGCGACTTTTCGGTTTGGAACGGTGCCTGATAAATGTCGAGCGCTTCAGAAGCGAGTGGACGGTTGATAAACCCTTCCAATATCCCGCCTTCTACCAGCCAAGCATTGTCCTCAACCAGCATCTTGCGACCCTTTACAGGTTCGCGAACCATGCGGAAGAAATCACCGAGATCCGGGCGCATCGCTTCATAACTTGCGGCAGGCAGTTCAGGTGCGATCAACGCTTCCATTGTCACAATCGCCTTCACGTTGTCTGGATTCTGCGCGGCGTAGTGCAAGCCAAGACTGGAACCCCAATCGTGAACAACCAGGGTGATGTTACGAAGATCAAGCTTGTTCATGAACGCATCGAAGTAGCGGTAATGATCTGCAAACGTGTAGGCGAGTTCGGGTTGATCAGATTTACCGAAGCCAATGTTGTCTGGAGCAATCAGACGGCCCTTCCCTTCCAGGTGCGGCATGATGTTTCGCCATAAATACGATGAAGTCGGCTGACCGTGCAGGAAGACAATCGGATCGCCTTTACCGGTATCAACGTAAGCCATCTTTGAACCCAGCACGCTCACGTATTTATGCTCGTATGGGAACTCGGACGAAATCTCGAGCGGCGGTACTTTAAAACCCGAATAAGGGTTGGCTTCTTGAGCAAAAGCGCCTTGGCCAGTGATGAGCAATATTGTGTTGAGAAGTAACAACAGTGATATTTTAGTTTTCATGGGATTAATTTCCTAGTTAATCGATACGTTGTTACGCAGCGTTGTCGGCGGCAGACCAGGCGTTGGCGGCAAACGCATCATCCAGTTTGGTTTGTGCAATATGGTTGGTGTAGTTAGACATGGTTTTCAGACTAGTGCCCAGAATTACCTCTAATACGCTTTGCTGGGTGTAACCCGCAGCGATAAAGGCGGCCACTTGCTCTTCACTTGGCCAGCCACGGCTCTCGTTAATTACCGCGGAAAATATGCGTAAGGCTTCCAGTTTTGGATTGTTGATGGCGGTGTTGTTGCGCAGCGCTTCGATCACATCCGCCTTAACCCCTGCCATTTGAGAAATGGAAGTGTGCGCCGCCATACAGTACAAGCAGCCATTCAAGCGATTGTTGGTCATTAAGATGATTTGTCGTTCTGTCTCAGACAAAGCGGTCTTGCCAAATATATCCGACAGGGCCATGTACCCCTCTAACAGAGCTGGGGCTTCGGCCATGGTGCCCAATAAGTTGGGGACAAAGCTGAAAGCGCCTTTTGCTTTTTGTAAGAAGGTCTTTGCCGCTTGGGGGGCGGTTTGTTGTGTGTGAGTAGTAAAGCTTGTCATAGTGAATTCCATAATTATCGGTTGAGTTATATTTTTATCAATCGGTCCACACCTTTCTTCGATAAGGTCTATACCAATTGGTTTAAACTAGGATGGCTTGTTTATACTGATCGGTCAAGACTTTTTTAAAGCTGGGTTTTACCCTGGGGGTTATTGAGTTAAATCGATGGCTTGCAATTTTATGGCGGGGAGACTGGTTTCAACCTTGGCAGGGATAACGCACGTGCTGATATCCAGTTGTAGTTGCCGCTCAAAAAAGGCCTCGAAGTCATTCAGGCCTTTCTTGACGATTTTTTGAACATCTTCATCGTGATTGGGTAAGTCCAGGGGAGGATTCACCAGTAAAATAGCCCTTTGCCCAAAATATCCGGGTGGCCTTCCCTACGGCTTCATCAGTATCAAAGGCTTTTTCTCAAGGCATTACCTTCTTTCCTTAAATGGCAACGCACTTGCTATTGGCTAAGGTTATAAGTCTCCTTTAGACTTTGAAATGTTGAGTGTAGCTTAAATAATATGTCCGATTTATTGGGGGAAGATCAAAACTGGGGGGAGTATCAGGGTGACCCATCAGACATTACTTAACTACAAAGGTGAAGCCGCATCAGCAGGGATAAAAGGAATACGGTATTTCTTATTCTGCTTTACTATGAGATTTTTATTTCCTTAACAGCAAGGTAGGTTAGATATATTTATTTCAACGTATAATATCGATCGAAATCGATATCCGTTGCTCTTGTATCAGCGGCTTCAATATTACCAAGGTAAAGTTGATTTCCATTTCGGTATATAAGGTCTAAGAAAACCACCAACTCTCCATCATCAAACTCAACACTTACATCTAGTTCAGTTGCTTCAATACCACTAGGGGTTATAACGCTTTCACCATATCTTATTTGATATTCTTGGTTGTCTTCATATCCTGTACTTCCAGTACAGTCTTCATTTTCATAGCTGATAAAGGTACTAATAATAGTCTCTGAAGAAATTTCTAAGGTGCCGCCATAACTGCCAGTGCCGTTATAGCCTATTTCGCATGGAAGCCCCCATGTACCATAGAATCTACTATTTGCACTGCTAGATGAGCCATTTAAATCAATACAGCCGGAAATTAGTAAGGTAGTAGCTGTAATTAAAATTAATAAATATTTGATAACTCTCATTCCTTTTACTGAGTAATGCGTCCATCTTTGGCTACCACCACGAAAAAAACAGATTATTTTTGTAGAAGCCGAAAAGGATAGCCTGTGGTTTTAGGCCAATAAAACGACCAGCTAAATCCGGTGCGGATATTACAGTTCTGGATTAAAATAGCCAAGGTAATGCTAATGTTTTCCATAGCAGTGGCTTAGTCTGAAGGTTCGAGGGGCAGGTTTTGTTTTGTGCGTTTAAGGAAAAAGGCAAGATCAGACTCTCAAGCTCTTGCTGATCTTAATTACACTCATTAATTAACTTGAGCCTTCCAGTCAGCGCCAATAAAGCTCCATTCTAAAACGGGAACTTTTACAATCATGACCGACTCCTGTTTAAATTTCTTAGAATAAAGTGCGGCAAGTTCTTTGGCTTTTTTAATATCTTGCTGCTTTACAATTACAGTGACTATCTTAGATCGCTCAGGCTTACCCTTGTAATAACCCACTGAATCGACAACGTTAAAACCATCAAAAGTTTT
>MAAB01006354.1_pt1 | contig 10226 bp, 9 predicted proteins | sample 1115991 | NCBI WGS metagenome assembly MAAB01 (sample SAMN04961124, study PRJNA320927) | seawater metagenome | isolation source: sample BD02T18 sea water enriched with oil for 18 days | place: USA:Gulf of Mexico | collected 2013-07-27 | reverse complement strand
CAGTCATTTTCTGAAAAAGTCTACACCGGACGACGACACCTTGCCTATAAGTCTGTGATGCAGGTTTTTCATTGGCTGCTATATTTTGAAACTTGGGGGCACCAAGAGGTAAAAAATGCTGCCGATGAAAAAATATCACTAAAGTACATTCGTGATGTACTGGAAGATGTTGAGGATGCCGGTGGTAATTACGTGAAGGTGATAAGCGCTAAATTGCTGATTAATCAGATGTTGGCAGGAGGCGGTTTGGCGGAGCGTGGGTTGGCTAAAGGGTTTATGCAAGCCGGTTCAGGTTTGGCAGTGCACGCGGATAAAATCGCGTTGCGCCTTGGTGTTCTTGGCGTAACGACGGCTGCTTTGGATACGGTACGTTATCTTGATAAGGGGTTTTATGGGCAATCTTTCGTGGAAATGAATCGCTCCGTTGGCCTTGCCATGGTGTCTTATGGTTATGCTGCTCGCCAATTCCCAGAAGGTGCAGTGGTTAAAGTGGGCCAAAGTGTGGCGAAGGCAGCAGTTAAGCGATTTGCTTGGTTGGGGGCGGTAATATGGATACCTGTTGCTGGTGAGATGGCATTGGTCGTTGGTTCGGTTCTTAGCACTGTCGCGTTTGCTTACGACATTGCCGAGATTGTTGTAGAACTGAACCGTACAAATATGCATGACTATTTCCATAATTATTGGAATGCACTAGAAGATTCAACTTTTGGTGAAGAAGAGGATAAGAATTCTTGCATTGAATACTATGAAAGTGAAATTCCGAATAGTAGTGAGTTTGCGGCGTCCTTTAAGAGTGCAGATGGTCGGCGCTATACTATTCTAGGTGAGGATAGTGGCGTAGATTGGCAGCAGCTGAGTTGGCGGGCCATTATTCCTTTGCATCTTATGGGGTATGATATTGCCGCCATCAAAAATCTAGTGGAATTTGATGGAAAGGCGATTGATGATGAGCTGGATTTTATTAATGAAGAACCAAAACTAAAGGAGCTTCGAACAGAAACTCTTGATGCTAGACCGGTCAAAGGAAAGTTCAAGAATTTTGGTGTAGGCTCATTGATTCGGTTTTATGAGGAGGTCAGCTCGAAAGAAAATAGTGAGTTGGTATTTGAAAATGGCAATACCTATAAGCAGGTTGCAGATAGTTTGGAAGAGGGCACCTTTATTCCTGACCGTAAACAGCCTGAATTGCTTCCAAGCTTTAATAAACTGCTTGATAGCGATGATAGAATACAGGCGTTAGCAAACGATGTTGGGTGGTATAGTGAAGATTACTATAAGGTTGTTGACGTTGAATGATCGCTAAAGTGAACCCTGGAAAAAGTGGCGAGTGGCTTATCGCCAGTTATGAGAAAATATATAGCCTTTACGCGACCTTGAAATAGTAGGGGCGTATGGTTTTTTGGGGTGCTCTTGCGCACAGTATATTAGTGATATGCCTCATCATCTCTTTGTGTGCCGTAGAGCGCTTTGGCTGACGGGTAGCTTAGTCGATGGCAGAGTATGTATAGGCTTGATATGGATTGTTTTTCTTCATGGCCAAAGTCAGAAATAGAAGAGCTTCCACCGTTAACGGTTTCTTCATCTGAATACGTAAAGGCATCGTAACCCATTCAGTTGAACATTAAGACAAAGGCCTTCGGGGCTTTTTCCTTTCCCGCAAAACAATGACAGAGGTTAGCCGCATGGACGCCGAAAAACCGAAGAAGATGTATCATGTGATCGCCATGGAAGCGCAAGTCTTTATCACAAAGCTGTTACGCGACAAAGAAGCCTTTCACTTGCAACTGATCGAGCAGCACGAAAAGAACACCTTGGATGTGGTGCATAACCGCACCTATTACCGGATAGTGAGCAACACAGGGGATAGCAAAACCTTTGCAAGTTTTGCCTCGCTACAGCGATTTTTAAAGAAAATCGTGCCCATTGTCTCGGACATCAACCCCCTCGATATTCGCCTCTCATATATCCACTAAACACGCGCCCCACTTTTCACCTTTGTACTGGAAACACTGGCCCGTTAGCCTGGCTAGAGGTACCTTTCCCTGATACTATGTTCACCATAACCTCGAATACCAGGAAAGGTGAATATAATTAAGGTTGATTTTTACACACCATCACAAGTTAAGAAATTAGCGAACAAACAGTTAAAAAGGGAAGATGACGGGCCGTTAGCTGCGACTATTGTTGCTTTGTTAGGGTCTACATACCTTGATCTTACTGATTTAAGCTATTTACTAGTAGAAGATATTGTTTCGGAAAGAAATTCTATCAACCATATCTTTACCCATCCTATTAGCAACAAAGTCGTTGTTATACCGAAGGGGTGGATAGCCGAACTCATCAATGAGTATTTAAACTGGTGTAAAAGGCATACCGTTGGCCAGCAAAACCTAAAAATATACTGTGGACGAAATCCAGAATCTAGCTTTTTGCTTAAAAGAGGTAGCGTTAGTTTCAAGTGCTCTCCAAAATCTAAAGATTCCAATGTATCTATAATGCAACCTCAAGCGTTGGCAAGATACGTTCGAGGTTTAAATTTACCTGTTGGTATTACGCCAAGAATTTTAAATAGAAGCTACTTAATAAACCTTGCTGAACAACAATTTAAGTATGGCCACAGAGAGGCAGCGATACTTAATTTGGAATTAGTCTCACGCTTACACAGAGAAACGATTTCAAAACTAACAAGACGAAACCCAGAAACAATCGAACAAAGCGTGAAAAACCTATTTGGATAGGGCGTTAACATAAAGGTGAAAAATACCAATGGATTATAGCAAAATTTGGGAAGTTGCCATTGGCATATCAGGGCTTGGGGCTGTTGGGACTATGGTTTTGTGGTCTCTATACAAGGACTGGTTAAAACTCAAGATATTCGCAAAGCTGACTAAAGATCAAACATTTAAATTGATGAAGAGGTTCTTGAATTTTACTTTTGCTTTAACCATGCTTGCTATTTTTGTTTATGGTTATCTTCAAATCCAAACAAATGGCCTTCAAGAACCGATTCATAAAGCGTTAGATACACTAAAAGCAGAAAATGCCAGGCTTAAGCTCAGCCAACTGAATAAGGATAAATTACTCCAAACACAAGCTGATACCCTTGATTATTTAGTGAAGAACACTTCGAAAACAGGCGTTGAAGCTGCTTTGGCGTCAGTCGTGCATGGTGATAAAAGCGCATTGATAGCATTGGTTGACGGCTTAATTGATGAGAGAAAGCAGGACGTTATAGAAACGGGGGATTTGTACGCAAGAAAGGCAGCACTAAACTATACCGACAATCCTAAGCAAGCGTTACACGACTATGAGCAAGCAACAAAACTGGTTCCTAGCAATTCAGATTATTGGAATTGGTTAGGATTATTGCAATTAAACTATGCAGAATATAACAAGGCTATCATGTCCTTGGGGATAGCCTTGGCCAGTGATCTGAAAGCCTACGGGGAAGATCATCCAAAAGTGGCGACTCGTCGCAATAACCTGGGCAGTGCATGGCAAGCGTTGGGACAGTACGCCAAGGCTATCAACTATTATACATTGGCCCTCAACAGCAACCTTAAAACCTACGGGGAAGATCATCCAAAAGTGGCGACCGATCGCAATAACTTAGGCAGTGCATGGCAAGCGTTGGGACAGTACACCAAGGCTATCGACTATTATACATTGGCCCTCACCAGCGACCTTAAGACCTTCGGAGAAGATCATCCAAAAGTGGCTATTCGTCACAACAACCTGGGCGGTGCATTGCAAGCGTTGGGACAGTACACCAAGGCTATCGAATATTATACATTGGCCCTCACCAGCAACCTTAAGACCTTCGGAGAAGATCATCCAAAAGTGGCGACCGATCGCAATAACCTGGGCAGTGCATGGCAAGCGTTGGGACAGTACACCAAGGCTATCGAATATTATACATTGGCCCTCAACAGCAACCTTAAAACCTACGGGGAAGATCATCCAAAAGTGGCGACCGATCGCAATAACCTGGGCAGTGCATGGAAAGTGTTGGGACAGTACACCAAGGCTATCGGCTATTATACATTGGCCCTCACCAGCAACCTTATGACCTTCGGGGAAGACCATCCAAAAGTGGCGACCGATCGCAACAACCTGGGCGGTGCATTGCAAGCGTTGGGACAGCACACCAAGGCTATCGACTATTTGGAATTGGCCCTCACCAGCGACCTTAAGACCTTCGGGGAAGATCATCCAAAAGTGGCGAGAGATCGCAATAATCTGGGCGGTGCATGGCAAGCGTTGGGAGAGTACACCAAGGCCATCGACTATTTGGAATTGGCCCTCGCCAGTGACCTTAAGACCTACGGGGAAGATCATCCCAAAGTGGCTATTGGTCGCAATAATCTAGGCAATGCATGGAAATCCTTGGGAGAATACACCAAGACTATCGACTATTTGGAATTGGCCCTCGCCAGTGACCTTAAGACCTACGGGGAAGATCATCCAAAAGTGGCTATTGGTCGTAATAATCTAGGCAATGCATGGAAATCCTTGGGAGAATACACCAAGACTATCGACTATTTGGAATTGGCTCTTACAACGCTCGAAAAGGTACTCGGAACCAATCATCCCAATACAAAAATTGTCGCGAACAACCTCGCTATGACTAAACAAAAACAGCTTTGAAAATACAGTTGAAAAATGTAGGGCAGGGCCTTGTCCGCGATAGAGTTTCGGACGAGTTAGTTAAATACTATAAAGCCAATAGATAGAAGGTGAAAAGAATGAATAAATAGGATATGGATTATATTCTGGGAACAGAAAGGTGTCAGTCGGCATCTGTATTGTGCATCTATATAACCATAATTGGGCTGATTTCTCATGAGCTTCAAGCCGCTGGATTATTCGATGGTTGGTCTCCATCGATCTTCACCTCTATCGTATTCTCGATCCTTTCAGTTGCATTCAGAGTAATGGCTATCGACAGGCTGTTAAGGCTTAACCGTCAGGACGATTACGCTAGAAATAATCCGTCAAGTACCAACTGAACATACAAGTGAAAAATTAAAAGTGGTTTTGGAGTAGAGAAGTAATGGCCTTACATCAGATTAACGAAAAAACAGTTCTGAATGATGAAGAGTATGCAGAACACCAAGATATCAATTGGATTTTGATACTCTTCTCTATTGGAGCGATTATAGCGGGGACTACTATTTATCAAGCTTTCGATTACTTCCAGCTTGATAGTTACCCCAAGTGGGTTAAGTTTATAGCCATTAGTTTAGGGGGATTGATCTCAGGGGTCTTGTTAGCCAAAATCCGAAGGGTTGTACAGGTTATTTTAGCTATCGCCATTGGTCTTGCATCAATAGGGGGTATTGGATATGTCGTATGGGAGAATATTTAGCTAATCAAACCATGAGCGTAAACTGAATAGATAGGCAGGGGGGGTAAACAGTACCCAGGCTTCCATCTTCAAATAGGTCTAACTAAAAAAGGGCAAGGAAAAATGTTAGTTGGGGCAAAATTGGAATTTAAAACTGCTAAAGATTTTGAAATTACTGAAGGTACTCTTGCAGAGGACAATGATACCTATCAATGCTGGATTGTAGGTGAGAAATTTACAGTGATTTTTAAGCAATACGTTAATGATCAAATTTTGGTGATTCAGCCAGACTTTGATCAAAATATTGATCCAGATGGTGGCATTACATTCATGACACAGAATATCATTTCTTTAGTTAACTCACTGATCAGTGATCATATCTATATGTAAGGTGAAATATAATGTTCAATGAATTATCAATATTAGTTACCAGTCTTAGTAAGGCTGAAGTTATAGCTATTGGGGGGGTCGTCATAAACGCCGTGCATGCGATATTTGCTGGGCTTGCATTCTTTTTTTCAATATTCATCTATTATCGAAGTAAAAAATATACTAAAGATAAATTAGGCAATGATACAGAGGTAAGCGCTAGATATGGCAGTTCAGCCATTGGAAATAACGCGAATAATAATACTGTAAACATTAATAATTCTTCGAATAAATGAAAAATATGCTTAAACCCAAAAAAAGTAACGTTAGCGCTAGCCATGGAAGCGTTGCTCTTGGAGAAAGAGCGCACGATAACAACATTACAGTAAATAGTATTCAAGACATAAAAGAAGCTATGCGTCAGATAAATGCTGAGGCTGAAAGCGAAGAGGTTATAGCGCTACAAGATAGGTTAGGGGTCACCAATAATGCGTTGAAAACCTTTTTTGCGATTATCCATCGTAAAAAAATGTCTGATGACAATTTATTGGAAAAACTGATTGAAATTGGCCAACAATACAATACTGCGTTAGATAAACTTGCTGTCCTTGAGGGCAATAGTCCAGAATTTCAAAAGGAGATTGCGAAGGTTAGCGAGTCCATAAAAATGGGTGAGTTTAGCTCTGCAAGAGATATCTTATGCCAAGTAAGTAACGCAGAGTTAGCTGCTGCGAAAAGGGCGAATGAACTACGAAAATCGATGAAAGATACGGAAGACAAACATTACCTTAATTCCGCCTCGTCTAGGGCGGAAATTGGTAGACTCTACTTAATCGAATTCGATTTTAAGAAAGCCGCGGAGGAGTTTAGAAGTGCAGCTGAAGTGGTTCCAGGCAATTGCCAAGCTCAACACTATAGCTATTTGAATCAGTGCGCCATAGCCTTGCAGTGCCATGGAGAGCACCAAGGAGATTGTGATGCTCTTAAAGACGCTATAGGTGTTTTCCATCAATTGCTGAAAATATCTGCCAACAATGCGTTACTTTGGGCTGATACTCAAAACAACCTGGGCAATACTTTGCGGGTCATTGGTGAGCAAGAGACAGGCACCATCAACTTGAGGAAAGCTGTAGAAGCTTTCAATGCTGCTTTAAAAGTACCAATTTACGATAGATATCCAGTCAGATGGGCAAAGTTTCAGCTAAACCTAGCAAACGCTTTATCAGAAGTGGGGGCGCGAGAGAAAGCTCCCCCCTTAATTGATAATGCTGTCACCATTTACAACAGCATTACAAAGATATTGACCATCGAAAAATTCCCAACAGACTGGGCAATGATTCAGAGTAACAAGGGTAATGCTTTGTCAAATCTAGGCGGGAAAATCAACCTATATAAGGCCGAGAGAGCACACAGATGCGCTCTGAAAATAATAACTAGAGATAAAATGCCTAGGGAATGGATAATTTCTAAAAATAACCTTGGTGAAGTCCTGCTCACGCTGGGAGCAAGTGAGCAAGGTACAGCTAACCTGTGCAAAGCAGTGACGATTTTTCAAGAAGTACTAGGTTCCTCCTACTTAGATCATGCCGCCATTTATAAGGCGGGGATTCAGAAAAATTTGGATAAAACTATTCAAACCCTAGAAGGGCGGAATAACGAAATTTAAATTCAATTATGGGTTACGAGTGGGCTAACACTAATAGAGATGTATTAGGTTGGGATAAGGCAGGTTCATTAACAGTAAAACCAAGTGAGAGCACCAAACATGGGTGCTGGAAAAAGTGGGGTCAAAAATAGCTAATGGAAAAGGTACTTAGCATGGATAGCTTTTGGCTCATCTTTTGGGGGCTTATAGCATCAGCGTCTGCCTGGGCTTTCTGGCGCTATACTGGTGAGCATGGGTTCCAAATAATAACGGGAGCCGTATTGATATCATTGATCGTTGATAACCGGAGAATGCGAAAGCAAATCAAACAATATGAACAACAAGGTAGTGGATCAGAAAATGCTAATAAACATGATCAAGCGAAGAATCAAGGTTGCTGAAAAACTTTCGGATGGGCCACGCAATTAGATTAAAAGGAGCCTATTTTAGTTGTAGCGGGTCACCCTCAAGTACATAGAAAGTAAGACAGAGAGATTGTTACTAAAATGGATAGTAAAGAACATTGAAAGAGTTTTGTTAGGTCAAAAATGCTGGCGTCAATTGCAAGCGTCTTGGCGAGTGTATTGGTTCTGTGGATCGCTATGTGGTATTACGACGGGCTCGACGTAACACTTTTCGGCTACCTCACAGGTACTTATTATAAGTCCTACTATCATTTACCTTTTATTTTTGAAGTGTTTTGCTTCGTTGAAATCTGTGCAGTGGCTACATTTTTGAGTGCCGTTAGATTGAAAATAACGGTCAAAGTACCATCAATCGTATTCTACGGCAGTATTTGCTTAACAATCATGTCCGTATTCTTGACACCCCTTATATGGGACTTTCAAAAGCATTTACGTATCTTACCGCTTACTGTCTTTACAGCCTTACTTTGCATGATTTCTACACACGTAGGCTTAAAGGTTTGGCCGTTTGTACGTGAAGGAGGTCAACGTAACATTACGATGGACGAATATCTTCGATATTGAATGTCTAGTAAACTCTGGGAAGTCCAGTAGGGCAGGTAGCTGCGCAATCAAATCCGGACTATGGATAACAAGCCTGGTGCTATAGGGGAGCTCCAATACGCTCAGAGTTTTTGCTGTTTCTGTGACGGTTTTGGACTTAACCTTTAACTTTGCGGTATTTGTAGCGGTTACGTTAACCGCTACAAAGGCATCGGGTGATTCTTTGGGTGGTGGCTGGGTCAGCTTTTTTGCCCAGTAGCGGTCACTGATAACCAAGACTTCATGGTTCTATTGTCCATACGCCGAAGTCAGTTTTCGTTGGGTGACAGGGCCTGCAACGCCGTCTACCTGAACTTTCTGTTGCTGTTGAAACCCTTTAACCGCATTTTTCGTTTTTCCACCATTAATACCATCCACAACACCCGCGTTAAACCCCAAGTTATTGCAGCGGGCCTGTATTCCCTGAATAGTACTAACCTCTGGCAGCTCTCCTGCGTCTATCGCAAACGGCACAGAGAAAGAAGGTTCAGTTTCATTGTCTTTTAACCAAATATCTAACGTACCGTTAAGGTCCTGAGCGTTAAGTTTGGTTTTTACCACACCCTGTCCGTTAGTTTTGCCATTAAATACACCGCTATCGGTGGTTACCTTAAACGTTTTATTACTCCAGGCTTTGCCTTTTTTATTGGTTAGTCTTAATAAGAAGTGTTCACGTAATTTGGGTGTTTTCTTAACATCGACGAGCTTGCGTATTTTCTCTGCGGCAATACTGTTGCTGGTGGCTTTTTGTTTGAGCGGTTGCCCAGCAGACTTTAGGCCTTTGGCGATATCGGCAAGTTGTTGGCCCGCATCTTGTAATTGTTGTTGGATTGCTTGAGGGAAGGTTGCAGTTAATAGTGGGGCGCTAACGCCTTCTGAAAATACACTGATGACAATTTCATTTACCAGTGCTGCAAGGTTTTCTGTTGCTTGCATTCCAAACAGGGCGTGCCAATAGTCATCAACAAAATCCGTTAATAATTGACGGACTTCTACATTACGCATGAGAAGGTTGATAGCTTCTGCACTATCGCCAGCGGGGGTATAACTTGTATGACCTGCAGCAGACGCTTCTTCGAATTTACGTTGAATTGCTCTAATGTTACCGGTTTCGATATCTTCGATTAAATCCATGTAAGGCATGCCAGCTTTATACAGGCCTCTATTGGTAAGGGTATTAAAAGAAGAAAGCTCTTTGGATGTGTCCCAGCCAGCATTTATTGCCGCTTCGGCGTAGATCCAGCCATTTTCAGCAGCGGGGATGTTGTTTTCTACTAGCGTCTGTATTTCTTTATTGCACAACATCTCGTCGGTGAGGTTTTTTAAGCTCGTGTCTAGTTGGTCTTTAAGGGATAGTACTTTTGTGGTTTCTGCTGGTAAGTGAGTGTATTCAACGCTTACTGTACCTTCAGGTAAATTCTCTTCGAAAGCCTGGCCTTTTTCGTCGAGCGTGCCAGATCGAGTGCTACCGTCTGCAAGGTAGAGGGTGTAGTCCTGTTGTTTTATCGGGGTTTTGTGTTTGTCGTCCCAGTGTAAATGCAGTTGTAACCAGTTTTTTTCTTGTGTTTTGCTAGGGGTGTTGCTGGCGACAATTGGCGCAACAATAGAACCAACAATCGGTGTGACAGATGCTTTTCTGGCAGTACCTGTTGCTGCAGCAGCTGCGGCTGCATCCGAAGTCGCAGCCCCGGCTTTCTTCGCACTGGGTGACGCAGGAATACTTACCACTGGAGCACGCATTTTTGATGCGATGCGAAAGTTAATTGCTTGGGCTGATGCTTGTTTTATGGCAGCGTCACCTGGTGGCAATGGTGGTATACCCGTTGAACTTGATTTGAAGTTCTGCCCAGCTTTATTC
>MAAB01006353.1_pt1 | contig 10229 bp, 9 predicted proteins | sample 1115991 | NCBI WGS metagenome assembly MAAB01 (sample SAMN04961124, study PRJNA320927) | seawater metagenome | isolation source: sample BD02T18 sea water enriched with oil for 18 days | place: USA:Gulf of Mexico | collected 2013-07-27 | reverse complement strand
ATGTGTGGTTGTGCTTTTAAAAAAGCATCCGTTGCAGCTTTAATATCATCACAAATGTTATCAAATTCTTTTTTATCACCGCCACTATCACCCATACCGGTATAATCAAATCGCATTGAGCTGATTCCGTTATTAGCTAAAGAGCGAGATAACTGTACAAATTGCCTATGACTCCCTACGCGGTATTGAGGACCACCAACAACTATCAGCACCCCTGTTGTATTTTGTGAATTACCCTTATGCGAAATTGCCATTAATTCTTGGCTATTGACGGTAAAAGTTAGCGCCTGTTCAATCATGCTTGGTATACCGCTTTACAAGTTAATCGCTCAAGTTCAGGTAGAGAAAATACTTCAGGTACTTGCCAAAACGGCGGGCAATCAAAACAATGTACTTTTGCTGAATCATCACTCCATGGAGCTGACAACCGTTTAGTTAATGGTGTTAGTTCTTTTGCTGCTAATTCAAACCAATGCATTAATGATATGGGATGAAAATCTGTACTTATTTTCAATGCTTCTATGGATTGCAGCATAGACTTAGTCAGTAAATATCCTGCAACTTCCACATCTTTACCAGACAAAACATATTCTCGCCAATTAATTTTTTCACTACTGTTATTCATCATGGCATTAGCTTGCTTTATTCTGAGAAATTGCCCCAGAAATAATTTCCCATTAGTAACAGGTTTCCACAAGACTTGTTGGATAATAGGCAATTGTTGGTGTAGTTTTTCCTGATGGCTCAGCACCAATAAGGCACCAAAGCGAACCCCCCAAAGGATGATTTTTTTGATCCCTTTTTGTATCAAAAATTCGCCAGCTGCAATGATATTTTCCAACCAAATATCTGCATTGGCTTGTTCAAATTCACCTTCACTGTCACCTGTGCCGTAATAATCAAGAATAAAACAGGGCACCCCTTGAGCAGTAAAGCAATGTGCTTGTTTTGCAACAACCGCCCGAGATAAATTCACTTCTTCTGTTATTGACGGCAAACATAAAACAGCAGTTTCACCCTCTACTTCGCCAAATTGAGTGATAAACAACTTCCCTCGCGGGCTAGAAACAAAGTGACCTGAAAGCATTTTTCACCTTAAAATTAACGGACTACAACCTAATATGTCACTAGAATATCAAAAGCTATTAACCTACTTTTTCACTAATAAAGCTTACTAAACTACCCAACGTTTCAAATACCTCGGCACTAACTTCATCATCTTCAATCATAATGCCATAGTTTTCTTCAACCATGGTTAACACAGTAACAATGGCCATAGAGTCAAATTCAGGGATTGCACCTAAAATTTCAGTATCTTCATCCCAATTAACTACTTCATCTAATTGTAAGGTTTCTTTTAAAAGGTTTTTTATTTCTTGTAGTAACGACATATTCTTCTCTGTTGGATTAGCAATAAACGAACAACAGCTATTGTATGTGCTTTCAATATTATTGTTAATGCTTATTTGTATTTTCACACCTTTAATCAAAAAATAATCGCTAATTAATTGAGTAATATAGATTAATGAACTACAAAATATAACTGGAAGCTAATAAATATAGCCATATGAGTTTACCTAAAAAAATTATAACAACGAGCAAAGAATTGTTCCAAGACGCTAAGCATGCCAAGTTAGCCACGGGGAAATCCATATACGCTCAACTTAAAGAGATTAGGGGTTTACGTCGTTTCGCTGGTCAATGTGGCGCTAGTAACTATTATCAATTTCGCTTATATGATGATGATTATATTAGCGACAGTTCCCGAGAAGATTACATTGGTTGGCGAATAGCTAACGACTTCAGCAAAGCACTTAATCCCCGTTATGCCGTATTGCCAGCATGGGATAAATGTGTATTTACTCAACTTGCAAACTCATCAGGCTTACCAACCATTCAAACAAAGGCCTGTTTTTATCCCAGTAACAATATCTCAACAATTTTCGGTCACCATTTAAAAACAAGGGCTGACGCTAAAGAATTTCTAATGAACAATGACAACTACCCCCTTTTTGGCAAACCTGCATACGCCCAACAAGGGATAGGTTCGTGCCTTTTAGAATATTACCAAGAAGACACAAAGCACATTCACTTTATGGGTCATGAAAGTGAATTAATCGACTCTTTTATTGAACGACTCTTCACTTCGGTTTCCCCCCAGTACCATAAGCCTGAGTGCGGTTATTTGTTTCAAGTGCCCTTACAAATGCCAGAAAAACTAATCGCCTTTACCCAGTGGCCTACGGTAAGCAGCTTGCGTGTTATATGCCTTAACTCTCCCAACGGCGCTTTTCCTATTAGAGCTATTTGGAAAATTGCAGTACCCCCAAACCATTTAGACAATTTCAGTAAGGGAATATACGGTAACCTAATGGCTAATGTCGATGTTCAAACTGGTGAAATTAGCCGACTTATTGACAATATGTGGCCCTATGCTCAGATGCATGAATGCCACCCCCTATCAAAAGTAGCGGTAAAAGGCTTTGTCTTACCTAGCTGGCAACAAGTACTGAATGTATGCCAGCTAGGTGGCAAAACATTCCCTTTAATGAAGATTCACCATTGGGATATTGCTTTAACTGAATCAGGCCCAAAAATACTTGAGCTAAACGATTTAGGGGGAATTGAAATAGCACAAATTCACGGGCAAGGTTTATTAGCCAATGGCGCGCGTGAGTTTATGAAAAAACATGGTGATGTGACGAACTACCACTGGATCTCCCAACTCTAAAAATATTTTCAACTAGAGTCTAAAGCACGTAATAAGGACGAAAAATAATGATGAGAAAAATACTATCTTGGTCTGATAAAATATCAAAAGACATGAATATTTCAGTCTTTACACAAATTCGTGAAATATTGCTATGTCGGATAACTTTAGGGCTAGGCATTTCTGAGTACTTTGAACTTGAACTATTCGATCGCCGCAAATACCCTAATTTAGATCTCGTTATTGGGCGAAAACGCAGTGCAAAGATAGATCAACTTCTCAATCACGATTATTGGCGGGCTACAGCAAATGACAAGATATTAAATTACGCCTTATTAAGTCATTTTGGCTTAGCTATTCCCAATACAATCGCTTGCTTTAATGTTGGCAGTGCTCGAATTGCCAATGAACAAAGAATTAATACCAGTGATGACTTACATGCATTCTTTGCCTCAACAACGGCTTTTCCTTTGTTTGTGAAACCTGTACATGGTAGCTATGGCAGAGGTACTTTCTCCCTTTCCTCTTATGATACAACAAGAAACATTTTCCTTTCCAGCGTAAATAAAGAGATTCCATTGGAAGAAATATGTACTGCGGGAAATAATAAAAACTATCGAGGGCTTTTAATACAACAATGCTTAACGCCTCATCCCATAATTGTTAAAGCGATTGGTGACACAACTAGCTGTGTACGTATGATTTTAGTACGAGATGGTAAGGATATATTCATCCATAGAGCTTTTTGGAAAATAGCGAGAAAACACAATATAACTGACAATTTTTCTTTTGGTAAACATGGTAACCTACTAGCAGATATAGATATTGAAACGGGTATAACTAAACGTGTGATAGGTGGTTTATGGCCCACTTCACTTTGTAAAACTCTACATCCAGACTCAAACCAAGAATTACTTGGCTTTCAAATTCCTGACTGGCAAAAAGCCATAGAACTATGCAAAGCAGCTTCCCATATTTTTCAAGGGCTTTCTTTACAAAGTTGGGATATTGCCTTTTGTGAACAAGGCCCTGTGATAATGGAATTAAATACGCAACCTAACTTAGAAATTCCTCAGATGCTCTCTAATAGAGCTTTTCTTAATACCCATTTAATGCGTGTTTTAGATAAAAACGGTTGGTAACTTCTTCTCAAAAGCTAATAGTTAGATCACATTCTAATACCTGATAAAATATTTTTTACAAAAGCTTTTTTACCTCCCCACTTGGCAACGTTACATATTTGCAACCCCATTAAGGGACGTGATGATTGCATCCATTCCTGCTTATAAGAATCATTCCCTGTAAGAAAATCAATACTAGTCACTTTATCCTGCTCAATTACATGCTCTACCATTGCGCCAGTAAGAACAGTACCAATACTAGCTTTAGTATAATTACAGCGATAGGCTAACTTATAGATAAAGGCTATTTTAGTATTTACAAACCATATTTGCGCTGCCACAGCGACTTCTTTGTGATAAACCAAACCCAATCTCAACTCTCCTTGTTGCCAAGCATATTTAGCAATAGCATCGATAAAGGCAGGATAAGGCTCCACTTTCTTCCAGCTATCATAATAAACATGATGATAATCGGCTAAGTATTGATTAAGCTCTAATATGTTTTCAGGCTTGGCCATTACCACGCTATATTCACCTGTTTTTACTAATTTATTTTTTTTTCGTTTTAACGTATTTCTTAATTTACTTGGCCTCATTGCCCAATACTGATCAAGGTCTACTATATTGTCATGATACCAATTTACCGTATGATGATAAGTAAACGTTTTGAAGCCTATTTTGTCAAAAGCTTTGCTCCAATTCTTTGCATCTTGAGAAGATAGAGGTAGTAAATCAATGACAGGGTACTCATTGAAAAACTCCTGAGCCGATTGAACAAGATCTATATAATCTTCTGCGCTTGCCTCACTATTCCTTAGTAACTTAAAAGACGGGCTATAATAATTTGTCAAACTGGATAATTGTTCACCTTTGCAAGCCAAAGGCAAAACGAATTGCTTAGGTTGCTTAAATGAAAGCATAATTTTTGCTGAAAATTTATCATTGCAAATACAATTCTCGAATATCGAAAACCATTCTAAACGATTAAATATACAGCTAGGATCTGCTTGCTTAAAATCTATTTCTGTACAGGTGTGGAAAACTTTATAGTCCAAAATATTATCTATTTAACCAATTGCAACAATCGTTTTGCACTTTTTGCCATACTAGCTAGGCCTTCAATAAAAGCGTTACGATAACAAGTTGCGTTATACATGGAGCGTTGTTCCGTAGACCAGTAGAGTTGCTCTTTACTAGCACTCGTATAGAAATCTATGAACTGTGTAAATTTATGCTTAAACAAAAACTCAATAAGATTAAAGCGATTAATATTGCCTGGGCAATAACGGCGGTAACTCTCATTGTAAGTTGTTTTCAAAATGATTAATGTGTTGTTATTAAAAATGCAAAGCCTTGAGGCGACCAATTCCTCATCGAAATAAGTTTCAAACACTAACGCTTGTTGTTTTTTGGCAAAGCGATGTAGCAGATCACCATAGAATTGTCCTTGTTTATTACCGGGGTGTAATGCTGTTCCCTTTGCTCCTTTCCAGCCAGCGCTTTCCAACATGCCATACCTATCAATAGCACTTTCAATGTCAGACTCTGATTGAGTAATTACCTTACTGAGGGTTTTTCCACTTTTATTCAATCTTTTAATCGATCTAGCGAGATCTTTTTTTAATCTCTTCGGGCGCTTGTCCCAATAATCACAGAAGCTTCCTTCAATTTTCAATTTTATATCTTGTGCGTAGTTCTGCAATTGCTGGATATCTTCTATCGCGCCTTGATGTTCTTGAGGATCTAAGCTAAAAAGATCTAGCTTAACTTCGCTAACCCCAAGTGCAATATTCAAGTCGTGAGAATTAAAATCAACTCCTGGCTTTAGTAATACTAAAGCCAATTGACTTTGGCTTGGCATATAATTACAGAATTGACCTAAAGATTTTCTTTCTAGCAAAACAATAGAGGAAATTTGGTGATTTACACTGCCAAAAGCTACGTATATATGCGCAGGATAGAAAGTAACCAAGGTAGAAACAAAACGCAAATCTAGCATAGGGTTGTGACTATGATATAGTTGAAATAAGTCTTGCCAGTTAGACCAAAGCAATTCAGTACAATCTGTTAAAGGCTTAACCACCCACTCAAGCTTGCGCATACTTAATTTAATTTAGACAATTAATAAATAAAGTATAGTACTTTTGTATCAACGTGATGGTTTAACTGGTAATTAATTATTGATGAGCTTTTTTGCCCATGTAAATAAACGAGGAAATTTACACCAAGTTATATGATAAATGTCTCTCTCATGGCATTGTAATCTTTTGTGCCAGTCTTTAGTCTTACCAAAATATTCAATAGTAGTAATTTTACCGTCAATACCTAGCTGTTTGTAGGCATCTAATTTCATTAGAATTGCAGGAGAGAATTTTGCGTATTCTTCTTTATACGTGGTTTTCAAAATAACTAGCGTCTCAGCCATAGAGATACATAAATCTACAGCAACAACTTCCTCATTAAAATAATAACACCATATTTGAGCTGCTCCTGTACTGGCGAAACTTGTCAGCAGGTCTATATAAAATTTTCCTTGCTCATTATCAATGTGAATAGATGTGCCTTGAGCACTTTTCCAACCTGAACTTTCTATTTCACCATAAATAGCGACAAATTCCTTAATTGCATTGCTATCAGTGATAATTTCAAGTTTTGTTATAACATCAGACTTAGCGAGCCTATTCCTAGCTTTATTAAAATTCTGTCGAGAGTTTTTACTAAAATTAGCAAAATATTCATCAAAATCACTTGGTACGGTAAGTTTACCCGTTGAAATGTACGGCAAACTAAACAAGTTAGTATTTAACTTCAAAGGATGATGTTGAGAATCTATTTGAGTAAAATCAAGCAATATTGGTTTATTCGGTAATTGTTTAGACACCATCGAAACAATGTCAACATTCAATAAATTGGCTTCACAAATAAAACAGCCTAGCGGTGCTTGCGAAGCTTGAAAGGTACGCCAACGAAAACGAGTGAGTTTTTCAAAAATACCAGCAAATACTAATTCATTACTTTGCCAACCAAGAATAAGTAATTCATTGCCAGTACTAAAATTATCGATCAAGGCTTGGGTGAATTCAGCCGATAAAACAGATTGATTGTTATTCTTTAAATTTAGCTCATTCCAAGATGATGTGTACAAGCTAAACTCGGTGATTTTTTCTACTTGCCATGTAATATCTTTGCTTAGCATATGGTTATGATTCTTTGTTGATAATTGAAATCATTTTCATAATTTCTTTTTTCGTTAAATTTTGATGACATGGAATTTGAATTAACTGTTTTCGATAGCTTTCAATGTCACTATTATCGGTGCTATAAAACTCTTCCCAGCGTAATATCTGAACCCCTCGACTGCGAATATAATGAAAATCATCACTATTATTTAGCAAGAAAGGAAATACATAGGGCACTGTATCTTTTTCAAATGCAAGAAAAGATCGCCCTGTAGGAGAATTTCTTAGTTCATTATGTAGCAGCTTAAAATTATCAACTCTCGCTTGGCTTATATCTTGGTGAGCTGAGGTTCTAACTAACCATTCTGTCAATTTAAAACAGCAACTAAACATATCTGATGGTTCAAAATATCTATAAGAGTTCTCATTTAACCTTGTGCTAACATTTACCTCAACTGTATTTAATGTTTTAACTTTGCTAGTTAATAAACCTTTAACTTTAGAAAGAAAATTATCTAAACCAATAAAGTTGAGTACATTTTTAATTTCTTCTTTGTAATTTCTATTGCTAGGTAGTTTTGGTGCAATGGTAGTGTTGCTTGTATGTAACTTATACATTCCTCCATCGACACATGGAAAAAACTTATTGGGGCTACAAATACTTGCATCAAAAGTCGAATCTTCTATTGTAACTTTCTGAGAAAAAAAGCTATGTGCGCAATCTTCAATTGCAAGAAGCCCATGTTTTTTTGCAAGCATTAAAGATTTCTTTATGTCTAATGAAAACCCAAAATAGCGAACAAGCAAACAAGCTTTAACCTTTTCAGTCAGCAACTCCTCAAAATGCGCTTGATTCATTTCAAGTGTGCTAAGCAATTTGTAAAACTTAACGTCTAAACCTAACCAAATAAAGGGCTCAACCATCGCAGGGCAAAAATATTCTGGTAAGAGGATAACATCACCGGCTTTTAACCCTAATGCTTGAGCTACAGTTGCAATTGCAGCACGGCCATTTTTTGTATAAACACCCTCAAAAGCAAATTGAGATTGATTAGCCTGTGTTTTCCAGTGCAACTTGCATTTATGCTTACTTGCAGTAGCTAATATACTCGGTTTTGGGTAATTAGAAGCGTTAGCAAGTGGTAAAGGAAATTCGTACATTAACCCTACCTTTTACCTTTTAAACTATTTAAGAACAGACGAAAATGGAACGTTAATGGCGTAGTATCCCATGGGGTAAAACGATTCAACTGAAATTTGTCTGAATTTTTTGTTGTTATTCCCCAGTTAGTTGAAAGAGCATAATCAAATTCTAATTCTTCTACAATATCACGAGTTGTTTGATCATAATCATTATCACTTTTTCCATTAGGGTAAGCAAAGCCCTGTATTTTTTCTCCTAAAATATGCTCTAGTTCTTGCTTGCTTTGCGCAATCTGTTGTTTTTGTTCTCGTGGGTCAAGCACTTTTAAAATGGGGTGTGCTACCGTATGTGCCCCTATTTCTACGCCCATTTGGCGCAACTTTTGAATTTGTTCAACAGTCATCATTTTACTGGGGCGTTCTTTAACGCCGTTCTCTTTATATAAATCAGTAATTAATGATTTTCTTTTGCCTATGGGCAGGTACTTAACTTTAGTCAGCACAAAGTGAGCAGCGTTAATACGATCTTCAGTATTTTTTAATTCAATCGCATTTTCACCTATTGCTTGCAGATTAATGGTTGATAAGTCTTGCATAGCGACTAATTCTATTACCCTATCATTAAACATATTCTCGCCTGCTGAAAAACCAGTCGCGATATACACAGTTGCAGGTATATTGTATTGCTGCAAAATTGGTGCTGCTACCTCTAAATTATTTACATAACCATCGTCAAACGTGACACAAATAGCATTTGCTGGCAGTGTACCTTGTGCAATATGCTTAATTGCTGCCGAAATAGACAAGGGCGTGAAATGTTTATTAATTAAATGCATTTGCCAAGAAAAAGTTTTAGCATCTGGTTCAGATGGTCGCATGGCATCTTTTTCGGAAAAAACCTGATGGTAAATTAAAATACTCAGTTTATTGCTTGCGAATAGCTTTCCAGCAAAAGATAATAAATGATGAATTAGCATACTGGTACTCTTATTGTTGTAACCACAATTCTAATACCACCATAATCCAAATCAGTTCACCATAATAACCTGCGTGAATGCTCTGGTGTGCGTCAAGCACACTATCGACTAGACTATCCTTAACAATTTTACGCTTTTTAAAGGCGACTAAATTATCTAACACAAGCTCTTTTAACACTTGGTTTTCTTTCATCCACAGCCCGAAAGGTAAACCAAAGCCATGCTTACTTTTTGTTAACGTGTCATCTGCAAGGAACCCTCGACAACTTTCTTTGTAAAAATTGCGCAATTTATTGCCAGGCAATTTTATATCTGCAGCAATAGAACAACTAAAATCAACGACCGATTTATCCAATAAAGGATAACGTACATCTACACCAGCCATATCACACATACGTCCCACTTTAACTAAGTCGTTGTCAGCTAAGGTAAATTTCCAATCAAGATATAGCATTTGATCAACAATATGCTCGCTTGAGCAGTCTTGATAACGTTGCCTTTGTTGCATTACAGGTTGTTGAGTGTCAACAGCGCTTATAAAATCACTGTTAAATATATTGTCAACACCAAGACGATTTAAGAAATTATAACTTTCTAACCTATCAGGCATTGGTACTTCGGCTTGGTTTATATAACTAGCACCTTTGCTTAATATAGGTAATTTACCAATAGGCGTGTGACAAAATAGGCCTTTGGTTACCCCGCGTATTGCACTTGGTACTTGTTGGTAAAATTCAAATTGCTTTTGTTTAGCATACCTATCATTGCCGGCAAATAATTCATCGCCACCATCACCTGCCAACAAACGTGTAACCCCGTGTGATTTAGCAAATTTAGCACAAAAATAAGTTGCCATTGCTGATGAATTTCCAAAAGGCTCATCAAAATATTGTGCAACTTTTACAAATTCTTCTGCTGCTTGTTCAGGTTGTAAATACAACACTTCATGTTGTGTTTTAAAATGTTGCGCCGTTAATTTGGCGTAAGGTGTTTCATCATAACCATCGATAGTAAAACCAATTGAAAACGTTTTAGCTGGTGACTGAGATCTTGCCAGCATACCTGCTACGCTAGAGCTATCTAGTCCACCACTTAAAAA
>MAAB01028472.1_pt1 | contig 10237 bp, 8 predicted proteins | sample 1115991 | NCBI WGS metagenome assembly MAAB01 (sample SAMN04961124, study PRJNA320927) | seawater metagenome | isolation source: sample BD02T18 sea water enriched with oil for 18 days | place: USA:Gulf of Mexico | collected 2013-07-27 | reverse complement strand
GCCGCCACCCGTTAATACCAAACTCCAGATAGACTTATCTTGATTAAGCTCTTCTACAATGCACTTCAATGCTTTTAAACTGTCTGCCGTCCAAGTATTAGCAGGCGGATTATTCATGGTTAAAACAGCAACATGTCCACGCTTTTCGACCAGTACTGAATCTGTAATTACTTGTGTCATTTTCATTCCTTAAATCTTGATATTTATCACACTATAAAAAGGCAATTAAAATTCTGAATCCGTATCCGCTAATAAACGACGACCAATAATGACTCGCATAATTTCATTAGTTCCCTCTAAAATCCTGTGCACTCGGGTATCTCGCACATAACGTTCTAATGGGTATTCTTTGATATAGCCATAACCACCAAATATTTGTAACGCTTCATCACATACTTTAAAACCCACATCCGTGGCAAAACGTTTCGCCATGGCACAATAGGTGGTGGCATCTTTATGGCCCAAATCAAGCTTACTCGCCGCTAATCGTACCAATTGCCTAGCGGCCACTAATTCGGTTGCCATATCCGCTAAACGAAATTGAAGCCCTTGGAAGTCACCAATCTGCTTACCAAACTGCTTACGTTCTTGCATATAGTCTCTAGCTTGATTTAAAGCCTGCTGAGCAGTTCCTAATGAACATGACGCAATATTAATACGTCCGCCATCAAGCCCCTTCATCGCAAGCACAAAACCTTCACCTTCTTCACTTAACAGGTTTTCTACTGGCACTTTGACATTATCAAAACTAATCATACGAGTAGGCTGGCTATTCCAACCCATTTTGTCTTCTTTGCGGCCGTAACTAATACCCTCACTATGAGCATCAACCACTATGGCAGAGACGCCACGAGCGCCAGGACCACCCGTTCTTGCCATTACCACTAAAACATCGGTACTACCCGCTCCCGAGATAAACACCTTACTGCCATTTAAAATGTAGTAATCACCTTCAATTTTGGCTGTGGTTTTTAAAGAGGCGGCATCCGAACCGGCATTCGGCTCAGTCAAACAATAAGAACCCAATGCTTGGGCACTAATAAGTGATTCTGCATAACGCTCAAGGACACTGGGCTTGGCAAAACTCGTAATCATCCAAGTCACCATATTATGAATGGTCAAATACGCCGTAGTAGAGGTACAGCCCATCGAAAGGCGTTCAAAAATGATACTTGAATCAAGACGACTCAGACCCAGACCACCGGCGGATTCTGGTGAGTAAAGCGAGGCAAAACCCATCTCACCTGCTTTTCGAATCACATCCACAGGGAAAAATGATTCTTCATCCCACTTAGCCGCATTCGGCTCAAGCTCACTGCGTGCAAACGCCGTTGCCATGTCAGAAAATGCGACCTGATCTTCGTTTAATTCAAAATCCATTAAAACCTCCATAGTCAGCCTTGGAATTTCAATCAACCAAGTCTGTGTCTCTTTAAACCTATAAATAAAGTAGGCTAATTTAAAATTAACCCACTCTGCATTTTATTATTTTAATTGAATGGTCATATTAGGACCTTGGGCGATATCATCCTCAAACCAACGCGCTGTAATGGTTTTTGTTTCAGTATAAAAACGCACTGCTTGCTTGCCATAGGCATGCTGATCGCCATAAAAAGACTTGCGCCAGCCGGTAAATGAGAAGAAAGGTAACGGCACAGGGACAGGGACATTAACCCCTACTTGGCCAACTTTAATTTCATGTTGGAATTTACGCGCAGCCGCGCCCGATGCCGTAAAGATAGAGGTCCCATTACCATAGGGATTTTCATTAATAATCTGAATGGCTTCTTCTAAGGTATCTGCTTCAATTACTAACAAAACTGGCCCAAAAATTTCTTCTTGGTAGATAGACATATCACGACTAACATTGCTGAACAGCGTTGGCCCAACCCAGTTACCATTAGGGAAGCCTGGCACTTTATAATCACGTCCATCCAATAAACACTCAGCACCCGCTTCAATTCCCTCTGTAATAAGACGATTAACACGCTCTTTAGCAGCAGGGTTAATTAAAGGACCATAACCCGCCCCTTCATCATCCCAAGCGCCTGGTCGTACTGTCGCTAAAGCATCCCTCAATTCAGGCACCCAACTACGTGATTCACCCACAAAAACAGCAACAGAGATCGCCATACAACGCTGGCCACCTGCACCCACCGAAGCACCCAACAAATTGTTAATCACTTGCTGTTTTTGCGCATCAGGCATAATAACCATATGATTTTTCGCGCCAGCAAAAGCCTGCACACGCTTCATATGATCAGTACCCGTTTTATAAATATGTTCCGCCACAGGGACAGAACCAACAAATGAAATGGCATGCACGTCAGGGTGAACCAATAATTGATTGACCACGTCTTTTGTACCATGCACGACTTGTAAGAGACCTTTAGGCGCACCGGCTTCAATAAAGAGTTCAGCCAAACGCATTGGTGTGAGAGGGTCTTGCTCAGACGGTTTCAATACAAACGCATTACCGCAGGCAATTGCCATAGGGAACATCCACAAAGGAATCATGGCAGGAAAGTTAAAAGGAGTAATACCAAGACACACACCCAAAGGCTGGGTGTAGCTATAACAATCAATCTTACGGGCAACATTTTCAACCGTTTCGCCCATACTCAATGACGCAATATTACAGGCTTGCTCTACCACCTCGATACCACGCCATACATCACCTTTGGCATCTTCAAAAGTCTTGCCTGTTTCTTTGCTTAAAATAGTCGCTAATTCATCATGATGATCTTTAAGCAAGGCTTGATAGCGCAACATAAGGCGAGCACGTTCTGATACAGGCACTTCTTTCCAAGTTTCAAACGCAACTTGTGCAGTTGCAACCGCTTGTTCGACTTCTTCTTCTGTCGCACAAGGAACACTAGCAATGACATTTTGTGTCGCGGGATCAGTCACTTCAATCCAATCTTGTGAGGTGCTTAACACCATTTCGCCGTTAATTAGCATAGAAACTTTCTGTGTCATAACCATTTCTCCTTGAGTTTAGAGATTACGTTAATCAGCTGATTTACTTTGTGAGTCAATCATTACCTTTACGTTAACGTTAATCTCATATTTATTATTTTTCAACAGAAATATGTTTTAACACGTAATACAGCGAATCGGGATTGATTAAGTTGCTATACTAATGGACTATATTGCGACTTAAGCCACAAGCTTACCTTAACGTCAATCTAATAATTTACAAGCATGAGATACCAACTATGAGCCGCCCTTCAAGCTGGCCAATACCCAATGACAGTGTCAGATATTTACTGCCAAGGCCTGTTATTAGTGACCTAAAGGAAAATCCATTAAGTAAACAGCTTTACCCCGTGGCAATGGGTTTTTATAAAAAAGCACAGGGGCACTCCATGTTCAGAGAAAAACATGATGATTATTTATTAATATATTGTGTCAATGGGGAAGGTCTTTTAAAGCTAAATAACAAATCTATCAAAATCAGCTCAGGTGACCTTGTGGTTTTACCTAAATCGATTGCCCATGAATATGCGGCAAAGAAAAAAACACCTTGGAGCATCTATTGGGTACATCTTGATGGCACCTTAGCAACCAACTACATAACTCAGATTAGCAAACAGGGTGATGCAAACATATTACCTATTGGTCTACATTCTCGACTCATTACTGATTTTGAAGCACTACTGGATACACGATTGAGCAGCTCCCTGCTTGAAAGCCATTTACACAGCTGCAGTTTATTGAGCCAAATTATCACTTATATTGCACTGCTTTATAAACAAACACAGCACAAGGTCGACAAAAGCCTCAACCTAGAGGCGGTAAAAAGCCTCATGCTGACCCACATCCACCAACAACTTGATATAGACACTCTGGCCAGTACTGCAAATTTATCGAAATTTCATTTTATTAAACGCTACAAAGCGCTAACCGGTCGCACACCCATTAATGATTTTATTCAAATGAAAATAGAGAGAGCCTGCCACCTACTCGATATTAGCGACAAGAGCATTGCCACCATAGGATTGGAACTAGGCTATGAAGACGCTTATTATTTTTCTCGGGTATTCAATAAAATCATGGGCATATCACCCACTCAATATCGTTCCATGCGTTTGAGCCATGCCTAAAAGGACTTACTTATGAGTCGTAAGTTTAATGCTGGTTTCACTCAAAGACACACTGTCAATTAATCTTATCGCTTTAATCGTTTGATCAAATAGTTCGAGACTCTCTGTGCCAATTTCGATAATAAAATCCCAACGCCCATTAGTAGAGTGTATCCCTAAAACCTCAGGCATTTGATTTAGTTTTTGAATCAACTTAATGGAAGGTTTACCTTCTATTTCTATCATCATAACCGCTCTCACCGCATGGGGACTTAGGTCAGATTTTAACTGAACACTGAAGCCATTTATCTCACCCGAGGCGATTAACTTATCTAATCTCGTTTTTATCGTTGCACGCGACACACTTAGCACACTAGCCAGCTCTGCAATTGGCATACGCCCATCTTGCTGTAATAACGCCATCATTTTTCGATTAAGATCATCCACCAGCAACACCCTCCCCATACAGTTATTCTAAGCAATTATTATCACAATGATCACTACGACCTATCATTAAGTATAGTTAAACACAAATATTGCTAACTATTTTAACTTATAACTTACCTTTATTCCCATTACACTTATTTCATTCTTTATTTTTCCACACAATAGGTTGCCCTATGAAAACCGTCTATTCCGATAAACATACCCTGCGTCACGTAAAAGCAGAAATTCACAATGGCGAGCTAGTGCCTCCTTTTGAATGCAAAGAGCGCATTGATTATATATTAAGCGAGCTTAATCATAGGGGCTTTGAATCCCCTCTAGCAGAACAAGAATTTGGCTTTGAAACTGTCGTTAAAGTGCATTCAAAAGAGTATGTCCATTTCCTTGAAACTGTATGGGAAAAATGGCTAGCAGCAGGACACACTTGCGATGCTATTCCAAACATTTGGCCGTCTCGCTCAATGCGCTCAGATGTCATTCCTGACAATATAGAAGCGCAGCTAGGCTATTATGCACTCGCTGCCGAAACCGCCATTTCAGAAGGAACCTGGCAAGCGGTAAGCGCAGCTAAAGATGTCGCATTAACCGCAGCTAAACTCATAACAAAGGGAGAATCATCCGCCTTTGCACTCTGTCGCCCACCGGGTCACCATGCGTCCTACGATCAATTTGGAGGTTATTGTTTTTTAAATAACGCAGCGATTGCCGCGCAATTCTTGCTTGATTCTAATTATCAAAAAGTGAGCATTTTGGATGTGGACTTCCATCATGGTAACGGCACTCAGCAGATTTTTTACCAAAGAGAGGATGTGCAAACCCTTTCAATTCACGGCGACCCTAACTTTGCCTTTCCTTACTTTTTAGGGCATGCCAATGAAACCGGAGAAGGTAAAGGTGAAGGCCATTGCTTTAACTATCCATTAGCTGCTGGCAGTGATTATACCGTCTGGTCTCGAGCACTAGAGCAAGGCCTTAATCAAATAAAGCACTTTGAAGCGCAAGCGTTAGTCGTCTCTCTCGGTGTTGATACCTTTGAAGATGACCCTATCAGCGCATTCAAACTAAAATCTGATGATTTTTATGATTATGGCAAACGTATTGCGTCATTAGGTCTACCCACCCTTTTTGTTATGGAAGGTGGTTATGCGGTAGAGCAAATTGGTATCAATACAGTCAATGTTTTAGAGGGTTTCAAACAAGGTCAGCTAGAAAACTACCAGCGCTAATATCATAAAAAGCCACAGCGAATTAACACTGTGGCTTTTATTTTTATGCCTAGAGAGTAAAGTCCCTAGAAACTCTCAACCACTTCAAGCTCCTTCTCATGTAAAGGCACCAACTTTGGCACAGTAAATACAGGGTCAACATCTGACAAGGTTTCGATGGGAATATGACAGGCAATAGAATGCCCACTTTCACTTCGAATAACAGGCGGCTTTTCTTGCTCACAAATTGCCCCTATTTTACGTGGACAACGCGTATTGAAAGGACAACCACTAGGCGGGTTCATAGCACTGGGAATATCACCTTCAAGCACCACACGCTTTTTCTTAACCGAGGTATCTGCCACTGAAATGGCCGAGATAAGTGCTTCTGTATACGGGTGATAAGGTGGTGAAAACACTTGCTCCGTCGTCCCTTGCTCAACAATATTACCCAGATAGATAACCACAACTCTGTCAGCTAAATAGCGCACTAAACTTAAATCATGACTAATAAAAACTAAGGATGTATTTTGAGATTTTTGAATATTCATCAATAGTCGCGTCACTGCCGCTCCTACCGATACATCAAGCGCAGAGACTGGCTCATCTGCTATCACCAAGCTAGGATTCCCTGCAAAGGCTCGCGCGATTCCAACCCTTTGTTTTTGCCCACCGGATAACTGCCTTGGTTTACGCTTGGCAAAATCGGCCGGCAATTTAACCAGATCTAATAATTCTAATACTTTCGTTTGAATTTCATCTTCATTATGGCTGACACCAAATTTTCGGATAACCCGCGCCAATTGGGAACCAATAGTAAGGCTAGGATTAAGCGTATCAAAGGGGTTTTGGAATACCATCTGCATAGCACTGGTTTGATCTGAACGTCGCTTGGTGACATGAGTATGTGCAATGTCTTCACCATTAAGCAAAGCCTGCCCGCTAGATGCTGTCTCAATCCCCATCAAGACTTTTGCCAAGGTAGATTTACCACAACCAGATTCACCCACTATGGCGACAGTTTCAGCCGTATGCGCATTAAAGCTCAGACTTTCATTCGCTTTAACTTGCTTTTTATCCTCTCCTTTTAATAAGGATGTAAGCGAGCTATCTTCGACTTGATAGTACTTTTGCAAGCTCTCAACCGACAAAACCTCTTCTCCGATTGGCATTTTTTCGACTGTTTCGCCGACAGAGAGGTCAGTCGCTAAAAGATCAATTTCTTCATGTCGAATACAACGCACCGCATGCTGCCCCTGTTGATCAAGAGTCTCAATGGGTAAGCTTGCCTGGTCACACACACCTTTTCTAAAATGATCACACCTAGGACCAAAAAAACAACCAAACGGACGCTCATTCGGTAAAGGCAATTGCCCCTTTATTGGCTTCAAGGGACGCGCATATTTGTCCGCGGTAGGCAAGGGAATACAATCAAACAAGCCCTTAGTATATGGGTGCTTCATTCGATCAAATACATCTTCAACTTCACCCACTTCAACCACTTGCCCTGAGTACATGACATTCACTCTGGAACAAGTTTTTAAAATGAGACCAAGATTGTGAGAGATGTAGATCATGGCAGTATTAAACTTATCAGCCAACTCATCAATAAGCTCGACAATACCCGCTTCGACAGTGACATCTAAGGCGGTCGTCGGTTCATCCAATAATAACAAGGCAGGCCCTGTCAACAATGCCATTGCAATCACAACACGCTGCTGCTGCCCACCCGATATCTGGTGCGGATAAGAGTCCATCACCCTAGCAGGGTCCGGTAAATTAACATCCGCCAACATTCTTAATGATTGTGAGTAGGCTTCTGATTTTGGCATTTTTTTATGGCAAATTAATACCTCAGCAAGCTGATGACCAATTAACATCGAGGGATTCAAAGACGCCATGGGCTCTTGATAAATCATGGCAATATCATTGCCCCGGATCTTTCTTAATTCCCTTGGTGATAACTGCGTCAATTCACGCCCTTTAAAACGAATACTGCCCTGCACCACCCGGGCATTACCACTTAAATATTGCATGATAGCCATGGCAACGGTGGATTTACCGCAACCCGACTCACCCACCAAACCAATACATTCACCCTCATGCAAGGTCATATTAAAATCTATAACAGCAGGAATCTCACCGGCTCGGGTAAAATAAGAAATACTTAACCTTTCGATTTCTAAAATAGGCTGTGCCATAGGTATACCCCTTAATCTCTCAGTGAAATTTCACGCAAGCCGTCCGATAGCAGGTTAAGACCCAACACCAAAGACGAAATAGCAATACAAGGAAAAACAGCCATATGAGGAAACACTAAAAACAACTTTCTTGCCTCACTTATCATGCCACCCCAATCAGGTGTTGGTGGCGGTAACCCCATTCCTAGAAAACCAAGCACACCAATTGTGATAATGACGTAACCCATTCGAAGACAAGCATCAACAATTAAGGGCCCTCTGGCATTTGGCAATATTTCAACAAACATCACCCACAATGCATTCTCACCTCGTGTTTGAGCAGCGGACACATATTCCCTATTACGCAGATCCATGGTTAAACCACGTACTATTCTGAAAATACCTGGCGCACTGGCAAAGGTAACGGCCAAAATAATATTAACGCCGGATGCCCCTATGGTGGCGATAATTAAGATATACAAAACCAAGACTGGAAAAGACAAAATCACATTGGAAATAAAAGACAAGGCCGTATCCACTTTTCCGCCGTAATAGCCTCCTACCAAGCCCATCACTATACCCACAAGATACGCACAAAAGGTGGCCAGTGGCGCATACAAAAGGACAGTCTGTGTGCCATAAATAATGCGAGACAAAATATCTCGCCCTAGCAGGTCTGTCCCTAACCAAAATGTGCCACCTGCTGGGTTATCTGTCATAGGCCCTTGCATAGGCAATATCGTACTGACCGGATCATAAGGCGCCAACACACTGGCAAACACAGCAACAAACAACCAAAAGAGACATATTATTGCACCTACCATGGCCACTCGACTTTCGCGAATCAATGCAATACCGCTAAACACCTTTAAAAATATCGAAGCATTCTTCATAAACAACTCCTTAGCTAAAACGGATACGTGGGTTGAGGTAGCTATAACCAATGTCAGCGATAAGCTGAGTGAGGACAGCAGCACAAACGGCAACCATGGTGCAGGCTTCAATGAGATAAACATCATTATTTAATGAAGCTTCTAATAAAAGCGCACCAAAACCCTTATAAGCGAAGGCATACTCGACCACGATAACACCCGATAACAACCAATTAATTTGCAACATAATGATGGTAAAAGGCGCAATTAAGGCATTACGTAAAGCGTGTTTGAATATCACTTTATGATAAGGCAAACCTTTTAAAACAGCCGTTCGTATATAGTGGGTTGCCATCACCTCAGCCATTGATGCACGCGTCATACGTGCCACATAACCAAAGCCGTAACCTATCAATACCATGGCAGGTAAAATCAATTGCATAACATCAAAACCCATCAGCATACTACTGGTACCAGGCAGCCACTTGAGTGAAAAAACGAAAATAGCAGAGAGAAAAACAGCACTGGCAAATTCAGGGATTGAGGTGGTGATAATGCAAATGAGAGAAATCACCCTATCTAAAAAAGAACCCTCTTTCATACCACTTAAAATACCCAACAAGATTGAAAGCGGAATCATGATCCCAAATGTCGCAGCGGCTAATATCAAGGTATTACTTAATCTGTCCCAGAGAATGTCAGAAACTGGCACTCTAAAACGAACAGACTCACCAAAATCACCCATCATGAAGTTACCCGCCCAACTAAGGTAACGCTCCAAAACAGGACGAGTATAACCATTCGCCTCTAACCAGAATTGACGCTGCTCATCTGAGGAATAAGGCCCCAATACTTTAATCGCAACTGACTCAATGTTTAGTTCAAGTGCTAAAAACAAAATAATAGAAACCACCAACATCGTCAGCACCATGATACCCAGACGTTTGGCTATTAATTGAATCATTTAGAACTCCAAAATAGATAAGCAAGAAGCGGCGGCCCAAACAGACCACCGCAGATGTCACACCGCAAAACTAGGCGTCAATCCACACTTTATTAAAGTCATGCTCGAAGGAAGGGTGAAGCACAACATTTTTCACCCGTTTATTGACAGCGCTGTAACTATTTAGCCAAAATGGCTGAACCATAACAGCATCGTCCTGCAAGATTTTCTCCAACTTCAATACCACCTTGCTACGCTCTTTTGCGTCTAAAATTGTCAAAGCTTGGTCAAGTAAGCGGTCAAACTCAGGATTTGCGTATCCGGTTTCATTCCATGGTGCACCAGTGCGGTAGGCTAGGTTTAATACCTGTACCCCTAATGGCCTGTGGTTCCATTCAGTTAAACCGAATGGCGTTGTATTCCACACATCCCAGTAACTTCCTCCTGGCATAATATTAACCCTGAGATTAATACCCGCTGCGCGCACTTGATCAGCAATCGCCAA
>MAAB01006352.1_pt1 | contig 10237 bp, 9 predicted proteins | sample 1115991 | NCBI WGS metagenome assembly MAAB01 (sample SAMN04961124, study PRJNA320927) | seawater metagenome | isolation source: sample BD02T18 sea water enriched with oil for 18 days | place: USA:Gulf of Mexico | collected 2013-07-27 | reverse complement strand
AATCCGCATTATTGTGCGCGTCGACTTTACCTTTAGAACCAACTGCCTTCGATAATATTTCCGCGTAATATCCATCAGCTGATAACATTTCTAAAACAATATCGCCTTCTGATGTACCCATAAATTTCAATAATTCGGCCGGCTTACGTACCGCGTCACGTTTCCTGTCAGTCTCTGGTCTTGCGGGATTATCAATGGCGTGCTGTATTGTGTCGGGCGCAATACTTTTTGTAACGCTTTTTTCGGCATAACTACTAAAACTAATTAGTAGCGCGACAGTGAACAGACTTTTGATTGTAAAGTTGATGGTCATAGGTATCCTCTAGGCTTTAAACAATTATATGCTCTTTTAATTAACTTCTATTTCTCATGTGGGGTCATTTAGTGGCTTTCTCTTTTAAAATACATTCTTACTTACACAACACACGTACATAACAAGTTATGGGAAAAGCTACAGTGGAGAGAGGTTTAAAACAACTTAAAACTTCTTAAATAGTTCTTAAATCTGGCTAATTAATCAACATTGTTAGCTAAAGTCTGGCAAGACACTGCGGTATCACCTGATACACTCAAATAAGCACCGCCCAATTAAGAATAGCACTGGGTGACGATTGAGTGGTCTATCTGAAGTACACCCTAAATAGACTGGCCTCAATGTCTGCATAGCACAATTGTCACATCAAAAACTGAAGTTACGAGACTGGCTGCAAAGTTCGAGCAGCGGGCATTCAGGCTGAGCTCTCGACTGGCAGTTAAGTGGCACTTAGAAGACCATTTTTATGATTTTTTCAGTCTTTGAAAGCTTCCGCTAAGTGGCATTAGTTGTCATATGGTGACAGTTTTGTTAATCCATATGTTTTTATTTTTTTGATTTATAAAGCCAAATTGGTTTCCATCTTTAAATGTTTATATTTGTAAGTCTATTGGGTGATAAAAGCCTGAGATCTCCAACTAGATCTGTTTTGATCACTAGTTTGATCACAACACTTAGAGTTGGAAACTTTCAAAATAATAATGTTTAAAGGCGAGTCAAAGATGATTCGCCTTTTTATTTGTTAAACTTTAAATAACTACGTTTGAGATTGATTGTTGTTTACAATGACAAAATATATCATCTAGTTAAGTTTTTAATGTCATATCTTATTTCGGTTACCTTATTGTGGGCTTTTTCATTTAGTTTAATTGGCGTGTATTTAGCAGGGCAGGTTGATGCTTGGTTCTCGGTATTAATGCGAATTGGTCTAGCTATGGTCGTCTTTTTACCCTTTTTAAGACTAAATGAAATTAGCTGGCAAACCGCGGTTAAGTTAATGACCATAGGTGCAATTCAATTAGGCTTAATGTACGTTTTTTATTATCAGTCATTTTTGTATTTGTCTGTACCTGAAGTCTTATTATTTACGGTGATGACGCCTATTTATATCACCTTATTAAACGATGCTTTTGAACGAAAATTTCACCTTAACTTTATGTTAACCGCATTACTGGCAACTTCGGGTGCTATTGCCATTCGTTTTAATTCTATTGACGGTAACTTTATTATTGGTTTGCTCTTAGTACAGTCGGCTAATTTATGTTTTGCTACCGGCCAAGTCTGCTATAAACGCTTAATGGCTGATCAGCAGCTAAAGCAGTCTATCGATCAAAAAGCGATATTTGCCTGGTTTTTCATCGGGGCATTTTGTGTAGCTAGCATTTGTTATTTACTTTTTGGCAATGCCGATAAGCTACCTACAACAGTGTTGCAATGGGGCGTCTTAGTTTATTTGGGCATTATCGCATCAGGTGTTGGTTTTTTTGCTTGGAATAAAGGTGCGACTTTGGTTAATGTCGGTGCACTGGCTGTTATGAATAACTTACTGATCCCTGCTGGTATTATCGTTAATTTAGTTATTTGGAATCGTGATGCAGATATTACTCGCTTAGCCTTTGGCGGCTCACTCATTGTTCTATCGTTATTATTCAACCAATGGTTAGAGAAGAGAAGAAACTCGGATAAACCCAGTTTATAAGTTGAATGTTCTGCTGAGTAGGCAGCTCTGGGGTTATTCACCACATCCATGTGGTTCTTCTGCTGGGTAGATCCGCGAAAGCAGTGCAAAAATATTCCCGATATTTTGGTAAAAAGGGGGGGAGTTCGTTCCCCTTTCATGCAGTCGCCTCTTATCTTCTTTTGGCTCTTGAACGATTTGATTTGTTACCTGGTTTTTTACCTGAGTTCTTAACCTGTTTCTTTTTCTTAGTTTGTACCGGCGCTTTTGAAAACTCTTTATGGAAAGGCTGTTCTGTCACAACAGGAATAACTTGTCCTATACTATTTTCAATATTAGTTAATTGCCTAATATCATTTTCTACAACAAACGAAATAGCCATGCCACTTTTCCCCGCACGAGCCGTTCGTCCTATACGGTGTATGTAGTTTCTTGGATCTTCAGGAAGGTTATAGTTAATGACTAACGTAATATTATCAACATCAATGCCACGAGCAGCAACATCTGTTGCAACCAATACTCTTAAAGTAGACTCTTTAAAGTTTTGTAACGCTTCCTCTCTAACTGCTTGTGTTTTACCACTGTGAAGGCTAGCGGCAGCTATTGATGCTTTATTTAGTGCGTTAACAATGATGTCAGCGCCATACTTTGTTTTACAAAAGATGAGCACTTTTTCATAGTCAGGTTTTTCCAATATATTAAATAACAAAGGTACTTTATTCGATTTATCAAGGTGGTATACACTTTGATTAACCAAGTCGATAGTAACCGTTTCAGCGGTAATTTGAATTTTTGTTGGCTCGTTTAATATAGCTTCTGCAAGTATCTCTATTTCAGCAGGCATAGTCGCTGAAAATAAGAGTGTTTGTCGCTTCTTTGGCAATTTAGATATGATGTTTTGAACATCGTTAAAGAACCCCATATCAAGCATTGTATCTGCTTCATCTAATACAAATACTTCTAACGCTTCAAAATTTATATCGCCCGTATCAATTAAGTCCAATAACCTGCCAGGGGTGGCCACTAAAATATCAAGTCCAAGTGCGATAGCGTCAACTTGAGCTTGTCTTCCTACACCACCATAAACAACTTTTGTTTTAAGACCTAAACCATCAGAGTAGTCATCTATATTTTGCATTATTTGCGAGGCAAGCTCACGTGTGGGCGTTAGTATGAGCGAACGCGTGCTCTTAGCTTTGATATCAATTTTATTTCGACCAAAATTATTGATAATGGGTAATGAAAAAGCCGCAGTTTTTCCTGTTCCCGTTTGTGCGATACCAAGTAGGTCATTGCCATTAATAAGAACTGGGATACATTCTTTTTGGATTGGTGTGGGCTGTGTATAGCCTTTGTGACTAACGCGGTCAATAATTGACTCTAAAAGTGAAAATTCTTTAAATTCTGACATGCTGTCTCGGTATTCTTTAATCAATAGGTTGTTATTCTAACAGAATGATCTAACACTCTCTCAGTTTTTACACCGCAAGTTTTTCATGGTTTTTAATAGCTTTCAGATCAAAGAAGGTTTTGCAGGATAGCGGCAAGTTAGTCACGAGTATTGCCTTTGACATTGGTTTCAATGCAGCATATAAAAAAAACAGTTGTTCATAGCCCAACAACATCCCGAAACTCATTACTCGATGAATACAATAAGTACCCAGACTAAATAAAGTTTAGTTAAGTTAAAGTGCTATCGCCACTATGACAAAGTCATCTATAAGAGGGGAGGGAGAACGCATAAAAATTAACTAGGAGAGCCATTGCTAATTGTTATGCTAACTCCGCTTATGGGACTATGATGATGAATTATTTATTAACAGAAGTATCTGACTTTAGGTGTGTTCATATCAATAATAGTTTGTTATTTTAAGCTAAGATGTCATCAGACTGGTTTACTAGGTTATGATCGAGTAGAGCCCTCTAAGCTACTAAAAAAATAAATTAAATTGGGAGAGGTGAACAATGGTAAACATGTTAATTACATATCAACTTAATGACGGTGATGTTATTGAAATTAATCACCCAGAAGAGTTTGAATTTAGAGATTTAGATGGCAACAGTTTAGGAAATGCTGAGATTATCAGGCGTCATAATAATGATCTAATATTGGCAGAAGCCGCATTTGTAATTTCAGCCGAACATGAGAAAGTTATTATACCAAGCGATGCTGCATTCATGGAGTCAAAAGCAGGTGTAAAGCAACCTTTTGACTTTAATGGCCTGGTAAAGTTTTGTGGATTCTCTTCTGTTAAATACAAATTTGATAGACAAGGTGATACGAGCACTGGTTGGGTTATCGCTTATCCTCTGGAACATTAAATCAAAAAATGGGCCACTCATACTAGTGGCCTTTGTTATATCCGTGAATAACTTATCAGGCTAAGTTAGCAATAGAATCAGTTGTCCTCTTTGCCATAACAACTTGAAAAATAATTTTTATAGAAGTCATATTTAATTCCATAAATCATAAAACACCCTATTTATTAGTTGAGAGTAAGAAGATGTTAATACGCACTTTGTTCGTCAGTTTAGCTTGTACCTTGATGTTTGGTTGCGCCAATTCAAATAGCCCTGCTCGTGGGTATAGCCCAGAAAGAATCAATGCACACTGGTTAAGCATTAATCTTAAACGAGAGGGAGTGGTAGCGACTGACTCGGGGTTACAGTACAAAGTTTTAGAGCAAAGTGATGGTTGTAAGCCTAATACTGATCATAAAGTTACTGTGCACTATAGAATGTTGTCGCCTAAATCAAAACAAGTAATCGACAGTAGTTACCGACGTGGTCGTCCTAATGAGTTTAAGTTATCTAAAATGATTAAAGGTTGGCGTGAAGGCGTACCTATGATGAAGGTTGGTGAAACCTGGGAGTTTTATATACCGGCTCATTTAGCGTATGGCAGCAAAGGTACACCAGGAACAGTTGCGCCCAATACACTGCTTATCTCAGAAATCACACTTGTTGATGCACATTGTCAGGACTAGTTAGTTAATTCAGGTAATGGATGGGGGCAACGTTAATTTAAATGATTTGCCCTTATCAATAAATACTCTTCAAAATTAGAACAAGTAAAATACCCACTATTGAGTATTTGTTATTTTTGTCTCTTTTAAATTTAATTATCTAGCTAGTCCGCATTAGTGCCTTTATCTTAAATTCATTTACGCCATCTCCTAATAAATTTACCCTGTCTTATTGCAGTGGCGTATCAATTGTAAGCTGTTAAGATTAAAGTGAATTCCACCTGATTTAGATTAAAATTTGGCTACTAAAAATGAAAAAAACTAGCGTGAAGAAAGTTACTAAAAAATTATTGATAACATGCTTACTATTAGTATCTTTTTTCTTATCAACAATATTGTGGATCCCAGGTATAAACGAATTTTGGGTTACAAGAAATAATGCAAACATGCCTGTTTGGGTTAGAGGGAATATCTAGTCAGGCGTTTTTATTATATTTAATCATGGCGGACCAGGAAGCAGTGGTACATTAGAGTCAATTATGGAAGTAAGCCCTCGATTTTAGGAATACAAAGTAGTTTCTTTATTAAAAATCGTTTATTAAAAAAATATGATTCTGCATTCATTTTAGCTACCGTTTTTATTGTCTCCCTAATTTTTACGGGAGCATTCGATCTATCAATTACAGTTCCTTTTAGTCATTTATTTGATTTACAAATTTGGTATAACAACCCTTTAAAGGTTTTATTTGGCTGGTTTAATTGGCCATTGGGTATAACTGTTTTAGTTTTAGCTTGCTCAAACCCCAACAAGCCATGCAGCAGGGAAAATAACCGTTGGCTATTTGCTTCATAGTCGATTATTTTAGACAGCTATACTTTGCCTCTTAATGGGCGTTATATGCCCTAAATATTACGGAGTCTTTTTAATGATTAAATCGCTAATAATGAAAAAAATTTTATTCATCACCCTAATTTTTTTGGGGGGATCTTTTACTTCTCAAGTTTTAGCGCAAACATCAAACCCTAACTATGATTCTCAGTTGGCTGCAAAGTTAGGCGGAGATGAATATGGCATGAAAAGTTTTATTTTAGTCATCCTTAAAACAGGAACAAGCAAATTAACGGATAATAAATTGAAAAGTAAGGCTTTTGCTGGACATCTTAAAAATATCAAACGATTAGTCGATGAAAACAAACTAATCGTGGCAGGGCCATTTGGAAAAAATAACAATGACTTCAGAGGGCTTTTCATTTTAAATGTTGAGACTATTAAGGAGGCAAATGCTTTATTAGAAACAGACCCTGCTATTAACGAAGGTTATTTAAAAGCTGAGCTTTTTAAATGGTATGGATCTGCGGCATTGCCAGAATATCTAGATTCATCGGACAAAATTTGGAAAATAAATCCGTAAATTATTTCAAGGTGTTTTCATATAATTGTATATCAGGCATATAACAAGTTATTCCAGCAGAGCAAATAACAATTGGCTAATTTTCTCCTTCATAGTTTATTTAGCCAACACTTACTTACCGCGTAATTACACGTTAAATTAATTAACAAAGGATAGGGGGATATGAAATTTTTCATGTTAATTATACTATGGAAAGTTTGCGTTAATGCTGCACAATTCAGAGCTAAAACAATATTGGTGCTCATGCCTAATATGCAGGGTCACTCGTTAGTATCACCCTTGGCTATGGTCTTGTAGTTATCCTATATCATACTTTAGTAAAAGGGGGACATCCTCAAGCTAAATAAGTTGTAGCGAAAAATATCGCACGTTACAGATACTTGAAATTGAAAATGGTAAAGTATCTGCAATTCGTAAGTACAGTGAAAAATTGATGTAACAAGCTATTAAAACAGGAAGAAATTCAGTTACCTGTTTTGTTATACTATCATTTTAGCCAACTATTTCTGGCCATTTAATAAGGCGTTAGGTGTTTATGTTTACTGAAAGTCCTGAAGAGTTTATTGATAACTCATCGATAGGTATCCACGCAGTGTCGCCTACAGGCATTATTATATATGCAAATATGTGTGAACTTGAGGTTTTAGGTTATACAAAAAGTGAATATGTCGGTCATCATGTATCGGAGTTCCAAATGGATGGAAGTTGCTTATCTGAGATGATGGATCGTTTAGGTCGTTTAGAAACGTTAAATAATTTTCCTGCAAGAGTTCAAGGAAAAGAGGGCATTAAATATATCATCTATAACTCAAGTGTCTATGATGAAAATGGTGAATTTAAGCATACGCGCTGTTATGGAACAGAGGTTGATAAATTTATTTATGATATTTTTATGAAACATTTAAATTTTTCTTAAATTGTACTCACCTAATCACACGGTATTATAGCGTTAACTTATGTAAGAGGTTACAAACCCGTTAACCTCTCTGCCACGCAAGCCAAGTTAATCATACAAGTGTTCATGCTTTTAATATGCTCAAAAATGTCTTCGAAATAGTCCTTGTTCTAAAGTCTGTTTACTTTGCTTGTGGGAGTTTTAATTGATAAAAGCTATCGCTCTGTAATAATAAATGAGTATTAACGCTATACAGTTTTAATACACTAAACTGTGTTCTCTTGTTTGTTTGTAACTGTCTGTTACAAAGAAGTTATTTGTTGTTTATTGATATTGTGGGATATTATAAATTAAATTAGTGTTATGAAACGGATATTAGTAGGGCGTATCCCTATTTCGCTTTCATACAGATGGAATGTTTATGAAATATCATTGCCTGAAGTTAACATTGGTCTTAATGACTATAACAATCCTTTCTTCTTGTGCTAGTACATCTTCAAAAAAATACGCTTGCGACTTTGTTCAAGGCGCAGATAATAATGTAGAAATACTTGATGGTAGAGATAAAAACGGAAATACATCGAAATCAGATAAAACTAACCTAATATTTGATTTATCAATAGGTTTTATCTCTGCCACGGCGAAAGCTATAAAAAGAGCCTTTACAGAAGAACAAAAGACACAAACTAAAAAATGTGTATAACAAGGATTAAGTTACCCATGAAATATTTTACTTTATTATCACTTTTATTATTATCATCATGTGGCTCTATTGATACGGGAAACCAGGTATTCGATGCAGTTTACTCCGGCACTTCAGCCGTAATAAAAAGCGACGGCGCTGCATCTAAATGTGAGCAAGGTCATGCTCAAGACAGAATAAATTGCCGTAAAAAGAAACAAGCACAAGTAGATGCTATTAATAAATCAATTAAAAAAACCAAAGATAAATAGTACGTATAACCATCTTTAAAGCCGGACTCTTAGCCGTTTGTTCGGTGCTAGTTAAAATGACACTACCAATAAAATTTAATCTATAACTTTGATTTTCGTTTATTCGCTGATACCCAAAGTGTCATGATAAGTGATTAAGCCAATATGTAATGGAAGCTATTAATCGTAGTTTAGAACTCGTTTAGGGGTAGATGCCGTGATGGTGACTACATCTAAGAGCAGGTTAACATCGTCGCTCCCCTTTAAACTCTCTTATCGCACTAGGCTCTTTGTTATTCCTGCCGACACACTTTTTCTTCATCCCCATAATCCGACTTAATACTTGTTAATATTATACCTTTTATAACGAGTCAAAATTCTGAATCTGTTGCGACTGAATTTCAAAGAGAGCTTTGCTAACAACGCCCTTTTTCGGATGACTGCCATTGCGACGCTAAGTAATAAATAGGTCAGCTTAACCTTCTTTAATGATGACGTGTACCTATTTTGTTACATGTTGCTATTGGTCGTACTCGAAAAAATGATGAAAAACTTCACAGAGTTACATAAGATATAGCGATAATAATTAAGGAATATAGAATGAAAAAAAAATATTTAGCGGCAGCAATTGCTGCAAGTTTAACGTTATCTGCCTGCATGACAACAAATGAAGATAAAAATTCAACATCGGGAATGGCTGCTAGGACTGACGCTAGCATGTCCAAACATTCATCCGAAAATAGTGCTAATAAAGTCTTTAGTCAAAAATATCTATTTAAAGAATTAGCCAATGGTTTACGCGTATTAGTGGTGAAAACCGATTACCCAGATCTTGTTTCAGTACAAATTCCGGTGTCCGTAGGTGCTCGAGACGAAAACGAAATCGGTAAAACAGGCTTTGCGCATTTCTTTGAACATATGATGTTTAAAGGTTCAGATAAATTTCCACAAGATGTTTATTCAGATTTATTTAAAAATGCAGGTGTTGATAATGGTGCTTACACGACCAACGATTACACCAATTATCACTTAGATTTCTCTAAAGACAACTTAGATAAAGTATTAGAGATTCAAGCGGATCACTTTAAAAACCTTAAATACACAGATGCACAATTTAAAACGGAAGCATTAACGGTAAAAGGTGAATACTTAAAGAACAATGCTAGCCCAACGCGTAAGTTATTAGCGGCTGTTCGAAAAGAAGCATTCGATACTCATACCTATAAACACACCACCATGGGTTTCTTTGAAGATGTAGAAGCAATGCCAAACCAAGTTGCTTATGGCCAAAAGTTCTTTCAACAATTCTATAAGCCAGAATATGTTTCTATAGTGATTGTCGGTGATGTTGACCCTGCAGCTACAATGGCTATGGTTGAAAAGCACTGGGGTACTTGGCAAAAAGGTGATTTCGTTAGTGATATTACACCAGAGCCAAAGCAAGAAGCTGCAAAATATGTACATGAAAAATTTGATGGTTTACCGGGGCATTGGCTATTAGTTTCTTATAAAGGTTCTGATTGGCAACCGAAGAAAAAAGATCGCGCTGCCTTAGATTTAATTTCTGAATTATACTTTTCAAGTAACTCAGCATTGTATCAAGAGCTAATAGTAGACAAGCAGTTGGCGAGCCAAATGTTTAACTACAACCCTGAAACAAAAGATGCTGGTTTACGTCACGTATTCATCAAAGTGAATGATGAAAAAGACTTAGCGACCGTGCGCGATGCTGTGAATAATACCTATGCCAAAGCACGTACCGAATTAGTTTCAGCCGAAAAGCTTGATAACTTAAAATCTAATTTAAAATATAGTTTTGTCAATAGCTTAGATTCTTCAGAGTCTATCGCTTCGACGCTTGCAAGTTATATGCACTTTGATCGCGATCCTGAAACGATTAACCACTTATATAATAGCTTTGACAATGTTTCAGCAGAAGACATTCAGCGCATTGCCAATAAATATTTTGTTGATGAAAACCGCACAACAGTAACGTTATCAGCATTAGATAAAGTAGCTAACTTTGAGCATGAAGTTGAC
>MAAB01033080.1_pt1 | contig 10241 bp, 10 predicted proteins | sample 1115991 | NCBI WGS metagenome assembly MAAB01 (sample SAMN04961124, study PRJNA320927) | seawater metagenome | isolation source: sample BD02T18 sea water enriched with oil for 18 days | place: USA:Gulf of Mexico | collected 2013-07-27 | reverse complement strand
TACAGAGCGATTAACCCTTTCTAGATTAACCAGTGAAGATGCAGAAGATGTATTCAAACTTTTCTCTAATGAAAAGGTCATCGAGCATTATGACCTTGGTGCATTAACACAACCTTCGCAAGCACTGTCTTTGATTAATTTTTTTGATACGAGATTTCAGCATAGTACGGGCATGCGCTGGGGGATTCGACTTAAAGAGTCCAATCGCTTAATAGGCACCTGTGGTTTTAATGCTTGGAGCTCGAAAATGAAAAGTGCTGATATCGGTTATGATTTAATGCCCAGTTTCTGGGGTTATGGATATGCTACTGAAGCAGTTTCTGAGATTCTAACTGCTGCCTTTTCTGGCTTACTGCCTTGTGGGGTATTAAATCGTATTCAGGCAGATACGATTCCAGGCAATGATGCATCAGAAAAACTGTTGCGAAAGCTAGGCTTTAAAGAGGAAGGCCTAAGACGGGAAAGTGGTTATTGGAAAAATGCCTACCATGACCTTAAATGTTTTGGTTTAATCGAATCTGAGTATACTAAACAGAAGTCTATGTCGGCTTCTTCTTCATAGGAAATTATAAGCAGTAACATGAATAAATATTTAGAATCATCAGAGTACATTAATTGGCAGCAGCAAGATGTATTAGCGAAAGCACTGAGTTTAGCTGAAGGGCTTAAATCGGAAGAGCAGGTTGCACGTGCCTGTTTTGAATTTGTTCGGGATGAAATCAAACACAGTTGGGACTATCAACTTAATCCAGTAACCTGTAAGGCATCTGATGTGCTGAAGCACGGCACGGGTTATTGCTATGCTAAAAGCCACTTGTTAGCAGCGTTATTACGAGCTAATAAAATTCCTACCGGATTATGTTATCAGCGTCTGACTATCGGTGCTGTACCACCCTTCTGCTTGCATGGCCTTAATGCTGTTTATCTAAAAGATCATGGTTGGTATCGCATAGATGCCCGTGGCAATAAAGAAGGAGTAAATGCAGAGTTTACCCCTCCTATTGAACAACTGGCTTTTCCTATTGTTAGCGAGGGTGAGGCTGATCTTCCTGAAATATGGTCTGAACCGTTAGCGGTCATAGTGGAAGCATTAACTAAGTATTCGGACTTCCTTGAAGCTGCGAATAACCTGCCGGATATTGAGTTGCTAAGCTGATACTCTGTTAATTCTTTAAACTAAAGAGTTAACAGAGGTCATTGATTGATAAACTTAGATTTTATCTAACTGTTGAATAATACTTTGTGCAACCTTCTTAGCTGATGCTGGATTTTGCCCAGTAATCAAACGCCCTTCGACTACTACATTTTCCTGCCATGCTTTGCCTTCAACATAAATATAAATAGCGCCTAGCTCATTAAGTTTGTCTTGTAATAGAAATGGCACGACCTCTGTTGTACCCAAGCCAGCTTCTTCTATGTTGGTAAATCCAGTAATACGCTTATTCTTAATTAATAAGCTGCCATCAGAAAGGGTGACATTAACCAGTGCCACAGTCCCATGACATACAGCCGATACGATGCCATCTTTTTCATAGATAGACCTCGAAATACGATTGATATCTGGGTTGTTTGGAAAGTCCCACATAGGACCTGAACCACCAGAATATAAAACAACCTGGTAATCATCTGGGTTTATATCGGCTATTGGAATGCTGCGCATCACTTTTGCCATGAGCTTTGCATCATCTAAGAATCTTTGATTGTATTCGTCTTCTTCCTCTTCGAAAATTTTGCCATCTAATGGAGCCATGCCACCTTCAATACTCGCGACATCGACGGTATAGCCAGCCTCAATAAACTCATAATAAGGGTGGGTTAATTCAGGTAGCCAAAACCCTGTTTTTTTACCGGTATTGCCTAGCTCTGTATGGCTGGTTAAAACGATGAGTACTCTTTCTTCTTTATTAGCATGAGTGTCTGCATAACTTGTGTACGTTATGAAAAAAGAAATAAATAAAGAGGCGACTAGCGCCGGGATAATGGCTAATAATTTTGTAATGTTTTTCATGATACTTCTCCGACATTTGATTTTTTAAAGGTATCTGTTTTTAATACGCAAGGGTAAAGCGTTGTTGTGGAAAGTTGTTTTGTTCGGCTTCGTCAATCATTGCAATAGCAAGATCTGCATAAGAGATTTTTGATTGCCCTTGCTGATCGACTAATAGCTCGTCTTTTCCTAAGCGGAATTTGGCGTTTCTTTCTCCGGGTAATAACATCGCCGGTGGGCTTAAGTAAGTCCATTGGGTTTCTGTAGTCGCTTTATAAAGGTTGTATTGATCTACGCAAGCAACAGCAATATCGCGCCAAACCGGTGAAACATAACGAGTATCATCGACGACTAAGGTGTCTTCTTTATCCGCAACTTTTAGGCTGCCTGCACCGCCAACAGCGATTAAGCGAACTTGAGTTTGCGCAAGACCTGTCAGTAATGACTGGCTGATCGTGATTAGGTCTCTTTCTTTTCCTTCTGGTGGGCGAGTTGCAGCAATGACTAAATCTTGGCCTTCACTTAAGGCAATGACATCTTCTATGCAGCTGGCATCTCCTTGACGCTTGCTTGCCGCGCTTGGTAATTGCCCAAAGCGTGCCTCGCTTCTAACGACTGCAGTTACTTCGTGGCCTCTGGATAGAGCTTCAGTCACTATTTCACTACCTGCGCTGCCAGCAGCGCCAAACACAGTAATACGCATATCATTTATCCTCTGTCGCATTGATTGCTTGTTAATTTGTCAGGACTTCAGTCTATGTGGTTCATGAAAACGATGAATTAACTTAGGTTTAGTCGTGAGAAATAAAATAGTTATCAGACTAAACCTAGGTTTATTACAACCGTAAGATGTTCGGTTATAGTGAGCAGCATAAAGTATTAATGGAAGAAAATAATGACTAATGACCTATCAACTAATCCAGAAATGAAACCAACGATTCAGCAGATGACTAACGCGTATTTAGCCGATTTAGAGTTAATAGCCTCGACTGATTTGGAATTTCTACGTGACTTGCAAAGCAAGCACATCGCTCGTTATAGCTTTAATAGTCTGGCTGCTGTATTGGGTCAAGATATCTCTTTGGAAGTAGAGGCTATCTTTTCAAAAATAGTCGACAAGCAACGAGGCGGTTATTGCTTCGAACATAATAAACTGGTGCTAACTGTACTAGCGGAACTTGGCTTTGACGTTAGGCTATTAATGGCCAAGGTGATTTATAACCGTGATGTTGATGTTGCTAGAACTCATCGAGTTACATTACTGAATTTAGACGGTGATGATTATATTGTTGATGCGGGCTTTGGTCATTTTGGCGCTCGCTTCCCCGTTAAATTGGAGCTTGGCTTGGAGCAAGATCAAGGAGATGCTGTTTATCGCATAATTCAGAACTCAAACCATGATTATTGCTATCAAGTATTTAAAGATGATGCATTCTTTACCTTATATACATTTAATTTATATCAGTATAGCGAAGCGGAATGTTTACCTGCACACTTTTATTCCCATAAGAGCCCCGATGCTGCATTTGTTAATAATTTGGTGGTTTGTCGTAAGTTTTATAATGATATTTTGTCTTTGCGAAATAATGAGTTTTTTCGTATCAGTAATGATGAAACTGTGACCACGGTTATCACCAGTGCCAAACAGCTACATCAGATTTTAATTGAGACTTTTGAGTTGGATTTAGACTCTGCAATTTCAGGATTTTTATTCTCTAAATTTATTTCAAAAGATTTGGTCTAGGTATCGTCGTATGAAATGGCTGCTATCCAATAATATGCTGCTATTACTCTGGGCTAGTCTAATGGCTTCCTCATTTGTGCTATCCGCTGACTTAATACCCTACGCCAATTCGATTACGAGTACGGGCTTACGGTTTATCTTAGCCAGTATTATGATGATTCCACTCTTCGCCATTAATTATAAGCCCATGGTTAGTCGCAAGGTCTATCTTCATTACGGATTGATTAGCTTATTTCTGGTGCTATTTTTTATTGGCTTATTCGAAGCGTTGAAAACAACTACGGCGATGCGAACGTCCGTTATTTATACCTTAGTTCCGCTGATCAGCATTGTATTTACCTTTGTACTATTGAAGACTAAAACATCAAAAACAAAGCTATTGGGGTTTGTCTTAGGAAGTATCGGTGCAATTCTCGTTTTATTGGCTTTTAATCAGGAAAATATTGAATTTTTCAGCTGGTATTCTGGTGACAGTATTTTTGTTTTAGCCTGCTTCTGTTTGTCTATACACGTGGTATTGGTAAAAAAATGGGGGGCTGATGTTCCACCGATACAAGGCTCTTTTTATATCATGTTATTAGGTGGCTTGATGTTATTACCCTTTATCATTGTATTTGGCGAGCTTGATCAAGTCGCTTGGCAGGTCTCTGAATTCTGGAGTCTGCTGCTCTATCTGACGGTATTTACCACGATGGCTACTTTCTTTTTACAGCAGCGTTTAGTACAGAAGGTCGGGCCCAATCGGCTTTTAGCCTTTACTTACTTAATCCCCATCTTAGTGGTTATACCTGAAGGGTGGTCTGCCATTGCGCATCTAAAAGAGAGTGTATCAGAGAGTGTGTCTGGCATATTAATAACGCTTCTGGCATTGTATCTAATCTCCAAAGACCAGAAAGCTATGACGTGAATATACAGAATCAATTACAAGACTTTGTCGCCTATTTTAGTGGTAATAATGCCAGTGTCGAAGCAGATGACTTTGCAAAATTTGGCTTGAAAGGCGAATTGAAACATTATAAAACTGGCCAGCTTATGATTGAGCAAGGTCAGTTGGCACCTAAGCTTTACTTTTTATTAAAGGGCTATGTGCGCTACTTAAGCCTTTCGGAAGACGGCAAAGAATTTACCCAGTCATTCGCTAGCTCACCTGGCATTGCTGGCTCGACTCGATCTATGAGTCGGCAAACGAAAGCACTGTTTAGCATTGAAGTACTAGACGATGTTTTATGTATTGAATTTGATTGGTTAACGTTTTTTGATGTTATGAAAGATAAGCCTGGGTTTTTAATGGCTTATAATTCATTACTAGAAAATCTATTTATTAAAAAAGAAGAAAGAGAATATGCGTTTGTTCAGCAATCGGCAGAGCAGAGGTATTTGAAATTCTTAGATGAAAATTGTCAGTTACGCGATAAATTGCCGCTGAAAATGATCGCCTCACATATTGGAATTACACCGATAGCGTTGAGTCGTATTCGCAAGAAGCTAAAATAGTACTGCGGTATTGATTTCTACTTAGGTTATATTAACGATTAAATCCTTCGAATTCGCCTGATATGTCTGCCAAGAAAATCTTAATTCTGTTTGCCCATCCTTCGCAATCCCGCAGTGATATTAACCTGCCTTTATTTCAGGCTAGTCATCAAGATGATGTTACCTGCGTCGACCTGTATGCCGAATACCCTGATTTTCGTATTGATATCGATAAAGAACAAAAAAGACTGCTGGCTCATGACGTCATCATCTTTATGTTCCCTATGTATTGGTATTCGACTCCTGCGCTGTTAAAAGAATGGCAAGATTTGGTATTAGAGCATGGCTTTGCCGAAGGGGAGGCATTAAAAGGTAAGCAGTTTTTATGTGCCATTAGCACTGGCGGACCGAAGAAAGCTTATCAGTGTGATGGTTCTAACCATTATACGATACAAGAGTTATTACAGCCCCTAGAGCAAACAGCGCAATTATGTGGCATGGAATATTTACCGCCGTTTGTCTTATTTGGTGCTCGTACAGCGGTAGAAGAAAATCGTTTAAGTGCGCACATTGAATCGTGGCAATCGGTATTAACACAATTAGGCAATGGCGAGTTGGCGGCGAAGCAATTTTCAAAAGATGATTTGTTATCTCATTGCGAGCATCAATTAATGAAAGGAGGTAAATAGTAATGACGGGGTATTTCTTACAAGCCTTTATCTATTTAGCTGCTGCAGTGGTGATGGTGCCACTGGCAAAACGTCTTGGGCTAGGGTCTGTTTTAGGCTACTTAATCGCGGGTGTTTTGATTGGACCAGTATTTGGCTTGGTTGGTAGTGAAACGACAACCATTCAGCATTTTGCTGAGTTTGGTGTGGTGATGATGCTATTCCTGGTGGGTATGGAGTTGGAGCCAAAAGCACTGTGGGACATGCGTAATCGCTTAGTCGGCTTAGGTGGCTTACAAGTAGGTTTAACAGTGTTGGCAATTGCCGGTATTGCTTTGGCTATTGGCCAAGATTTTGGTATCGCGTTAACCATAGGTTTGATATTTGCTCTTTCATCTACGGCGATTGTGCTGCAGACCTTTAGCGAGAAGTCGTTGAATAAAACCGACGGTGCGCGCAATGCTTTTAGTGTTTTGCTGTTTCAAGATATTGCTGTGATTCCCATGCTGGCGTTTATTCCTATGCTGGCGATCCCTGAATTGGTTGAGCAAAGTAAGGCCTTAGCGAGCAGTGGGCAGCATCACGAAAGTTACTCTTTGGTTGCTCACTTGCCTGGTTGGGCTTATGGCCTAGTGGTGATCGCGGCGATCGCTTTTGTCGTTGTCGGTGGACACTTTTTATCGCGGCCGCTATTTCGTTATATTGCCGCTTCGGGTTTGCGCGAGATGTTTACTACCACTGCATTATTATTAGTCATCGGAATTGCCGCCTTGATGAGTCTGGTGGGTTTAAGTCCGGCGCTGGGTACGTTTTTAGCCGGGGTGGTCTTAGCGAATAGTGAGTTTAGACATGAGCTAGAAAGTAATATTGAGCCGTTTAAAGGTTTATTACTGGGCTTATTTTTTATCACGGTAGGGGCGGGCATTAATTTCGCCATCTTATCGGATAATGCGTTATTGATCGGTGCTATTACTCTGGGCCTGATGTCTTTTAAAGCCTTGGTGTTGTATGTATTGGCACGAGTATTTAATATCAGTGGTAGTGATCGTTGGTTATTTGCTTTGAGTCTTGCCCAAGCGGGGGAGTTTGGTTTTGTACTATTAAGCTTTGCCCATCAGCAACATGTATTGCCAACCGAATTGGTGCAGCTATTATCCTTGCCTGTTGCACTTTCTATGTTCTTAACTCCGGGTCTGTTTATTCTTTTTGAAAAGGTCATTCTGCCGCGCTTTGCAGAAACAGAGAATGATCAGCAGGCGGATGAAATTGATGAGCAGGGCAGTGTGATTATTGCGGGTTCGGGCCGCTTTGGTCAGATAGTGAATCGCTTATTAGTGTCTAATAATATTACGACTACGGTACTGGATTATCAGGCTTCGCGTATTGAATTAATGCGCAGTATTAATATTAAAAGTTATTTTGGTGATGCTACCCAGCCAGACTTATTACATACCGCGGGGATCGAAAATGCCAAGTTGTTAGTGATTGCGATTGATCAGCCAGAGCGCGCTCTAGATCTCGTTCATCATGTGAAGATGACGTATCCTCAGGTGAAAATTCTGGCCCGTGCTTTTGATCGCGGCCAAGGCTATGCGCTGGAAAAATCGGGGGCTGATTATGTGATTTCCGAAACCTTTCATTCTGCTCTTGAGATGGGTAAGCAAGCTCTGGTGGATATGGGCATGCACAGCTTTCAAGCGCATCAGCAAAGCCATGTTTTTCTTGAAACCGAAGCTAAGCATAAAGATGATTTGTATCAGGCGTGGCTAAAAGCTCAGGACGATGAAGGTCATGTTAGTCACGTGCGTGAATTGTTTATGAATCTTGAATCGGCGCTAAAAGAGGAGATGGATAAAGATCGTGCAGATGCTCACGCTAAGGGTGAGCGTGGCTGGACCCCTAGACCAAAGAACTATTCACAAGATTAAATTTATCTTTATAAAAATCTAAAAAGGCGCGTACCTTGGCTGGCATTTGTTTTCGGCTAGAATACATTGCAAATGCTTGGTCAACGGCGAGTCCTTTAATATCGATATGATATTCCGGCATTATTTGCAGCAGTGCTTTGCTTTGCAAATCTTGCTGCAGCAATAAATCTGGTATAGCAATTAGCCCGATTCCTTGTTGGGCAGCGCTGATCATGCCAGCAACCGAGTTCATGGTTAATGAACCTTGCATAGGAATTTCTTGCTGTTCTTCATCTTTACTAAATAATAGCTTATCGAATTTGTCGTAAGTAATAAAATTGTGATTGTTTAAATCGGCTAGTGTTTTTGGTTCACCCTGTTTTTCGAAATAACTAGGGCTGGCGCAGAGTTGAATGCTGACTTTACTAAAAGGAATTGCGATGTAAGAGCTATCGCTCGCGCGTCCAACTCGTATTACTAAATCTAACCTATCTTCCACCATGTCTTGGATTTGATCACTGCATTGAATTTCTAGCTTTATCTCTGGGTAGCGTATAAGAAATTCACTAAGGTGAGGGACTATTTTTACTTCAGTCCAAGTATGCGGGGCGCTGATTCTTAATAAACCAGAGGGGGAGTCTTTAAAGCCACTAATAGCTTGGCTTGCTTCGGTGACGGCCCTTTGTATCTCTCGTGCCTTGTCATAATAGACTTGGCCCGCTTCGGTAAGACTTAGGCTGCGAGTTGTTCGCTGTAATAGCCGCACTCCTAACTGAGTTTCTAGTGCATTGACCTGACGAGAAACCGACGGCTGAGATAAGCCTAGGCGACGAGCACTCTCTGAAAAGCTACCGCTATCAACAACGCTGATGAAGGTCTGCATTGAGGCGAGTAGGTGTCTGTCTTCCATAATAGATATATCCGCTAAATTGTCTTATTTATACGCTGAGCGTATGAATACTATGTGATATTTGGCTATTATCAAAGCGCGAATTTTAAAACATACTGACTCTAGATTTTTAATCACTAACAAATTGAGAAAGAGGAATTCGAAATGTCGTTTAATCTAGATGGAAAGATCGCTTTGGTCACTGGGGCGAATCGTGGCATCGGCGAAGGTTTTGTGCAGACGCTATTAAAAGGTGGTGCGAGTAAAATTTATGCTGCCGCCCGCGATGTTAAAAGTTTAGAGGCCGTAGTCGCTCTTAATCCTAACGTAGTTCAGGCTGTGCAGTTAGATGTTACCCGAGCAGATCAAATAATAGCTCTGGCTGAACAAATCCCAGAGTTGGATATATTGGTTAATAATGCGGGAATAATTGACCCTGCTTTAAGTAGTGCTTTGGACGCAACTGAGTTTGCGCGCCAAGAAATGGAAGTGAATTTATTTGGCCCTATGCAGTTGACGAGTTTGTTGATTGCTAAGCTGAAGAAATCGAACCAAGGAGCGATCATTAATCTTTCTTCTATTGCTGCTATTAGTAATTTTCCTTCTATTGGCACTTATTCGATTAGTAAGGCAGCGATGCATTCCTATTCTGAAGGTTTACGTGCAGATTTAGCGGCTGATGGCATTGCTGTAGTTTGTATTTATCCAGGTCCTACCGATACTCGTATGGCGGAAGGAATGGAAATGGATAAGCCAACTCCAGCCTCGGTATCTGAGAAAACATTTATCGCATTAAGTGACGGGCAGTTTGAGGTTTTCCCAGATGATTTTGCTAAGCAAATGTATGCGACGTTTTTAGATCAGCCACAAAAGTTAGCGAAAGTATTTGCCGATATGGGCTAGTGAAATATTATTAGGTGGCATTAGGTCTTAATGAGTTATTGTCGCTTAATTTGCCATGTTCATCACATTCTTTATTTTTGCTGAGCAGTTTATGTGATTAGAATTGACAATGTTTGAATGAGAAATATACTGATGCGGTTATTTATTTGCTATTTATAAAAATAATAATTATTCATTAGTATTTTTCAGACAGGGATTTTGTCGTGTACTACTTTTCATCTATTCTAATCGTGCTTGCTATTCTGACAAGCTCGAACACCTATGCAACTGATTTTGAAGTGGACTGCAAGTCTGTAGAAGACGCTGCATTATCGATTTTAGCAAACCATAATGATGACACCTTCGCGTATGACCTAATCGAATATTCAAAATCCTACCCAGTAGATAACGATTGCTATCGCTGGCAGCTGGTTATTTTAAATGATTTACGAAAGTCATCATTAGAACCTCTAGGCTATCGTGAGTATATATTTGATCGAGTAGATTCTGCAGGTGACGACTTTAAAGCAGAGCTGATGCTGCATGTCTTTCGCTATAGCTTGGCTTCGACGTCGAAAGAACTATCTGAACAAGAATGGCGTACGGTTAAAGCTAGCTTGAGAGTATCCAGTGAGATGACTGTGCTTTCGGTTATGTTAGGTCTAGTTTCTTCAGCGGCTGAAGATGATGT
>MAAB01040978.1_pt1 | contig 10251 bp, 6 predicted proteins | sample 1115991 | NCBI WGS metagenome assembly MAAB01 (sample SAMN04961124, study PRJNA320927) | seawater metagenome | isolation source: sample BD02T18 sea water enriched with oil for 18 days | place: USA:Gulf of Mexico | collected 2013-07-27 | reverse complement strand
TAGCCCGCTTTCCCAAAATTTAAGCCCACTCTTGCAGTCATTGAATAGGTTGTTTTCTAGTGGCGCTAGAGTAAGCCAGCTGCTGGCAATCATTTCAGGCAGTTGCTCAAATGGTACATGGCCTTTGCTGCTTATTTGATCTTTAGGAAAATCCGAGGTGTTGAAGTTTAAATCCCCCACCACTTCTAACTGGATGTTGGGATTTTCGTTTAGCACTTTGGCCAGGATACTTACAATTTTTTGAAAGTCGTGGCGATGATGGCCAGTGCCGGGCATATAGCGAATGATCTTGTTTTCCAGGCGTTCGGTGGCAGAGGTAGCCCGTTGTAAGGTTGCCCAGCGTGAAGGCACTTTATTGTGACAAATGGTTACCTGAATCTTGGGCTGGCTGCTTTTCATTTGTTTGGCTAAGGTCTCGGTTGATACCCAGCTACATTCGAATAATTGCAGTGCCTTCTTGTATGAATAAGCGTGTTTTTTTGCCAGGCCTAAGCTCATATAACCGGATAGTACGGCTGGGCTGTGTATGGCTAGTTCAGGCACAAACAGTAAGTCATCAAAGTCAGCAATGGCCGTAATATCGTGGCGTTTAAGCGTTCGAATATAATACGCCAGCTTTAAACTATATTGCGGGCGATGAAATACTACATGGCTATATTGTTGTAGGTTAATTTTTGATAGTTGATTGAAATGAACAACATGACTTTGCAGGCCAATTTCATTCATGTATTCAGCAGGGAATACGCAGCGGTAACGAGCAGATGCATCGTTGTAATAAAACACCCCCCGTTTTGAATGGCTGACGAATAGCACCTGCGTCATGGTATTTATGCCCTTTTGGCTTAATTTTATTGGCTGCATTGTACCCTAAACTTGTGTTAATACCTTTGAGTGGCTCACATTCAAAGGTATAGTAACCTCATTATTTTTTGCTGGGATTATGAACATGATTAAACAGGTAAAATTTGCCAATTTAGAAGTGGCTAACGATGCTCCTTTTACCTTGTTTGGTGGCATCAATGTGCTTGAAAGCCGTGATCTGGCCATGAAAACCTGTGAAACCTATGTAGAGGTTACGCAGAAGCTGGGTATCCCTTATGTCTTTAAGGCCTCATTTGATAAGGCCAATCGTTCTTCCATTAACTCCTATCGTGGCCCAGGTTTGGACGAGGGGCTGAAGATCTTTGAAGAGATTAAAAATACCTTTAATGTGCCTATTATTACTGATGTGCACGAACCCCATCAGGCTGCCCCTGTGGCCGAAGTGGTTGATGTCATTCAGCTACCTGCTTTCTTGGCTCGCCAAACTGACCTGGTAGTGGCCATGGCTAAAACCGGTGCGGTTATTAACATAAAAAAGCCCCAGTTTTTAGCGCCTCACGAAATGCGCCATATTATTAGCAAATTTAAAGAAGCGGGGAATGAGCGCATTATGTTGTGTGAGCGTGGCTCAAGCTTTGGTTATAACAACCTGGTGGTAGACATGCTGGGTATGGATGACATGAAGAAAATGGCGCCGGTTATTTTTGATGCTACCCATGCCTTGCAGCGCCCAGGTGGTCGTAGTGATTCGGCCGGTGGTCGTCGGGCTCAGGTATTTGAATTGGCTCGCTCTGGTATGGCTTTGGGTTTGGCGGGATTGTTTTTAGAAGCGCATCCTGACCCTGATAATGCAAAGTGTGATGGTCCGTGTGCCTTGCCATTGGATAAGTTAGAGCCTTATTTGGCGCAGATGAAAGCGGTGGATGATTTGGTTCGCTCATTTGATCCTGTGGTGGTTGATTAAGTTTTGGACAGGTAGCTAAAAGATTCGGGCAGGGGCTGCCCTCGTACGATCGAGCCATGGATGGCTCTTATGAGGGCAATGCTAGGAGCAATTGCCCAGGCCACCCCGTGGCCGATTAAATTTGTCGGGTGGGGGCTGCTAAAGATTCGGGCAGGGGCTGCCCTCGTACTCGGCATGGGGCCGTGTGAACCCCGTATATATTCCATATTGGTCTGTTAAATTTTAGTCTAGTCGATAGCTCAATTGGGGTGAAAATGTTAGTATTCGCGCTCTAAAATAGACTAATAAAAAATCGGTATCAGACTAATGGATAGGTCACCCTCTTTTCCTCCTCAGCTTAAGCAATTAGCTGAATTCAAAGCGCTATCTGAACACTTTCTTGAAATTGAACCTTTAAAAATGCGAGACATGTTTTCTGAAGAAGAAAACCGTTTTCAGCAGTTTAATCTTCAGGCGGCAGGTTTAAATCTTGATTATTCCAAGAATCGTATAAACCAGACTACAGTCAAATTATTAACTGATTTAGCAGTAGCTCGCGACCTACCAAATTCAATTCAAGCCATGTTTAGTGGCGAATGTATTAACCAAAGTGAAAATCGCCCTGCCTTGCATACGGCATTACGCAATTTTTCCGGCGACCCCATTATGGTTGACGGCAAAGATGTCATGCCCGAGGTGCAAAATACCTTAAAACGCATGAAAGAGTTTTGTTGGTTGATTCGTAGCCAGCAATGGCGTGGTTTTAGCAATAAACCATTTACTGATGTAGTGAGTATTGGTATAGGCGGCTCCTTTTTGGGGCCCAATTTGGCCTCCGAATCTTTAAAGCCCTATTGGAGTAAAAATATTAATTGCCATTATCTGGCTAATATTGATGGCTCTGACTTAACCGAGGTTTTACAAGATTTAAACCCTGAAACCACCTTGTTTATCGTACAATCTAAGTCGTTTAACACGCTAGAAACCCTCAAAAATGCCACCGCTTGCCGCGAGTGGTTTTTATACAATGGCGGTACGGAAGAAGACCTGGCCCGCCACTTTAGTGCGGTAACTGCAAATGTTGTTAAAGCTAAAGAATTTGGCATTGTTGAGCAAAATATCTTCCCCATGTGGGACTGGGTAGGTGGGCGTTATTCTTTATGGTCGGCCATTGGTTTGCCATTAATGCTTACTATTGGTTACGAGAACTTTAGGGAAATGCTGTTGGGCGCCTATGAAATGGATTGCCATTTTAAATCGGCGCCATTTTCGAAAAATATGCCTGTAATGATGGGCCTATTAGGTGTGTGGTATGTCAATTTCTTTAACGCTCAGTCCCATGCTATTTTGCCTTACGACCATTATTTGCGCGGCTTACCCTCGCATATACAACAATTAGATATGGAAAGTAACGGTAAGTCGGTGGACATTTATGGTCGTAAATTAGACTACCAAGCCGGCCCTATTATTTGGGGGGGCGTTGGCAGTAACGGTCAGCACGCTTACCACCAGCTGTTGCACCAGGGGACACAATTTGCCCCATGTGATTTTATTATGCCGCTTACCAGTCATAACCCGGTAGATCATTTTCATGCCTTGCTGGTCTCAAATTGTTTAAGTCAAAGCCAGGCGTTGATGCAAGGCAAAGACCTAGCACAAGCCTCACGAGAGCTTGAAGCTCAGGGCAAGAGTGAGCTGGACGTAAGTATCATTGCACCGCAAAAGGTTATCCCCGGGAATCGCCCTAGTAATACGCTGTACTTTGATAAATCTACCCCTAAAACCTTGGGTGCGTTAATCGCGCTGTATGAACATAAGGTTTTTGTGCAGGGGAAAATATGGGGTGTTAACAGCTTTGACCAATGGGGCGTGGAGCTGGGTAAACAACTAGGTGATAAGGTCCATGCAGCATTATTAAATGACGACCACCTAACTTCAAATGACCAATTTGATGCATCTACATCAGGGTTGGTCGCCGCATTCCAATCTATGAAAGACAAGCTGTAAAACACTACGCAGCCAAATAGACAATTATAGCGCGGGTTTATTGTTGCCCGCGCACAAGGATATTTTTATGAGTAAGTTAACCTGTTTTAAAGCCTATGACGTACGTGGTCGCATCCCGGACGAATTAAACGTCGATGTTGCTTATCGCATTGGCCGCGCCTATGCCGAATTCCTTAAACCTAAATCTGTGGTGGTGGGTTACGATATTCGCTTAACTAGCCTTGAAATGAGTCGTGCTGTAATTGAGGGTTTAACCGATGGCGGTGCGGATGTCATTGATATTGGTGAATCGGGCACCGAAGAAATTTATTTTGCTACCAGTCACTTGAAAGTTGATGGTGGAATTTGTGTCACTGCCAGTCACAACCCTAAAGACTATAACGGCATGAAATTTGTGCGTGAAGGCTCTAAACCCATTAGTGGTGACACTGGCCTTAAAGACATTCAAAAATTGGCAGAAGACAATAATTTTGTTGCCGTTGAGAAAAAAGGCGATGTGAGCGCGCTGGATAATGGTCCTGCGTATATTGAGCACTTGTTAACCTACGTGAGCCCAGAAAACCTTAAGCCACTAAAAATTGTCTGCAATGCGGGTAATGGTGGTGCCGGTGCGGTCATTGATGCCATAGAGGGTCAGTTACCGTTTGAATGGATTAAAGTTCATCATAATGCCGATGGTAATTTCCCTCACGGCGTACCCAACCCGTTACTGGAAGAAAATCGTCCACCTACTATTCAGGCCATTAAAGACAGTGGTGCCGATCTGGGCATTGCCTGGGACGGCGATTTTGACCGCTGTTTTTTCTTTGACGAAAAAGGCGATTTTATTGAAGGCTATTACATTGTGGGTTTATTGGCCGACGCTTTCTTGCAAAAAGACCCTAATAACAAGGTGGTACACGACCCTAGATTAATCTGGAATACCATCGATATCGCCGAAAAGCTGGGTGGCCAAGCGGTACAAAGTAAAACCGGCCATGCCTTTATTAAAGAGCGTATGCGTAAAGAAGATGCCGTATACGGTGGTGAAATGAGCGCACACCATTATTTTCGTGACTTTGCCTACTGCGACAGCGGCATGATTCCGTGGTTGTTAGTGGCCGAGCTTATTAGTAAATCGGGTAAAACCATGTCACAACTGGTGGCCGAGCGTGTGAAAGCGTTTCCTTGCAGCGGTGAAATAAATCAGCGTCTGCAAAACCCTAAGGCGGTATTGGAAAATATTGAAAAGCATTATGCCGTCACTGCGCTTAGCGTTGATCACACCGATGGTATCAGTATCACTTATGATGAATGGCGCTTTAACTTGCGCTCTTCAAATACCGAACCTGTGGTACGTTTAAATGTAGAATCTAAAGGTAACCTGCAGCTTATGAGCGAAAAGACTCAAGAGTTGCTGGATATGATTAAAGAGTTCGACGTTTAAGTTTGATTGATAAAAGCCCATTAATTGTGAAATACATTAATGGGCTTTTTTGTGAGTAATTCAGTTTAATGCGGTATTTAACAGCGTCACGTGGCATATCTGGTAATGATCAAATTAGCCAGTTTTTGAAAGTGGATAAAATTCACCGGTTACGCTCTTTTTTTAAAGAGGCTGCCCTGAATCCAGCGGATGTTTTACTTGGTTGGGGCTTTAAAAAAAACACTCAAAAAACTCGAAAACGTGCTTTACAGGAAGGCGTCCCCTATTGGGCTTTGGAAGACGGATTTATTTCCTGGCTTAATCACCCCACTCAAGACAAGCAACGTCTTTCCTTAATCGTTGATAAGCAGGGAATCTATTATGATTGCTCTGCACCCTCTGGTATCGATTATTTACTAAGGGACACTAATTCAGTTAGCCTCGAGCGCGCCCAGTGTTTGTTGATGCAAGTTAATCAACTCAATATTAGTAAGTACAACCAGGCCCGTTGTGAATCCCCTGATTGGTTTACTGGGCTATTTAATGAGCAAAGTGAGCAATCTTATATTCTTTTGGTGGATCAAACATTTGGAGATTGTTCTATTGCCTGTGCCGCTGCCAGTGAAGATGATTTTAAGCGTATGTTGCAATGGGCGAAAAATGAAATAGTCCGGGATGATAATGCTCATATCATCATTAAAACCCACCCAGACGTCTTGTTGGGAAATAAGAAGGGTTACCTGACCAAGCAACTGGAAGCATGTGACAGCCGCATTCATTTTCTGGGCGAAGATGTGTGTCCTTCCCGGTTAATAAACGGAGCAAATCAGGTGGCCACGGTAAGTAGTCAGCTCGGGTTTGAAGCATTATGGAAAAATAAGCCGGTTACGTGCTTTGGTTGGCCTTTTTATGCGGGCCGAGGTTTAACCCAGGATTTAGCAGCCAATAAATTGCCCTATGATCGTCCAGCAGCCAGCCTGCTGCAGTTGATTAATACAGCTCTTATTCAGTATCCAACTTATATGCATCCAGATTCAAAACAGCCGTGTGAAGTTGAAGATATCATTGATTTTTTACAGGCTCATTTTATAAGTAGGGCGCTACAGTGTGAAAAACTACTGGTGCATGATGTTAGTTTGTGGAAACGTAGTTTTATTCCCGAGTTTATCGCTAATTCGGCTAGCAAACTAAATTATACTTCTGGTGCGGCAGGTAAGAGTTTAGTTGAGACTGATAACTGTGCTGGCAAGCATTTATTGTGGGGAATGAAATCCCCTGACCTTAGCCAGAGAAAAGATATTTGGCGCATGGAAGATGGCTTCATACGTTCAGTGGGTTTAGGGGCGGATTTACGCCGGCCCACCTCCTTAATCGTGGATGACCTAGGTATATACTACAATGGCAAAAGGGCGTCCCGCCTGGAAGTAATACTAAATGATTGCTTATTGAATGATTATGAGTACCAGCGCACACAAAAGCTATTAACTGTTATACAACAAAATGCCATTACAAAATATAATGTGGAATCCACCAGTGGTGATGATTTGGCGTGCTTGCAAAAAAACGCCCAGGGCCGTGATATTATTTTAGTCACGGGCCAGTATCAGCAAGATCTTTCTATGCAGTATGGAACGCTCGATATAAAAACCAATATGGCTTTACTTCAAAAAGTTTCACAACAATACCCTAGTGCCTTTATTATATATAAGGAGCACCCGGATGTTTATAGTGGCGTGCGCCCGGGTAAGTTAGATGTTGCCACTGTTTTGCAGTATGCCAATGAGTACGTCACTAATATCAATATCACCAATCTGTTTACCATTAGTGATCGGGTATGCACTATCTGCTCGTTATCGGGTTTTGAAGCCTTAATGCGGGGGATTAAGGTTAGCACCTATGGTTTGCCCTTTTATGCTGGTTGGGGTTTAACGGATGATTATCTTAGTATCAGCAGGCGTAAACGTACTCTTAGTTTACTTGAACTGGTATATGCTAGTCTTGTGTTATATCCAAGGTATGTTAACTGGTCAACTCGTAGACTTACCACCCCAGAATCTGTTATTCAGCAGTTATCAATTGAGCGAAAACACGCTATCGTTTTAAAATCCAGTTGGTTGTCCCGTCAGAACCGCAAGGTACGTTACTTGGTGCAATCTCTGTTTAGTGGTATTTGGGGGCGAAGTTAGTTTGGCTGTATTATTGCTACAAGGACCGTTGGGACCATTTTTTAGTAACCTGGCTTCTGCATTGAGTCGGCAGGGGGAGGCCGTTTACAAAATAAATTTTAACGGTGGCGACGAGTTTTTTTATTCACATGAAAATACTGTTAGCTATTCAGGTACTGTAAATCAGTGGCCTGATTTTTTACTGGATTTTGTATTTAAGAATTCAATAGACACGATACTGGCCTATGGGGATTGTCGCCAATATCATCATATAGCAAAGCAATTGTGTGCCCTTGAAAATATTCGGTATTTTGCATTTGAAGAAGGCTATTTACGCCCCAACTACATTACTTTTGAAATGGGTGGGGTGAATGGTCATTCTCCTATTACTCATGCTGCTATAGAGTCATATAAGCCTGTTCATGAGGTTTCGGACGAGAAAAGAATGCCAGCTAACTTTTTTTCACGGGCTATGTACGCAGTTTCTTATTATATATTAGCTTTCTTTAAGCGTCCTAAATACCCTCACTATCAACACCATAGATCCTTTAATCCGGTATACGAAGGCTTGTGCTGGTGCAGAGGGTTTTATCGGAAATACCTCTACCGTTTAATTCAGAAAAATGCTGGCCAGGTATGTAAGCAAGGCGAATTTTTTCTGGTGCCTTTGCAGGTGCATAACGACGCACAAATCGAATTTCACAGCCAATATGATTCTATGCAGGATTTTATTTTAGATGTGTTAACGTCATTTGCACAAAGTGGCTCCAGTAAAAAATTAGTCTTTAAGCACCACCCTATGGATAGGGGGCATGTTAACTATGCAGGTTTCATAAAAAAGCAGGCTGGCCGTTTAGGTATAAATCACCAAGTGAGTTACATACATGATCAGCACTTGCCGACGTTGTTAAAATCTTGTGAGGGGGTGGTGACCATCAACAGCACCACTGCATTGCAGGCTTTTTATCACGGTGCTCCTGTGTTGGTGATGGGTTATGCTTTTTTTGATATGCCTGGGCTCACCCATCAGGAAAGTTTACTTTCGTTTTGGCAGGTGCCGATATCGCCTGACTTGGAATTCCCAGACCGTTTTCGAGCGTATATACTGGATCATGGGCAGATTAACGGCAGTTTTTATACCGAGTCTGATTTAACCACTTCAAATTTAGTCACCTACCTTTTTAAACTGGGTGCACTCCAGTCTTCATCAATTAGCAGTGCCCCTTTATCCGGCTAGAAGCTTCTCTTCGTTAAAAATGAATGCCAATGGTAATCCGATGTGTTTCTAGGGCTGGATTGTGCTCATAAACATCACCATTGCTCATGTGCATCCAGGTATAGCTGGCAAAGGTATTAATGGTGAGGTCGGTCTTTACGCCGAAGGCGTATGTCCACTGTACAGGCCCTCCGTAGCGTTTACGACCAAAATTGTGGCGGGTCATGTAATGTATTTTGGCTTGCATAGTAAAGTACAATTTGTCTCTAGAGCCTCCTATGGGGATATTGATCATAGGGCCAAAGCCATACACATATCCTTTATCATCTCCCACATTTAGCTGGCTCACGCTCACCTCCATGGCTGGCACAATTAAAGTATCTGACGGAGTTCTTAACCTGCGTTGAAAATAAAACTCTTTGGTATTGATGGGTAATATTTGTTTGGTGGTAGGCGCGCCATAGCGAATACCGATGGAGTACTTGAGTGGTAGGTTCTCAAGATACTCATCTACATTTTCAATTTTTTGATAGCTGCCTGCGCTGCAAACGCTTGTGGCAAATAGCAGGGTAATAAGATAAGAATTTAACTTTTTAATAGACACCATAACGACTTCCAATGAGTTACGAACCGACTGCATCCATGCCTTGGGTGATGAGGGGATATTGCAGGCCTATACTTTTACCCTAGTCAATATCCGTCAAAATGGAGCGTATGTTGCAAAAAGGTATAACCGGTTAAGCATTCAAAACCCAAGTTTAGATATAGTCAAAAAGACGGGAGTTTGGCGCTTTTATGCGTCGGTAATATGGCGAATATGAGGGTGGTTTAGTTAGAGGTATATAGTGGTACTGCTGTAGGAGGGCAGCCCCTGCCCGACAATTCGGTAAGGTGGGTTAAAGGCATCGGCCACGGGGTGGCCTCGTACAGGTTTTGGGTGAATTCATATAGGCGCAAGCTAGTCCTAGCAGAGTAAGGTGTGACGGCACTTGTGCTTTAGCATGGTTGGGTTGTAGGTGTACCCGATCTAGATGAAGGCAATGTATAGTCTAGCTAAGTCATTTAAAATCGTCATCATGGATTAGCCTGTAACTTATCCAGCATTGATGTTAATCAGTATTCTGTTGCTGAAAGAAGAGGTGGGCTAAGTCTGCCATATTATTTCTGTTTGGGTGAATACACCCATTGTTCCTATTCTTTGCGCTAGTCCCTCAATGTATCGTTTTTTCTATGGTGCTCTTTGACTAGGGCGTATACCTTGACACCTTAGCCGGCTATTTTGTATTTCTTGTTTGTTCATGCTGGCGCGTCTTGTCGAGTTTCTAGTTGTATTGGTTGCTGCTGCTACCTGAATTTAAAACGTTATTTTCACGCTTAGCTGTTAGCCAAAAGCAAACCAGTTCGTTTAATTGTATCAATCCCGTTTTTCCACTACTGGGTATTGATTAATAAAACAGCACTTAAGTGTTCAAAATGTGAGCTACCTCACGTAATAACTCTGAATTTTTCAAGGTTGGAACAGCTGTTCATCAAAGGTTTTTTGATTATCCATTGAGCAGAAAGTCAACGGGTAAATTGTTCGTAAATTGTTCAAAAATCATTACTTTATGCACATTCCTTTGATAAAATTTCACCCATAACAATGCAACACATTGTTTCGCTTATGAAACAATCGTATTAACTACTTACTATT
>MAAB01034592.1_pt1 | contig 10253 bp, 5 predicted proteins | sample 1115991 | NCBI WGS metagenome assembly MAAB01 (sample SAMN04961124, study PRJNA320927) | seawater metagenome | isolation source: sample BD02T18 sea water enriched with oil for 18 days | place: USA:Gulf of Mexico | collected 2013-07-27 | reverse complement strand
CCAACCGCGTCCTGCGGACATGCCTTCACTCCACATCGGCGTGTAAACAAGGGAAAGGTAAGCACCGGCTAAACCGGCCATCGCACCCCCAAATAAAATGGCGCCATAACGAACTTTCATTACTGGAATACCAATCGCGTTTGCCGCTTCAGGATTTTCACCAACCGCGCGAATGATTAAACCTAAACGCGTGCTGCGGAAGCACCAGAAAATCAATCCAAACATGACCCAAGATAAATACACCAAAGGATCGTGCGAGAATAATACTTTCCCGATGACTGGGATGTCACTTAAAAATGGAATCGGGAAAGGGGCAATACCATCAATCGCCATACCGACATAACCCGCGCCTAAGAAGCCACTGAGTCCGGTACCAAAAATGGTTAACGCCAGCCCCGTTGCCACCTGATTAGAAACCAAGGTGACGGCGAGAAAAGCAAATAGAACCGACATCATCATGCCCGCAAGAATCGCCGCGATAATGCCAAGACCTGCATGGCCTGTTACCACGGCCGCAATGAAGCCTAGGGCGGCGCCCATCAATACCATGCCTTCTTGGCCCAGGTTTAATACCCCTGATTTTTCACACACCATTTCACCGAGTGCGATTAAAATAAGCGGCGTACCGGTACGTAATGTCGCGAATAAAATATTAGTGAATAATTCAAAATCCATAGTACTAGCCTCTTATGCTTGTGCAGAGTTGGAAGAGCTGCCGATAGCGCGGGCAGCAGGCTTACGCACTATGCGATAGCTAATTAATAAATCACAGGCCAGTAGATAAAATAACAACATGCCTTGGAATAAACCGGTTAACGACTTAGGGAGCGCTAAATCCATCTGTGCCATTTCTCCACCCATATACGTTAATGCTAATAACATACTGGCAAAGACGATCCCGACGGGATGCATACGGCCTAGGAACACAACAATAATCGCCGCGTAACCATAGCCAGGGGATATGTACGGGTTAAGCTGGCCGACAGAGCCGGTCACTTCACTCACTCCCGCTAAACCTGCTAACGCACCACAGGCCAATAATACAAACCAGATTAAACGTTCTTCTTTAAAACCGGCAAAACGAGCAGCAGCTTTATCTTCACCTAATACGGAAATTTGAAAGCCTAACAATGTCTTCGACATTAATGCCCAAACAACAGCCACGGCAAATAATGCAAAGAAAATACTGATGTTCAAGCGATAGTCATCAGATAAAACCGGCAGTGTTGCGAAGTCAGAAAATAAAGCCGATTCAGGGAAGTTAAAACCATCAGGATCTTTTAACGGCCCATGTACACCATACAATAACCAGTTAAGGGCAATGTAGTTAAGCATGATCGTCGTTAGTATTTCGTTAGCACCAAAGCGAGTCTTTAGTAATGCAGTAAGAGCACCCCACAATAAACCCGACAGTGCGCCGCAAAATAAAACGACGGGTAAAACCCAAAAGCCTTCAGCTTCTAATAATTCTAAGGCGATGTAACCACCACCTAAGCCGCCAAGAATAAACTGGCCTTCAGCGCCGATGTTCCAAATTCTTGCTTTGAAGCACAACATCAAACCAATGGCACACAAAGTAAGCGGGGCAACTTTAACGCCAAGCTCTGTCCAACCATACACATCGGTTAACGGTGCGATAAAAAAAGTATACAAAGCATGGAAAGGATCTTGGCCTAGCGCAGAGAATAATAAACCTCCACTGATCAGCGTTAAGATAACGGCAAACAAAGGTGATAAATAAGACATGGTCTTCGAGTCAGACGGTCTTTTTTCTAGAGTAATATTAAACATTATTTAATCGCACCTTCACTTTCGGGTGAATGATTAGTCGGAGTGCTATTAGAGGGCGCGCTATTGGCATCGGTATTCACCGCGTGAAAATCCCCAGCCATCCACATACCCAGCTGATTAATAGAAACATCCTGAGTCGGCTTAGCAGGAGAAAGCTCACCATCACAAATTGCACAGATGCGATCACTGATGGAATACAGTTCATCAATATCTTCCGAAACAACCAGTACCGCACAGCCCTCATCACGCAATTTAATTAATTCATGACGAATTAGAATTGCTGCGCCAATATCAACACCCCAGGTCGGATGCGAACACACCAATAGTTTGGGGTTCTGTAAAATTTCACGGCCGATAATATACTTCTGTAAATTACCACCGGATAACGATTTGGCTTGGGCGTGAATACCCGCGGCTTTAACATTGAATTTTTCAATAATGTTTTGCGCGAATGCCTTTACCTTACAGGTATTGATAATGCCGTTCTTGGTTAGATCACCCTGATAAGCGGTTAATAAACCATTATCTTGTAATGACATATCCGGCACGGCACCGCGACCTAGGCGTTCTTCAGGTACAAAACCTAAACCTAAAATGCGTCGCTTTTCTGGGGTTAAATTACCCACGGCTTTTTTAGCAAAGAAAACGGTTTCTTTGGCGCTAGTATCTTCACCACTAATTAGATTCAGTAATTCTTCTTGGCCGTTACCCGCGACGCCGGCAATACCTAAAATTTCACCGGCTTTAACCTCCAGAGAAATGTTCTTCAGTGTGCAGGCAAAAGGATCGTTAGATTGGTGGCTTAAATCGACAATCGACAAAAAGGTTTCAGCCCCTTCTGCCTTCTTATAGTCTTCGGTAAGCGGCGTATCGTCACCGACCATTAAACGCGCCAGCTCTGCCGTCGTTGTTTCTTTCGGAATGCAGTGACCGCTAACTTGGCCCGCTTTTAAAATCGTGGCGTGATCACATAAGGCACGTACTTCATCGAGCTTATGCGATATAAATAAAATGCTGCAGCCTTCGTCAGATAATAGACGGAGGGTTTTAAACAGTGTTTCTACTTCTTGTGGTGTCAATACCGAGGTTGGCTCATCAAGAATCAGTAACTTAACATCTTGCAAAAGGCAGCGCACGATTTCAACGCGTTGCTGCTCACCGATCGAAAGTGAATGCACATAGCGATTAGGATCGAGCTTCATCCCATAATGTTCAGACACTTCTATAATGCGTTTCTTCAGCAAGTCCATCGAAGCCGATTCTGCTTTCGGCAAACTCAGCGCGATGTTTTCAGCCACGGTTAACGTCTCGAATAACGAGAAGTGTTGGAAGACCATGCCAATGCCTAACTCACGGGCGTGCGCAGGACCTTTAACGGAGATCTCTTCTCCCTGCCAGCGCATGATGCCTTCGTCAGGTTTTACCACACCATAAATGATTTTCATTAAGGTGCTTTTACCTGCGCCGTTTTCGCCAAGCAAGGCATGTATCTCACCAACGCCGACCGTAAGTTCGACCGCTTGGTTGGCGATACAGCCAGGATAACGCTTGGTTATACTGTTCAGTTCAATCTGATTCATATTTAAATTCTTGACCAATTAGCCAGCTTAATTAAGCAATATGTTTGCCAAAACTCACACTATAATGCGACAAAAATTATAATTTCTCAAAAAATTGTTCAGAAGGTCAGCTTATAACTGGAGTATTACGGGAGTTGTTAAAGATTAAATCGATATAAGGTTATTTATTAACCTAGCTATACTCAATAAAGGGTCTAAAAGAGAGCGCCTGGGTGCACTTTCGATATGGGCTAAGTTAACCTGATATGAAAACATGACCGAATGGTCACGTAATCGGTCATCTGAAGCCTGTTTGGGAATTGAGATGTGCTACTTATATTCTCTTTTTTGACAGAATTATCTAGTTAGTGATGATTTTCTTTGTCTGGATAGCGGCTGAGTACTGGGGGTGATGTGAAATATGGGACTAAATAGAGCGATTGGTACCATTTTTGATTGATAAATCCTTTATGCTAAAAGCTGTCTCTTTGGTCAGGATATTTGATTAGTCGTAACTTTCGCGTAATAATACGTGCAACTAATGTAATACACATCGTGTGATGAATATGAGTAAGCCCGTGATTAGATTTTGTTTAAATGGCAGCTGGATCGAAGAAGCAGCTGTCTCAAGCGACATGACAGTATTGCGCTACCTGCGTACCCAGCAAACTTTGTCGGGTACAAAAGAAGGCTGTGGCTCAGGTGACTGCGGTGCTTGTTCTATATTGTTAGGCGAACTTTCTATTGATGAAACTGGCGAGCGTAAATGGCAATATCAAGCCATCAACGGCTGTATCTCCTTTATTGCTCAGTTAGATGGTAAAAGCCTAATCACGGTAGATGCACTCTCGTCTAAAGGCTCGGCGAAAGAAAAAACGGGTGACCAATTGCACCCAGCCCAACAGGCTATGGTGGATTATCACGGCTCTCAGTGCGGGTTCTGCACTCCTGGTATCGTAATGTCTCTTGCAGCCTTGCATGAGAGTCAAGCTGGGGAGCCAGCAGGGCACAACAAAATTATCGACGCGCTTTCTGGCAACCTATGTCGTTGCACAGGCTATCGTCCAATTATCGAAGCCGCTGAGAACATGAGTAACTATCACAATAATAGTGCTGATGCAGGGCAAGTGGGTATCTGGCAGCCAGAAGCGGATAGCAGAGAAACATCGACTGCTATTGTAGATGTCGCTGTAGAAACTGAAGCAGGTCTTTTTCACGCAGCTTCAAGTACCGATATCGCAAGCCAAAGCTGGTCACCTAAGACCGAAGACGAGCTAAAAACTTTATTATCTCAGTACCCTGATGCACGTATGGTCGCGGGTGCTACTGACATTGCGCTTGAAGTGACGCAGATGAATCGACGCATTCCTCAGTTAATTGCGATCAATGATATCCCGAGCTTGAAGTCTATTGTTATAGAAGACGAATCCATCTTAATTGGTGCAGGCGTGACCTACAGCCAGATGGAAGCAACATTGAATGAACACTTCCCAGAATTTGGCCAGTTATTACATCGCTTCGCTTCACGCCAAGTGCGCAATAACGGCACCATGGGCGGTAATATCGCCAATGCATCACCTATTGGTGATACGCCGCCCGTGCTATTAGCGCTAGGTGCTTGTATTGAATTAGCCAGCACGGAAGGTAACCGCTGGCTGCCTTTGCATGAATTCTTTTTAGATTATAAAAAGACCCAGAAAAAGCCGGGTGAATATTTACGTATGATTCGTATCCCTCGCTTGCAAGCAAATCAGGTTTTGAAAGTTTACAAAATATCTAAGCGTCTTGAAGATGATATCTCCGCTGTATTAGCCGCCTTTAAATTTACTTTAGAGGGAGACATCAATGATAAATCGAGGGCGCAAACCGTCACCGCAGTGACCTCAGGTTTTGGTGGTATGGCCGGTATTCCAAAAGCGGCAAGCCAGCTTGAACAAGCATTATTGAATCAACCCGTTTCGATGGCCGCCTTTGAAAAGGCCGCTCAGGTATTGGCTCAAGACTTTGCGCCAATGAGTGACGTGCGCGCAACGTCTGAATACCGCATGCAGGTAGCACAAAACCTGATTCAGAAATGTGCCTTTGAACTTTCCAACCCCAATTCAGTCACAAGAATAGAATCGCTTAATAATAGTGAGCTATCTCTGGCGCAAGTAACGACAGAGGTAGTTAACCATGCGTAAGTTAATCGATTTGCCAGAGCACGATTCTAAAGAAGAACAACGAAACCGTCCGGCTAAAGCTAAAAAGAGCAAAGGCCAGACGGGACAAAGCATGAAGCACGAGAGTGCAGAGAAACATGTTACCGGTAAAGCTGTGTATGTCGACGACATGCCAGAATACCCCAACCAGTTGCACATCGCAGTGGGAGGTAGTGCCTACGCCCACGCGAAAATTAAGTCGATCGATCTCACTTCAGTTAGAGAAACCTTGGGGGTCGTTGATGTGATCACGGTACACGATGTACCTGGACATGTTGACATTGGCCCCGTTTTTTCTGGAGACCCCGTGCTTGTCGAAGAGCTGTGCGAATACATTGGTCAGCCAATTTTTGCCGTCGCCGCCGATACCATGGAAATTGCAAAAGCCGCCGTGGCTAAAGCCAATATCGAATACGAAATATTAGAACCCACACTTACTGTAGAAAAAGCGCTAGAAGATAAATTCTTCGTGCGCCCAACGCACCAACACATTCGTGGCGATGCTGCGAAAGCGCTAGCGCAAGCTCCACACAGAATTCAAGGCCAGCAACATATAAACGGCCAAGAGCACTTCTATCTAGAAGGCCAAGTCTGTTCTGTTATGCCGACCGAAGATGGTGGGATGAAGGTTTTCAGTTCTACTCAGCATCCTACCGAAGTACAAAAGCTGGTGGCGGAAGTTCTAGATATTTCCATCAATAAAGTCCAAGTCGAAATCCGTCGCATGGGTGGTGGTTTTGGCGGTAAAGAAACTCAAGCCGCACCGCTGGCGTGTATCGCCGCGATTGTTGCTAATAAAACCGGCCGTCCGGTTAAATACCGCATGTCACGCACCGACGACATGGTCATGACCGGTAAACGTCACCCATTTTTCAATCAATACGATGTTGGTTTTGACGAACAAGGCATCATGCTGGGCAGCGAAATTATGGTCGCGGGTAACTGTGGTAACTCACCGGATTTATCCGATGCCATCGTCGACCGTGCCATGTTTCATGCCGACAACGCCTACTACTTAAATAATGCGACGATCACTGGCCATCGCTGCAAAACACACACCACATCGAATACAGCATATCGAGGTTTCGGTGGTCCACAAGGTGTCATCCTGGCAGAATTAATGATGGACGACATTGCTCGCTATCTGGGTGAAGATCCACTAACCATTCGCAAGCGCAACTTATATGGCATCAAGCATGACCATATCCGCACGGACGATGGCGAAGTCGACGAACGTAATCAAACTCATTATGGTCAAACGGTGGAGCAAAAAGTTTTACCGGAGTTAATTGAAGAATTAGAAAAGACCTCCGACTACTGGCAGCGTCGCGAAGAAATAAAACAGTTCAATGCCGGCAGCCCATTTTTGAAAAAAGGCTTAGCATTAACACCGGTTAAATTTGGTATTTCTTTTACCGTGCAATTTTTGAATCAGGCCGGCGCGTTAATTCATATTTATACCGATGGCAGTATTCACCTGAATCACGGTGGCACAGAAATGGGCCAAGGTTTGTTCGTAAAAGTAGCGCAAGTGGTCGCGGAAGAATTCCAAGTTGACCTTGATACCATTCAGGTTTCAGCCACCAATACTGAAAAAGTGCCTAATACCTCGCCGACAGCTGCATCTTCAGGGTCCGACTTGAACGGCATGGCGGCTCGTGATGCCTGCTTGCGTATTAAAGCCGGCATGGTGAAATTTGCCGCCGAGCAGCATGGGGTTGCAGAAGAAAATATTCACTTTGATGATAACCATTTGGTTGTGCTTAAAAACTCAGAAAAAGAAGATGGCTCTGAAGAAGAGCTACGTATTCCTTTTGCAGATTTTGTGCAGCAAGCGTACATGGGGCGCGTGCCACTTTCTTCTACCGGCTTTTACACAACACCGAAAATTCACTACGATCGCAAAACAGGTAAAGGGCGTCCTTTCTATTATTACGCTAATGGTGCATCGGTGAGTGAAGTCTTGGTTGATACCCTAACCGGTGAAAGCCGCTTGGTGCGCACCGATATTTTGCACGACGTCGGTCGCTCATTAAATCCTGCCATCGATAAAGGCCAGATAGAAGGGGCTTTCATTCAAGGTATGGGTTGGTTAACTACCGAAGAATTAAAATGGAATGACCAAGGTCGTCTATTAACCAACGGCCCTGCGACCTACAAAATTCCCGCGGTCGGTGATACGCCGTTTGAGTTCAATGTGAACTTATTGGCAGATCGCCCTAATGGTGAAGAAACCATCTACCGTTCGAAAGCCGTCGGTGAGCCACCGTTCATGTTAGGTATTTCAGTCTGGTCTGCTATTCGTGATGCAGTCGCCAGTCTTGCCGATTATAAATACGGTGCGCCAATGGACACACCGGCAATACCTGAACAGATTTTAAAATCGGTTCAAAATACCAAAGACTTTATGCGCGCTCAAAATGAAGTCGCTGCAGAGCAAAAAGTTTAATCATGTTTACGCCCAGATCCGCTCTCGAAACTAAGTCCACTCTCGAAGCTAAGAGCCCATGGTTTGACGCCGTGCAATTCTTACAGCACAGTGGCGATGCCTATGCTCTGGTTACCGTATTGGGTTGTACAGGTTCTACTCCGCGTGATCACAGCAGTAAAATGGTGATTACTGAGGAAAGTACCTTCGATACGATTGGTGGCGGTCACCTAGAATATTTGGTGATGAAAAAATCCCGCGACATTATTAGTCGCAATTCAATACAGCAAGAGATACATCACTTTCCACTCGGCGCGTCATTGGGCCAGTGTTGTGGTGGCAGTGCCACGGTATTGATTGAGACTTTCGCCGCGTGCAAATTCCATATCGGAATTTTTGGGGCAGGGCATGTGGCTAGGTCAATTGTGAGCATTTTAGCCGGACTAAATTGTAAAGTTAGCTGGATAGATTCACGGGCGGATGAATTTCCACTGGAAATTCCTGCTAATGTGAATAAAATAATTGCGACTGAGCCGTGTGATGAATTAGCAGACCTGCCCAATGGCAGTGATATATTAATCTTAACTCACAACCATCAGTTAGATTTTGAGCTGTGTCTAGCAGCGTTAAAACGTAATAGTAATCCGCTGCAGCAACTGCGCTCGATTGGCCTTATTGGTTCACAAACCAAGGCATTACGTTTTCAGAAGCGGTTAACCGACCGACTTCTTGACCAAATCACAAATGAGCAGAACAGCCACCTTTTAGAAAATAAAGGGATAGCAGAGAACATCAAAGCGATTCGTTGTCCTGTTGGCTTAAGTTCGGTACCGGGTAAACTTCCTATGGAAGTCGCGGTATCCATTGTCGGCGAACTCATCGCCATCGATCATGCTAGTAATCAAGTGACTGAAGGCCTCAGCGCGGGTGCTAGCTCAAATATTAGTTCTACTACAAGCAGTCAATCAGATTCTCAAACCCATGAAGAGCCAGCATTAAACGCTGACAGCTCTGTTGTTGATCGTTCTGCCTCTGCCTCGAAGAAAAGCCGAGGTTTAGCCTGGAAAGATATCAAACAGCAGCTTAATGGCGAACTGGATAGCAAAGGCCAAGGAACCGTATTACACCTTGGCAAGACCTCTGATACTGAAGAATCTGACAAATAAATAGCGTTGAATTTATTCCTGGATTTTTATAAACATGGATTAAATTTAAAGAAAAAAGAATTTAGAAGGAAATAAAAAGAAATGAGTTTAGTTGCTAAAGGTAACCGTTTGTCCGCGCTCTACACAGATTTAGCGGCGCGTCGTTTAGGCGGTCAGGCACTTTCATGCAGTAATGATTTTTTTGCTGAAATGGAAAATTTATTAAAAGCAGAATCTCCTATTTTTCAGCCAGGGGTTTTCACTGAACGTGGTCAGTTGATGGATGGCTGGGAAAGCCGCCGTCGTCGCTTTTTACCCGACGGCACTTCCGATGATGGTTTGGATTTCGACTGGTGCATCATCAAGCTGGGTTCACAAGGTATCATCCGCGGCATTAATGCCAATACTGCTCACTTCTTGGGTAACGCCCCGCAGCAGGTTTCTTTAGAAGCTTGTAATATTCAAGGTGAACCAACGGATACAACTGAGTGGACGCCGTTGATCGACATCACGCCTGTTAACCCAGGTAGCGATAACCTAATCGACGTAGACACTTTAAACCCAGCGGCAGAAAAAGTTTGGACTCACGTACGTTTCAACATGTTTCCAGATGGTGGTGTTGCCCGCTTAAACATCTATGGCGAAATTGTAGCAAACCAAAACTGGTTTTTGAAAGGCGAGCCATTAGATCTTGCTTACATCAAAAACGGTGCTCGCCCAGTCGCGTGTTCTGACATGTTCTTCAGTGCCCCTGAAAATGTATTGATGCCAGAACGTGGCGCCAATATGGGGGATGGTTGGGAAACCAAACGTCGTCGTAGCATTGGTGATGTTGAAGTGGACCGTGGCAATGATTGGTTAATTCTGCAATTGGCGACTCGCGGTAATATCGAAAAAATCTTAATCGATACCTGTCACTTTAAAGGCAACTACCCGAATGCTTTCGCTTTAGAAGGTGCGGTGCTTACTGCTGAGCAAGCAGCGAATAAAGATGCACTAACAGCCGACTCTCACTTAGATGCACGTTTTGATAAGGCCGGCGGTGAAGATCAATTAGCTATCGAGTGGACGCCAATCATTGAGCGTACTGCCTTGTTTGCCGACCGTGAGCATACCTTCAAAGATGAAG
>MAAB01006350.1_pt1 | contig 10268 bp, 5 predicted proteins | sample 1115991 | NCBI WGS metagenome assembly MAAB01 (sample SAMN04961124, study PRJNA320927) | seawater metagenome | isolation source: sample BD02T18 sea water enriched with oil for 18 days | place: USA:Gulf of Mexico | collected 2013-07-27 | reverse complement strand
CGCTTTTTGCTTGGCCTCTAATTTTGCTCGAATGAAAAACAAATTCGGCGTTTTCAAATAAGGCTTCACTGCCTGCCTCAGTATTGCTAATTTGAGCGTTTGAAGCATTAATGAGTTGGCCTTGTTTTCGACTTATAACATTACCTGATAATTGGTAGTGTTTATTTGGATCGCCAGTAATTTGATCTGCTTTAAAGGTTTGTCCGGGTTGTAAGATCTCTGCGCCGCCTTGTAGGCGCATTTTTCCTTCATCCGTGCGAATAATGATATCGGCCAAAATTCGAGTGTTTGGATTCGATATAACGATGTTGAGGGAGACTACCCTCAGATTACTATATTAAGTGTTGATTAATTAAAAACATAACAAAGTCATGTAAAGGATAATGAACTTCCCCCGCTTTAATGGACACCTCTAAATAACTTAGAGGTGTAGAGATGCCAAGGTATAATAATCCACGTAAAACGTGGCGTTACTCGAATGACTTTAAGATATCGGCAGTAAAAATGAGTTACCAGCCCGATATTCAAAGTAAGCAAATCGCTGATGCGCTGGGGATTCACCCATTAATGTTATCGAGATGGCGAAAAGAGTACAGAGAAGGAAAAATTCAAGGCGATAGCCATAAGCGAGTGGGTGTGAGTAAAAAGAAGAAATCAATGTCGGCCAAGAAGCTCACTGAGCAAGCGCTGTTAAAAAAAGAAATTGAAAGGTTAAAGAAGGAGAATGACCTTCTAAAAAAGTGGCAACAGTTTCTAGCGGAACAACATCAGAACGATTTGGATTCGTCCAACGATTCAGGTCAGAGCTAGGGGCTGTATTCCTGTGTAAGTGGTTAAATGTTTCAACGAGTGGATTTTATGCGTGGTTAAAACGGGAAGAATCAAGTCGCTCAATTAACGATAAAGCACTTAAAGCGACCATTAAACGCATTTATAAAATAAATAAGGGGCGTTACGGCAGTCCGCGTATTTATAAGTATTTAAAGGCTCAAGGATATTGCATTGGCCGTAAGCGCGTTGAACGTTTGATGCGTGAGTCTGGACTCATAGCTAGAGTAACAAGGGTTACACGTAGGGCTCCGGGTTTAAGGCGCTTCAAGGCCCGCGGTGAGAATAGATTGCTTGAGCATGGAAATGCCAAGAAGATAAATCAAGTATGGGTTGCAGATGTAACCTATTTAAAAGTAAAAGGTAAATGGCAATATCTGGCAACAGTGATGGACCAGTATTCAAGACGGATATTGGGTTGGTCCTTATCATCAACTAGGACCACTAAGCTCACGACTGATGCCCTTAAATACGCATTAAAGAAGCGTGGCTATCCAGCGGGTATTATTTTTCATACCGATCGAGGTATTGAATTTACTGGCCATGTATTTCAGGCACTGCTTAATAAATATGATTTTAAGCACAGTCTAAATAGACCTGGACACTGTACGGATAATGCGTTCATGGAATCGTTTTATCACAGCTTAAAGGGTGAATTGATCCGAGGGGTCGTGTATAAATGTGTAGCTGATTTACGAAGTGCGTTGAGCACATACATAAATCAGTTTTATAATGCCGTGAGGTTACACTCGGGGCTTAATTATTTGTCGCCAATGGAATATGAGCGAAGCCTAGTATAAATGGAGATGGTGTCCATTTTATCGGGGGAAGATCATAAGTGTTAAATGAAGTATTAAATATTATTTATGTGTTTGGTAAGCACGTTAATTTCACATGCTGCAACATATGAGGAAGGTACGGTTACTTTTCTCCAAATCCATAATACACCCGATGCGTATGTAGATAACTCAGCACGGACTAATCAACGCTATTTTGTGAGGTTAAGCGGCTCTATCGTTGATGATGAATGTTCAAATGACTATTGGTTTGGGTACTTTGATACTGAGGCGAGTAAGGCGCAGTATTCCTCAATTCTTGCAGCTTCGTTAAGTACCAAATCAATAAGATTAGAGGCCTCAAGTTCAACCGATTGTAATGGTGGGTCTTTATTAATTAGGAATGTAATTACATCTTGGTAGGCTGATATATAGCCTTTCGATTTGCTGTGAGTCATATAATAAATGGACATATCTTTGTTTTTCATTCCAAGCGGGATGATGACGGAGTTGTGCTTGAGGTTATAAATGAAGTTGTTAACTTTATTCTGTATGTTAGTTGGTAGTATATATGCGAATGGAGCTTACGCTGATAAGTATGATAAATTCTCTACCATGGTAACTTCTATTTATATAAATAGTAGTGGTCTGATGATTATCGAAGTTGATGGTGTTGATGGATATTTATCATTAGGTACTGTCGAAGAAAAATATGCCCAAGTGATGTATTCAACTGCATTGGCTGCAAAGTTATCTAATACTAATACGGTGAGGGTACGGTATTACGATGCAGTAGATGGCCAAGATTTTCCAACTGTTTCGATAGTTCAAATTAATTAGAAGCGCATAACTATGCATAACATTCGATGTCGGGTGATGACGAAGTTATACATATTGAGACTATTATAATGAATAAATTTTTTCCCTTATTTGCACTGCTGCTATCAGTAAATTTGAATGCTGGCACGGTTGTCACATCGACATCCATTACTAATATGTACACTTATACTGCAACAGGAGTGGCCGACGATATTGTATTAACTGTTGAAACTCATATAACAGGTTGTGAATCCGGTTTCTGGTTGAGTGGGGCCGACGCAAAGGCGCATGCATTTATACCCGCATTACTTCTGTCAGCATTTCATACAGGAACAACAGTCTATTTTAGTGTTTACGATGATGTAGATAAGCATTGGGCTGGATCAGGTGGGAAGTTCTGCAAAATTAACTTAGTTGGTTTAGAAAAGTAGAATCTATAGATAAATCTTGCATCCCTAAAGCCGGATGAAGATGACGATATAAAAAATTAGAAAAATCTTGGTTAAGAGTTGACACAATCTTAAAAACCGTTAGGTAAGACGGCTTAGGTTTGCTGCTATTTTAAAATGGCATTAAACCTAAGGCGTTAAACCTGTTTATTGAAATACGAACGCTTGCTTTATTAGTTAAGCTTTAGGATAGGAAGTTCCGTGCAATGAAGAAAATACTAGCCCTGGTCTCAATCATGGCAATGACTCTTGTCAGTTTGAGCGTATGGTCATCTACCGATTTGGATGACGATGCATTTAATATATACATAGGGGATGTCGATGGTGATGGTTATGATGATTTATATCTAGCATCCATACCTAATTTTGTATTGCTGGCTATGGATATTACGATTCCCCTGACACTTTATGATACTAGCTCAGTGTTGTTTAAAGGTGATGCATATGGCTCCTTTGAAAACTCAATTGCTTGGAGCAATAATGTAAACGTTGATTCACTTACATTGGCAGATTACACCGTTCATACGGGTGATTTTAATGGCGATGGTGTTCTAGATCTATTACTGCAATCGAACGGCATAAGTTATCAAAATATAGTGCTTAGTGGCTCAACGGGTGACACGCCTTTTACGGCTCAAATTTTTGTGTCGTTAGAAGGAAAAGTAGCAAGTTCCGACTACTCTACTTTAACCGTGCAAGATGTTAATGGTGATGGAAAAGATGATGTAATTTTAGATTATGGCCTGTCTACACAAACGGTTGCATTAACACTAGCAACCAACCGGTTTAATACCATCGACTATAGTGATTACAGTGCTTCAGCTGCTGATAATCCTTTTAATGTGGGTGCAGATGGCAGCCCCGAAAACATTGTGCCAGGTTCTACTAGTGGCGCATTCAATGTTAGTAAATCATCCGGTAGTGCAAGTTATGCTATCCCTGTAGTTGTTCCAGTAGGTACGGCAGGTGTGCAGCCCAACTTAACAATCTCTTATAATTCATCTGCAGCTAACGGTGATATGGGCGTTGGGTTTAGTGTGTCAGGTCAGTCAAATATTGAGCGTTGTCAAAAAAACCGGACTTTAGATGGAATGGCAGCCGTCATTGATACGGAAAGTTACGAAACGTTTTGTTTAGATGGTAACCGTTTAATAGCCGTCGATGGCATAGGCCGTGAATATCGTATAGCACAAGATTCATTTGCTAAAATAACATCTCACGGTGGCACCGCAGTAGCCCCCACCTATTTTATAGTGCTTTACAAATCAGGAGACATGGCAACTTACGGTAACAGTAGTGAAGCAAGGCAACAAATTAAGGGTGTCAACTCAACTTGGGCTATTACCGCAACCCAGGACAGAGCCGGTAATTCAATTGCCTACCACTATCTAAAGAAAAATAACATTATCCAAACTAATTATATTTCTTATGCTAATAATCGCATTGATTTTATATATGGGCCTCGAGCCGATGTAATAAGTGGCTATGATCATGGCCAATTACAGGTAATCAACGAAAAATTAAATAGAATTGATATTTCTGTGGGAAGTAGCCTGTTCCGTAGTTACATTTTTAACTATGATTTTAACGCAACAACGGAACATTCTCGATTAACCTCTGTTACCGAGTGCGGGGCAGAAGGTGCTTGCTTAAATCCTACTAAGTTTACCTGGTCAGAAACACCTACGTCTCCAATAATGGGCATTGATACTGATAATGCAAACGGAAATAGTATTTACAATACTGGCTCCTGTTTAAATGATAGCGGTTGCATGAGCGAGTCATCCAGTTTTGCCGACCTAAATGGCGATGGCATGTTAGATTTATGTTATCGCGATAAGTCATTAGGCATTGTGTGCCGATTAAATGACGGGTACGGAAAATTTGTCGCGGATTATTCACCCTTAGATAATTTATGTAAGAAGGGTTTTACAAGTAGTTTAGGAAACTGTAATGACTCCGATAATTTCTCAAGTATCACTTATCAAGATTTTAATTTAGATGGAAAAGCGGATATTGTTTTTCGATCAGATAAAGGCGTTAGGCTTTACCTAAATAATGGCAATGGATTTACATCAGCCACTTTAAATATCACAGACATTTGTGGTAACGATACAAAAGACTCCACAACAGGCACTGGCTGTAACAGTGAAGATAATTATTTTACAGTAAAGTATACCGATGTTAACGGTGATAAAATCCCAGATATTTGTTACAGAAGTGATCATGGTATTGCATGTGCCTTATCAACGGGCACAATCTCGTCGTCTATACCTATGTATGCCGCTGAAGTTCAATTAACAAGTGTTTGTAGTAACAGCCATACAGACTATAAAAAATGCATTAATGGAAGTGCTAATTTCATGGACTTTAATGGAGATGGCTTAGGAGACTTGTATTACCGCAGTTCTTCAAAAGGCATAGTGGTTTACTACTCCAATGGGTCTGGTTTTAGTAGTTCAGCTAATATAGAAACCTATATTTGTGATAGCACTGGTGGTGCCAATTCCAGAACTCCAGAATGTGATAGTGACAATAACCTAGATCAAATGTCTTACCCCGATTTAAATGGAGATGGTCAGACTGATATTTGTTGGCGTTCAGATGACGGTATAAAATGTTATTTAGGCTCAGGTGATGATACTAGCGGAACAACCTTATTTACCTCGTTAATTTCTACTTCTATATGCAGCAATGATGATTGTGACGTGGGTTTGGTTAATTTTCCTGGAACCGCTATTCAGTTTGCAGATTTTAATAACGATGGAAAATCCGATTTATTCTATCGATCAAAAAATGGCTTGCGCATGCATTTGTTTAATGGATCTGGTTTTTCTACAGAACCAGATTGGTCGTCTTCTTTATGTAAGCTTGGGGCGAATGATACAGGTTGCGAAAGCAAAGATAATTTCACCACCATTAGTGTTGTTGATGTTGATGGCGATAACCTGCCTGACCTAGTCTATCGTGATGATGATTTGGGTTTTCGCGTCATTAAAAATAAAATGGCCAGTGCCACACAATCGGTTAACGATATCCCAGTATTAGCGGACGTTGTTACTAAAATTGAAACTGGAATGGGCATAAGCACTGAAATTGAATACACTCGATTTGCAGATATAGCGAATACACTTGGTTGTAACTCGGTACATTGTGCGCCTACCTATACTGCAGTGCCGGCAGCTTACCCAGCGATGGTGATCAACTCATTGCCTATGCCATTGGTTAAAAGCGTTAAATCTACGGCATCCGATGGCAATTTGTCTGGTGTAATTTATCAATATGATAGTTTTACTGCTCACGCCAATGGATATGCGGGCGCAACGTTTAAAACGGTTAGGGAATATAAGTATCCATTACGAGGATCAAATTCAACTTCGCTCGTTGATTTTTCAGCTTACACACCGTCTATTTATGTTGAACATGAATACAATACAGTAACAGAAAGACTTTTTGGCCGTCTAAACTCTACGAGTAGTTATATATTTACTAATGATCGAATTTTATCTAACACTACAAGCACATACGAAAGCGTAAATAGCCATTCCGCAGATAGCCGTATTCAATTTGTAAGGCTAAAAAATTCAATTCAAACAAATTACCCTAAAGGCGAGCAGGGTATAACTGATCCATATATTACCAACACTGATAGCTATGGATATGGCTCATATGGCAATGTAACTAGCCACATTAAAAGTATCGCTTTAAATGATACGACAATTAAAACCGTTAGTACCGTCAGTGAATACACAGACGAACGCCCAGCGGATTGGGAGTTAGGGCTACTGACCAAAGCCACAGTGACTACCGCAGCCGCTGGTAGTGCTTCTACCACTAAGGCATCCAGCTGGCAGTACAACTCTATTGGTCAAGTTAGCGTTGAAGCAGTCGAAGCCGGCAGCAGCGATGAAGTTAATACCAGCTATACCTACAACAACTTCGGTTTAAAAGCTTCGCAAACGGTGGCGGCAGCAGGCATGGCCTCAGTTACAAGTACCTATGGGTACGATGTTTATGGCAAGTACGTGACGTCCGCTATAATGAGCAACAGTTCAAATGACAAGCGCTATTCAACGTCTACTGGGTACGATCCACTATTGGGTTTGCAAACCTCTAAAACCGATGCCAATGGTTTAACCAGCTCTACCGAATACGATGGTTTTTCTCGTGCCGTTCAACAAACGGGTCCATTTGGTGTGGTGACGGCTATTAAATACGACTTTTCCGACGATGCATATTACACCACCACGGCCAACAACCTGGGGGCGGCATCTCAAAGCTTTTATAACAAGGCTGGATTAGTAACCGAAACCCGGGGGTTATCATTAACGGGCCAAGTGGTTTACAAAAAATACAGTTTCTTTGCAGACGGTGGTGTGCGTTGGGAAGCTTTGCCTTATTTTTCCGGGGGCACTGAGTATAAAACTGAAGTATTAACCCGTGATATTTTAAATCGCCCGTTAACCACAAGCACACCTGCAGGTTCTATTGATGTTATAGCCTACGATGGGTTTACGACTACCTATACCAATTCTTTAGGGCAAATCAAGGTCATTGAAAAAAATGTTCTGGGTCAAACCGTTCGCAGTCAAGACCATCTGGGTAATGAGGTGCGTTTCACCTACGACGCTGGTGGCAAAATGGTTAGTACTACAGATGTTACTAACGGCACCAGTGTTACAACGGTTTACGATAATATGGGCCGTCGTACTTCAATAAACGATCCAGATAAAGGGGTCTGGTCATTTACCTATAACGTATTCGGTAATATGCTCACCCAGCTTAATGCCAACGGACAGTACACTTGTTTTGCCTACGACGAATTAGGGCGCATGGTAAAACGTATTGATAAGTACACTGGCGGCACTGCAAACGCGCTGTCTAATTGTGCTGGCGATACCGGTTCTAACCGTACCTCCACTTGGACTTACGACACTGCCTCTAAAGGCTCAACTGGCCAGCTTGTGCAAGGTGCGTTGCATACGCTCATTGGGCCAGATGGTTACCAAGAAGAGTATACGTACGACAATTACGCCCGTGTGATCACGGCTAAACGTAAAATTGCCAATGTTTGGTATACCGAAAGCAATAGTTACGATACCTATGGCCGTCCTTTAACCCACACTTATCCAAGTGGCTTGAGCACTCGCAATGTGTATAACAGCCGTGGCATGTTAACGTCAGTTGAGGATAGTGTTACGGGTTACAGCTATTGGTTAGCCAATAACTCAGATGCACTGGGCAACATCACCGAAGAAATATTAGGTGAACACATCATTCAAAGCCGTGCCTATAACCCGCAAAAAGGCACCATAGATTCGGTAGTGGCCACCAGTGGCCAGGCCGGTTTAGTGCATTCCATGAACTTTGAATTTAACTCTTTAGGTAATTTGACGTACCGTAAAGATAATATGCAAGGTCAATATGGTTTAGCCGAGACCTTCACCTACGATTCATTAAACCGTTTAACTAGCAATAGTTTCTTCAATAATGGTAATCGCAACAGCCTTGCTACTACGCTAGAAAACTACAGCTATGAAGCCAACGGCAATATTTCAAATAAATCGGGTGTGGGTCGTTATGATTACCTAGGTACAAATGGTGCTGGCCCCCACGCGGTTACCCGCACTTACTTGAATGGTATTTACACTAACTACAGTTACGATGCCAACGGTAATATGACCACAGATGGTGATCGCACCATAGTGTATACAAGTTTTGATAAACCGCTTTCTATCGTGCGCAGTGGTGGTGGCCAAGTTACCTTTAAATACGGACCTGGTCGTAACCGTGTAGAGCGCCATGATGTGGAAAAAAGTGGTAAGCAAATTGACACCATTTATGCAGCAGCAGGGTATGAATTAGTGACAACGGCGGCCTTTGACGGTGAAGCTCAAAAAACGCAGGTAAAACATTATTTGCCCGGTGGTGCATTAATCATTGAGCAAACACAAAACAGTGTGACCACTAAAGTCACACGCTTTATGTTAAGTGACCATCTGGGTTCTACCACCACAGTGGTGGATGAATTCGGTGCAATTAAACAGCGCTTCAGTTATGACCCTTGGGGCAAACGCCGCAATATAGACTGGTCTCAAATATGGGATGCCGATTTACTGGCCGGTTTAAAAGGCACCGATACTAACCGAGGTTTTACCGGGCACGAGATGCTTGATGCCGTTGGCGTTATTCACATGAACGGCCGTATTTACGACCCTGTATTGGGCCGTTTTATGAATGCCGACCCGGTTGTTCAAGCACCCACAAACCTACAAAGCCTTAACCGTTACAGTTATGTTTTGAATAATCCACTAACACTCACCGATCCCAGTGGCCATGTTTCATTGAGGCAATTTGGTCGCTGGATGGATAAAAATCTCATTCAGGATGGTGGCCCAATTTGGGATATGTATCGCGGCATAATTGGTGAAGTAATGCATCAAATCAAAAAAAATCCTGAGGCCGCCTCTATTTTGGGTAATGTTGCGTGTGGTTATGCAACAGCAGGCGCGGGTGCAGTGGCCTGTGCCGGAATGGTGGGGGCCGTTGTTACCTATGGTGTGACGGGGGATTTTGAGATGGCCATGACCGCTGGCGCAACGGCGGCGGCTACGGCGGCTGTTTGGGCGGGTGTGCATCAAGGACTTGACGGTGGTGGTGCAGGCGCCAGTTGGCAAGGGTTTGGCGATAGTGTTGGCGCTAAAATCGGTAAAACTATGGTTCATGGTACCGTAGGTGGTTTATTGAGTATGGCCCAAGGCGGTAAGTTTGGTCGGGGTTTTGCGGCCACGGCTGTGAGTAAGGGGTTTTATGAGAGTGGTTTTGGGTTTGATAAAAATGCTGGTTTGCTGGCCCATTCTTTTGAATCGGCCATGCTAGGGGGAACTGCATCGGTATTTGCAGGTGGGTCGTTTGCTAATGGTGCGAAGTCGGCGGCTTTTGCTCGGTTGTTTAATGATGGTTTGGAAGGTTTGGGTAGGGGGTATATGGCTCAAAGAATAAAGAATGCTTGGGCATCAATATTTTATTCTAAGGAGTATGCTATGAATATGGCTACAGAAAGCTGGAACCTAGGCACTGGTTCTTTGAAAGAATATAAGGGAGTGCAGAAAGTTGCTAAGTCTGCAGATAAAAATGCAAAGGGTGTTGTAATGACTGGCTTGATAGAATCGGCCAGTGGAAATAAAGCACTTGGTGCTGTTTTGCAAGTTGGAGGGCAAGCTTTAAAAGTGGCAGGAAAAGCTTTTAAACCTTATGTGATACTTGATGTTGCTACAGAATTACCGGGTATGCATTTTAGGTCAAAAGAAGCAGCTTTAAATACACCAACCGCAAGAATTAAAATGGGGAGTATGCCATTTTGAGAGAATATTTCACCATCGCCATTTCATTCATA